>Ga0209273_10001086_pt1 | contig 27179 bp, 22 predicted proteins | sample tdAd471_FD_187126 | JGI IMG/M metagenome (GOLD analysis project Ga0209273, IMG submission 187126) | Marine sediment microbial communities from the Atlantic coast under amendment with organic carbon and nitrate - tdAd47.1 (SPAdes)... | ecosystem: Environmental > Aquatic > Marine > Coastal >...
GCCATAGTTGGTGCCCAGAACGACGACGATGCGGGTTCCAACTCTGGTTCGGCGTATGTGTTCGACACCACGACTGGTGAGCAACTCTTCAAGCTCACCGCCTCTGACGCCGACGCAAATGACCGGTTCGGTTGTTCGGTCGCGATCTCCGGCACCACCGCTATCGTAGGGGCTTACCAGGACGGCGATGCCGGCCCATTCAGTGGTTCGGCGTATGTGTTCGATACGACAACCGGTGCGCAGCTCTTCAAGCTCACAGCGTCCGACGCCGAGGAAAATGACCGATTCGGTTTCGCGGTGGCCATCTCCGGCACCACCGCTATCGTAGGGGCCGGCTGGAATAGCGATGCCGGCATCGCCAGCGGCTCCGCGTATATCTTCGACACGACAACCGGCGCGCAGCTCTTCAAGCTCACCGCCTCTGATGCCGCCTCTGGTGACTTTTTTGGCGACTCCGTCGGGATCTCTGGCGACACCGCCATCGTCGGCTCCGCGTTGGATGACGACGCCGGCGAGTTTTCAGGGTCCGCGTACCTTTTCGACACCACGACTGGTGAGGAACGTTTCAAGCTCACTGCCACGGACGCTTCATCGGGCCAAAGCTTTGGTGCAAGTCTCTCCGTTTCCAGCACCACCGCAATCGTTGGGGCGACTGACGATAGCGCGTATTTCTTCGACATCACCACAGGTCAGCAGCTCCACAAACTGACCGCCTCCGATGCCGGCGGTGAAAGCAGTGGTTTCGGCAGCGCTGTAGCCATCTCGGACACCGTGGCCTTCGTCGGAGCACGGTTAGACAACGAGCAAGGGGCCGCTTATGCCTACTCGTTATTCGAACTGACGCAGCAGCCCCAGAACACTCTTGTGGACGCCGGAGAATCAGTATCGTTGAGTGTGTCCGTCGCTGACGAGACCAATGTGGGTTACCAGTGGCGACGCAACGGTGAAGACCTGGTAGACAGCGGCCACATCAGCGGCGCGCAGACTGCAATGCTCCAGTTCATTGCCTCCATCGATGACATCGGCCACTACGACTGTCAGGTGGCCAGCCCGCTGGGATCGGCGACCACGAACAGCATCCTCCTCGCCGTCCGCCCGACTGCCAGCTCCTGCGTCGGCGATGCCAACGGCGACGGCGTGGTCGACCTTGCCGACCTCAACGCGGTGCTCGCGGCGTTTGGTCAAGCCTGTCCGTAACAGATCTGACCGTGATCAATATTTCACGACGAACGGAAGCACGATCGAGATCGCGATCAGCACGATGATCACGACTTCGAGCGTTTCGAGCCGGCGCGTCGCCGCGGTGTCGGTGATGCGCTGGTAGACGCCGTCGGCCGCGTCGAGTTTGCGCTGCACGTTGGACTGCCACGCGGGGAGAGACAAGCGCTCCGACGCGAGTCGGTACACGCGCGCGAGGTACTGGTTGCCCATCAGTTTGATCGCGTTGTTCACGCCTTCGAAGAGGACCGCGGCGTCGGTCTGAACCATGGCGAAGCGGCTGACGAGCGCTTCGTCCTTGAACAGCGGGTACCAGCGCCGGTTCACGAAGCGGGCCAGCAGTTCATCGGAGTGATCGAGAATGGAGTCGAGCTCCTCGTCGAGGATGCGGAGCTGGAGCAGCTCGACGTTGGCGTGCTGGAGCACGGCGATGAGATCGTCCGGTTCTGGGTCGAGCAGGATGGCGGCGTTCCAGTCGATGACCGCGAGATCGTCCACGCCGTAGGACATCCGGCCGCCCAGCGTGCGGGCGAGCTGGTCTTCGCCGAGTTCCCCTGCCTCGGCCTCGATCGCGCGACCGAGCGACTGGGCGTGTCGATCGAGGAACGCGGTGGGGGGCTCCTCCCCGTCGCGCTCGCGGATCGCGAAGACGCAATAGTCTTCGACGATGTCGCGGAGGTTCGGGCGCTCGATGGAACTGCGGATGGATTCGAAGACCGCGCTCACGCCCGTTCGCGCATGTGACTGGAGGTCGTCGTTGTCGTACAACGTCAGGCCGAGATCGGTCAGGCGGTCTACTGGGCATTCGAACGGGATACTGAAGGTGACGAGGATCGCACCGAAGTCGTACACGATCATTTCGACGGTCGCGTCCGTGGCGTAGTCGCCGATCGCGACGCTGCCGATGTTCACGAGCAGCCGGAGCGGGGCCGGCTGATAGCCGAACCAGCCCGGCGACGGGCGTCGGCCGCGAACGATCTGGTAGGGCGTGGCGTCCGCGGTGAGTTTGCGTGCCTCGTCCAGATCGATCTGGAATCCGGCGTCGAAGGCAAACATGAAGCGGCAGTTTCCGGCGACGCGTTCGCTGGATCCGGTCGAAGCTGTCTGGTTGGTCATGGGGGGCGTTTCAGGGGTCCGGTAGGCGGCCCGGCCCAGATTCGGACGCGAATCAGTGAACCAGGGAAGCACTCATTATCCAGTTTCACATCCTTCCTTGCCAGCGGTTAAGAATTCCGCCTGCAGGCAAGATTTCATGCGGCATCCGCCCCGGCTTGGGCTACATTGCCTAGTCGGCCTTTTGTGCCAGCCCGGGCAGGGAGCGCGGGCGTTTGGGCCGAGGTTGGAGGAGAAAAGCTATGTATCGCACCGTGGTGCTCGCGTGTGTCTCGGGCTGGGCGGTTTCTCTCGCTCAGGCAGCGGATGTTTCCTGGGCTTCGCCCGTCGATGGTGTTTGGAACACCCCGGCAAACTGGTCGCCCGCAATGGTGCCGACGGCGGCCGACCGGGCGATCCTCGGTCTGGCGGGGCCTTACACGGTCAATCTGAACGTGAACCCCGGAGTTTCGGGCCTTGTGATCAACAACCCCGACGCCGCGTTCGAGATCCCGGGAGGTCGCAACTTCACGATCGGCGCTGACGGTATCTTCAACGATGGCTGGATCGTCGTGAACCCGACCAATGCGGGGGCGGTCACAAGCATATTCATCGACAGTCACTCCGGCCTCGACGGCAACGGCATGCTGACGCTCAGCGGGTTCAACACGCGCGCCCGACTGATCTCGGGCACCGATGCCCTGCTGACCCACGAAGTGAACCACACGATCAACGGCTTCGGTCAGATCACCCTGCGTTTCGACAATCAGGGCTGGATCGTCGCGGACGCGCCGAGCGAGACGCTGTTCGTTACCGGCGGACCGAAGACGAACTCCGGCGTGCTCTCGGCGATCGACAATGGTGTACTCGACCTGTCGTCTACCTCCATCGACCAGACCGGCGGCGGGATCATTGAGGCCAACGGCGGCACGGTCATCATCACCGGATCAACGATTACAGGCGGCACGCTGTTGAATAGTGGCGCGCCGAATTCGCTGATGAACATAGAAACGAACACGCTTGCGAATGTTCTAATCAGCGGCGATGCCCAACTCGTCGCGGGCCGCACAGCGACGATTCAGGGTGGTTCGCTTACGAACAACGGCCTGTTTACGGTCAACCCGGATAGCGTCGGTGCGACAACCACTTTGAGTTTCGCCGAGCCGACGATCATCTCCGGAGCCGGAACGATCCGGCTCAACGGCCTCAGCAGCCGCGCGCGCATGCTCGGTTCCGGAGTCAGCGTTGAGAACGCTGCGTCGCACAGCATCCGCGGGTTCGGCCAGATACTGGTGGATCTCGTGAACAGCGGGGTGGTGATCGCCGATGCACCGGGCGAACTCCTCGAGGTCAACGGCGGTCTGAAGACGAATCTCTCGACGATGCGCGCCGAATCGGGCGGCACGCTCCAGATCGCGTCGACAACGGTCGATCAATCGGAGAGCGCCGAACTGCTCGCTGATGGTGGTGTCGTGCAGATCGGTACATCGACCGTCAATAACGGGCGGCTGGTGAACAGCGGATCGGCCGGCTCCGATGCGGTCATCACATCGACAACGACGCTCAATGATGTCACGCTGGAAGGCCAGTGGACCCACAGCCCCGGCGTGACGGTGACGCTTCGAGGCGTGACCGACGGGTCAGGCACACTGTTGGTCAACATCGGAAACGTCGGAGCGACGACGACGGTGAACGCCGATGAGGATGTAGTGCTCGCAGGTGATGGGTCGATCCGTTTGGGCGGTGTTGCGTCCCGAGCGCGAATCATTTCCGGTGCCGGGGTGAACATCACGCAGGGCATGGATCGTTCGGTCATCGGATTCGGCCAGTTGCTCTCGGGCTTCGTCAACAACGGACTGGTGCGAGCCAACGTCGACGGCCAGTCTTTGCTCGTCAGTGGCCAGGACAAGCTGAACAACGCGGTCTTCGATGCGGTGGACGGCGGGATCCTCGAGTTTCAGAGCACCACGTTCGACCAGACCGGTGGCGGTCTCATCGAAGCGGACGGCGGGACGGCCTCGTTCTCGAACACCACGATGCTCGGCGGAACCGTTCGCAATACCGGTGCGCCGGGCTCGGAGATATCAATCGAAACAAACACGTTTGACTCGGTGGTGATCGACGGTGATTCGACCCTCGTTCCCGGGCGAACACTGACGATCGGCGGCACCGCCCTCACAAACGACGGTTTGCTCAGCGTCAACCCGACAAACGTCGGTGCGGTCACAACGCTGAGCGCGCCGGGGAACACATCGATCGGCGGAGCCGGGGGCATCCTGCTCGGTGGCACGACGTTACGGGCGCGACTGCTGAACGCGACCGGAGAACTGTTGACGCTCGGCGCCGGTCAAACACTCAGCGGGATAGGTCGCATCGACGCCGAGACATTGATCCACGGCACGATCGCCCCCGGGCTGAGTGTCGGAACCTTGACCGCCACACGCCCCGTCGCGCTCGGCGATGGCTCCACCTTCGCCTGCGAGTTCAACGACGACGGTGCGTCCGATCGGTTCGACAGCAGTTCGAGCGTTGCGCTCGACGGGACGCTTGAACTCATCTTCATCGACGGGTACACGGCTCCCAGCCCCGAAGCGTTCGAGATCATCACGACCGGTGCCAACGGTCGGTCCGGCCGCTTCGATCAGGTCATCGGCGATGCGCCGCCCGCCCCACTGGTGACGCGAGTGGTCTACGAGAGCGACCGGGTCCGGGTCGGGTTCGTGTGCCCCGCCGATGCCAACCTCGACGGCGTCACCGATCTGGGCGACCTGAACGCGGTCCTCGCGAACTTCGGCACGAACGCCAGCCTCGGCGATCTGAACGACGATGGCGCGGTGGACCTCGCCGACCTGAACCTTGTGCTGGCGAACTTCGGGGTGGACTGCCAGGACTGACCCGACCTGAAACGATCGCCGAGAACTCCGGCCGCGTGCAAGCAGTTTGCAGCACGCGGCCGTTTGCGTTTTGCGACGCGCGGGAAGGTACAATCCACCGGCTCGCTCCCCTTCTGGAGCCCCCGGTGATTCCCCGACGCCACAATAAGCCCATCCAACTCGACCTTGAGATTCAGGCCCAGCCGGACGATTCCGCGTGCGGCCCGACGTGCCTGCACGCCGTGTACCGCTACTTCGGCGACGAGTGCTCGCTCAAAGATGTGGTCAGGAGCGTCGTGCGCGTGCACGGCGACGAGACCAACTACCCGGGCACCCTCGCGGTCATGCTCGGCAACGACGCCCTGCGCCGGGGCTACAGCGCCTCACTATTCACCTTTAACCTCCAGGTGTTCGACCCGACCTGGTTCGACGGTTCGGACGCCCCCGGCGACCCCAAACTCCTCGATGCTAAGTTGCGCGAGCAGGCGAGGGTCAAAGCGGGGTTCGATCCGCGTTTCGGCCCCGCGACGGAGGCGTACCTCGGATTCCTCGAACTGGGTGGGCAGGTCCATTTCCGTGATCTGTCGTCCGGTCTGTTGGCATCGTTTATCCGCGCCGGGTACCCGGTGCTGACCGGGCTGAGCGCGACCTACCTGTACCGATGCGCCCGTGAGTTCGGGCCCAACGACGATTACGACGACATCCGCGGCACCCCTTCGGGCCACTTTGTTGTGCTAGACGGGTACGACCCGGCCCGCCGGCTGGTGTCGGTCGCCGACCCGCTCGCTGATAACCCCGCCCTGCTCGACCACAAGTACACGGTCCCGATGTCGCGGCTGGTCGCGGCGATCATGCTGGGCGTGCTGACGTACGATGCGAACCTGCTGATCATAAAGCCCAAGCGGGAAGGCCGAGGCCGCGCGTGACATCCCTGATCGTGGTGGACAATCCGAAGCGATGGAACCTGCACATCGACGGGGCGACGATCGTTTCATCAAAGGATTACCTGACCGGGGCGGTGCCCGCCACCGAACCGGGCGCGAAGGTCTTCAACCTCTGCCGGTCGTACCGATACCAGTCGGCCGGCTACTACGTGTCGCTGCTCGCCGAGGCGCGGGGACAGCGTCCGCTCCCGGCGATCACCGCCATCCAGGACCTGAAACTGTCGCCGTTGATGCGGCTGGTCTCGCAGGATCTCGACGCACTGGTCCGGAGCAGCCTGCAGCGCATCAAGTCCGACGAGTTTGAGTTGAGTGTCTACTTCGGTCGAAACATGGCCAAGCAGTACGACAAACTCGCGAACGCCCTGTTCAACGCGTTCCCCGCGCCGATGCTCCGAGCGCGCTTCGAGCACAACGGCGTCTGGCGTCTGGCCGGCGTGCGAGCGATCGCTGTCGGCGAGGTCCCGGAGTCCCACCGCCCGTTCCTCGCCGAGCAGGCGCAGCGTTCGCTGAAGCGTGCCCCACGCAAAGCGAAGCCGGAAACGGCGTTCCGATTCGATCTGGCGATCCTCCACGAACCGGGCGAGGAGACCGCCCCGTCCTGCTCCGATGCGCTCAAACGCTTCATCCGGGCCGGCGAGTCCATGGGTATCCGCTGCGAACTGATCGAGAAGGACGCGTACGGGCGGATCGCAGAGTTCGACGGATTGTTCATTCGTGTCAACACGGGCGTGAATCACTACACCTACCGCTTCGCGCGCCGTGCCGCGGCCGAGGGGCTTGTCGTCATCGACGACCCCGTCTCCATCGTCCGCTGCACCAACAAGGTCTACCTCGCCGAGACGCTCGCGCGGCATCGGATCGCGACACCCCGGACGATCACGTTTTCGAAGGAGGGCGCTGCCGGTGTGCCCGCGGAAGTTGGTCTGCCCTGTGTCGTGAAGAAGCCGGACAGTTCCTTCTCGGTCGGCGTACTCAAGGCGGCCGACGAGGCAGAGTTCCGCGCCATCACGGACCGTCTCTTTGAAGAAACAGACCTGCTGGTCGCGCAGGAGTTCGTGCCCACCGATTTCGACTGGCGTATCGGCGTCCTCGGTGGCGAGCCACTGTACGCGTGCCGCTACTTCATGGCCTCGGGCCACTGGCAGATTCTCAAACGCGAGGACACCGGCGAACTGTCCGGCGGCGAATGGCAAACCGTTCCGATCTCGGAGACCCCCGAGGGCGTGATCAAGCTCGCCACCCGCACGGCGGAACTGATCGGCGACGGCCTCTACGGCGTCGATATCAAGGTCGTCCGGGGCAAGCCGGTGGTCATCGAGATCAACGACAACCCCAATCTCGACGCCGATGTCGAAGACCAGATCATCGGCCAGCGCCTCTACGAGCGCATCATGAACCACTTCCTCGTTCGCATGGAGGCCCGCCGGTCATGACCGAATCGACTCCGTGGTCATACCCGCGCAAAGCGTTCTCCTGCACCGGTGTCGAACTGGAGTACATGGTCGTCGATCGCGAGTCGATGAACGTGCGCCCGATCGTCGACGAACTGTTCAAGTCGATAACCGGTTCCTACGACTCGGACATCCCGCCGTCGGACGAGACACCGAACATCTCGTGGTCCAACGAGCTCGCTCTGCACGTCGTCGAGCTGAAGACCGACGAGCCGGTGGAGCGTCTGGAGGGACTCGCCGCTGGGTTCCAGGCGAATGTTGATCGCGTGAACGCCCAGCTCGAGCAGTTCGGCGCGCACCTGCTGCCCGGCGCGGTACACCCGTGGATGGACCCGATCGCCGAGATGCGGCTCTGGCCGCACGAGGCCAACCCGATCTACGAGGCCTTCGACAAGATCTTCAACTGCAAGGGTCACGGCTGGGCGAACCTGCAGAGCACGCACATCAACCTGCCGTTCTCGAACGAGGAGGAGTTCGGACGCCTTCACGCCGCGATCAGGATGGTGCTCCCGTTGATCCCCGCGCTCGCCGCCAGCTCGCCGATCCTCGACGGCCGTTGGAGCCCGATCGCCGACCAGCGTCTTGAGGTCTACCGGCGGAACTCGGTTCGCATCCCGGAGGCGGCGGGCCTGGTGATCCCCGAACCCGTCTTCACCCGCGCGGATTACGAACAGTCGATCTTCCAGCCCCTATACACGGCGCTCAGGCCCCACGATCCCGAGGGCATCCTGCAGCACGAGTGGGCGAACTCCAGAGGGTGCATCGCCCGGTTCATGCGTGGTTCGATCGAGATTCGCGTCGTCGACATCCAGGAATGCCCGGCGGCGGACCTCGCGGTGGTCGCGCTGATCACCGCCGCGGTCAAGGCGATGTACGACGAGCGCTGGATCTCGTACGAAGAGCAGAAGTCCTACGACGTGAAGACACTGCACGAGGTCCTTCTCGACACGATCCGCTATGCCGAGCGCACACGCATCATGAGCGCGCCCTTCCTCCGCGCGTTCGGATGGACCGGTTCGACCGGCTGGGCCGGCGACATGTGGGTGCGTCTCTTCGACGAGCTGCTGGCCGACCACACTGAGTTCGCGCCGACGCTGAGAAAATTGCTCGCGAAGGGCACGCTGTCATCACGAATGAACCAGACGATCGGGCGCTACCCGGACCGCTCGCAGTTGAAGCGGATCACCGAGGACCTCAGCGCCTGTCTGGCCGAGGGCCGTCTGTATGGCTGCTGAACCGTTGGCGGTTGTGGTCACCTGCGAACACGCTGGGAACGAGTTGCCGATCGAATGGACGCACCTGTTCGATTCGCCCGAGGCGAGAGACGCACTGCAATCTCACCGGGGCTGGGATATCGGGGCGCTCGACATGGCGGGAATGATCGCACGCCGATTGTCCGCGCCTCTGCTCGCGTGGCCGGTCTCTCGCCTCCTGATCGAATCGAACCGTTCGCTCGATGCGCCGGACCTGTTCTCGTCGTTCTCCCGCGGCCTCAGCGATACAGAACGCGCGGTACTGGTCGAGCGGTACTACCGGCCCTATCGCTCCAGCATCGAACGACTGATCACGGCGATGGTCGCGATGGGACACCGCGTGCTGCACCTGGCGGTGCATTCGTGCACCGACGAGCTCGATGGGGTAAAGCGGGAACTCGAACTCGGTCTGCTGTTCGACCCGTCACGCTTTTTCGAGGTCGAGATCACCGGCGACGTCCGCGGCTGGTTCGATCGGCATGCAGCGGATTACCGGGTCCGGTTCAACGAACCGTACCTCGGCACGGACGATGGGCTCACATCGTTCCTGCGCACCTGCTTCCCGGATCGAGCGTACGCTGGCATCGAACTCGAGTTCCGTCAGGGTTTTCTGTCCAACCCAACCGAGGCCGCAGCGCTCGCCCAGGCCACCGCCACCGCGATCGAACGGTTGCGCACGGGGTTGCGAGCGGCGTAACGCGCCAGCGCTCGAGGCAGGCTACGGCTCGATCCATTCGGAGTTGGTCAGGCTTCCGTCAGGACTCCACGCGAAACGCGCCCGGCGATGCCCGCTGTGCTTCAGCCACAACCAGTCCATCTCCACAGCCTGAGAATCGATCACAGCAAAATGAGATCGTCCTGCTTCGCTCCGCTCCCGGTCGGGGTCGCCGTCGATCAGGTCCTCGGGGAGATTCGGTGAGGGGCCGTCGCTCGGCGTTCCCGGCGTGTTCGGGGCGAGGTAACAGCGCCGGCTCATAAGAGCAGTCCGTTCCCACGCCTCATCGAAGATCGGGCCGTCGAGATGAACCGTTGCGCGAGATCGGATACGCAACTGCGTGCGCGACTTCGCGTCGTAGAAGTGCCACGCGACGACCGGCTGGTGCTCGATCTCCGCGGTTTTCGAGGCTCGTCGGTCCGTGTGGCAGCGGAGCGTAAGCGTGTCCGGATCGACATGCCGCAGCACCACCGTGCGGGCACGCGGCGACCCGTCTGTTGCACTCGCCGTGCACAGCGTGGGCGTGCGGAAACTGTGGCGGCGATCTGCGACCGCTCGCCTCAGCATCGTCCAGGCCAGCCCCGGTATCTCTGCCAGTTCCGAGGGCGCCGCAGCGCCTTGACTGTCCGCCTCATTCGGGCTTTGGTTCATAGGTGAACGCTAGCCCGGTCCTCAGTATTCGTCACGTTTTGAACCCGTTTCTCGAGGGTTCGTCGAGCATTTCCGCGAAACCAACCGCCACGAATCGCCAACCAGGTGGTACAACCCTCGGCGACACGCCCTGTCGCCCGAAGGAGACCCTCTCATGACCAGAAACTTCACCAGACTTTCCCTGCTCGCCATCGGCTCGGTCTCGATCATGGCGCTGAGCGGCTGCCAGAACTCCGCGCCGGCCGACTACGGTCGGACGACCACCGTCCCCGTCGACCAGCGCCAGTCCTACGAGCGTGGTCTGGCCTCAAAGGACCTGACCGCCGCGACCGACGACATGGTCCGCTCCATCGCAACCAAGCCCGAGATCCGCGACAGCCCGTACCGTGTGCAGATCGTCATGGCCGATGTCGTGAACCGAACATCGATGCCCGCGCGGAACTTCGACATCTACCTCGCCCGGATCCGAGCCCTGCTCAATCAGACCGACTCGCGATACAACATCGGCTTCGTCACCGAGAAGTCGCGCGTCGAGCAGCTCCGCCGCTCCGAGGGCCTCGATCCCGCCGGCGGTTCGTCGTACGCCTCCAAGGCCGACTACGCGCTCCAGGGCGAGTTCTACGACCTGCCCAACCAGGGATCGAACTACTACCTGCTGACCTTCCAGATTGTCGATCTCAACGACGGCGAGATCTACTGGGAGAACTCGTACGAAGTGAAGTTCGATTGAGCGGCGCGGGGTGTTTCTCATGCACACGCTCTGTCGGTATCTCTTCGCCGCCGGCGCGTCGATCGTGCTGGTCGGATGCGCTTCACCGCAGATCGACACCACCCGCCTGACCTCAACGGACATCGTCAAGATGACCGACGAGATGACTGCTTCGTTCGCTGGCGACGAGGTGATCGGTGAGCGTACCGAGGGCAGCGACGAGTGGGTCGTGTCCATCGATCGCGTACGCAATCTCAGCGAGCACCCGATCCCGATGCGTGAGCGCTGGGCGACGATGGCCCGGCTTCGGTCACGCCTCGCCCAGACGGACTTCGCCCGTCAGCGCAGCATTGTCTGGGTGCTCCCGCCCGATCTCTGGCGACAGTACGACGCCGCGACATACAACCCCGGCACGCGCCGACTGCCGACTCACTCGCTCCACGCGACTTTTTACTCTGACACCATCAGTTCGCTGGACATGCGGACCGACTCGTACCTCTGCGCGTTCACGCTGACGGATCTCGCCACCGGGCTGGTCATATGGGAAGACAGCTTCGAAGTGAAACACACCAAGCGATCGGACGCGTTCAACTGAACCATGAAACGGTCCCCGGACATCCCGCAAGCAATGCACAGGACGGTCGCGCTGATGAGCGCGGGTGGTCTTGCGATCCTCTCGGGGTGCGCATCATCATCCGCGACCGATCCCACGCGCAGCGCCGCGACATCGTTCTACGCGGGCAACTACGCCGATGCCCGCGATGCTCTTCGCGCCACGGCGTACCGGGAGCCGCCATCGGAGAACACCGTTCTCGCCTCATCTGCCCTCGGCTTCGCGTCGCTCGCCGCTGGGTCGACCTACGAGGCCAACAAGGCCCTGCTCCGGGCCTACGACTTCCTGGAGTCAGGATCGGTGAACGACGAAGGCCGGGTCTTCGCGGCGACGCTCTTTACCGACTCCGCGCTCGTCTACAAGGGCGAGCCGTTCGAGCAGGCGCTGACCTACCACGCCCTCGCCGTCAGCGCAGCGCTCGAAGGCGACTGGGAGACCGTGCGCATCGCGTCGCGGGGTGCGACGCGCAAGCTCCGCGACTACGACGACTCTCGCACCGAGGAGCACTCCACCCCGGAGCAGATCGCCCGACGCGCCGCCGACCGGGGCGACGACTATCTCGAGACCGAGGCGCAGCTCGTCGACACCGATTTCGCCGCGGCGTACCTGCTCGAAGCCATCGCTGACCGAGCCATCGGCATCCGTTCAAACGCCATCGAGCTCGCGATCGGAGCGGACCCATCAGTCGAGCCGCTCGCTCGTCGCATAGAGCGCGGCGAGTACGACACGGTCGTCATCGCCCACACCGGGCGCGGCCCGGTCAAGCAGAATTTCGGGCGCGATAACGTCAGCACCCTTTGGGGTACACGCGCAAACCCCGTGCCCGGCGGCCTCACTCTCACCTACGACGGCCGGCAGGTCACCGGACCGGTCGCGCCGGTGGTGGATGTCAACGACATGAGCCGCGATCATCGCTGGATAAACCTGCAGTCCATCCGCGAGCTCAAGTCGTTCCTCGGCGACGGGCTCATTATCGCGGGCACGATCGTCTCGGGCATCGATTCCGACTCGGACACGAACCTGCTCGTCGGGCTCGGGCTGATCGGCGTGGGCCTGCTCTCCAAAGCCGGTGCCGAGGCCGATACCCGGCACAACCCGCTGCTCCCCGCGGCGGTCTACATCATGGTCGCCGACCTGCCCGATGTCCCCGAGGGACAGTCGCCGCCGGATCTGGTTCTGCGCGTCGCAGGCGTCCCCGGTGCCGAGTACCGCATTCCGCGCTTCGAACCCGGTTCCCCCAGCGACCCGGCGGTCGCGTACTTCCGCTTTGTAGGTACCCAGACTCAGCCCGCCCTGAGCGCCCCCGACCCGATCTACGCCCACGACGGCTACCTGCCGGCGATCGGTGACTATCCGTGGATCCTCGGCGGACGCGACGTGTCCACACCGTCGGAGCGGGTGCTCTCGATCTATCAGGCCGGCGGCTTCTTCGAGAACTGGACCGTGGAGGACCTCGAGCGCCTGTACCGAGAAGAGGGCATCCAGTTCGCTGAGGGCCCGCTCGAAGAGGGCGACAACCGGCACGATTCGTACCGCCACATCCTCGAAGGCGGCAAGGTGCTCGCGACGCCGAACCTCAACACGCTCGGCGCCAAACTGCTGTTTTCGACGCCCCACCCGCCCTATCAACCCGTCGGCGAACGCGTCCGCGAACTCGCCAAAGCCATCCGAACCCTCGGTCCCGACGCAACCGCGCGAGACCGAGCCGAGTAGACCACGATGGCGCCCCACGCCAGAAAGGACTCCCGTCCATGAACCGCAACAGAATCATCGCCGCGATGGCGCTGCCCGTTCTCGCGCTGTCCCTCGTTGCCTGTACCGCTTCGAGCGATCCGAGCCCGAACGCCGGCCTGCTCGACCCCGTCCCGGCGCCGGCGAACAATCCGCAGGTCTCGCTTGGCAGCCCCGAACTGCAGCAGTTGCTCGGCTTCGAGCCCGGAATATCCGAGCGTCGCAACGGCCTGCTCCACGTCGCCGTGCCCATGCGCAACCTGACCAACAACCGGTATACGCTCGACTATCGATTCGTCTTCTACGACGAGAACGGCATGGAGGTCGGCCCCCAGATGGGCTACAAGGAGATCATCCTCGACCCGAAGGAGCAGCGGCGCCCGGCGACCAATGCTGCCGACGGCCGCGCTGTCGCCTACCGCCTGCACGTCAAGTGGGCCAACCGCTGAGCCGGCGGCACGCTCAGAGACGCCCGACCTTCGGCATGGGCCCGACAAGCGGGCGCAGCCAGTCGCGGAACGCGTCGGTCACGTTATTGCCCGACTTCGCGATGAACTCGTCGGGCATGTGGCGCGTCTTCGCCGCCACGGCGCTCAGGTCGACTCGCTTCATGCCGCTCTTGTAGGGATCGTTGCTCGTGCGCACGATCGCGATCGACCCGTCCAGGTCGCCGCTCTTGGCCAGCCCCGCGGCGAACCGCCCCGCCTGACGCGCCTCCTGCTGATCGACGGGGCTGGGATCCGGCCAACAGCGCTGCGCGTAGCCGAGCGTGTCCGCTCGAACGCGCGGCACCTTGCCTCCGACGGGCTTGAGCTTCTCCTTCAGCAGGCTGGCGAGCTGATCGCCCAGCGCTCCCGAGCCCGAGAGCTGAACATTGCCATGGGCATCGGTCTGCGCGTTCTCGATCAGTTTCGCGCCGATCGCCGTCCCATCTTCGTCCTGGATGCCCTCGCTGACCGCGATCTGGCACCGCCCGTGCTTGCTCATCGCCTGGTCGACATCGGTCACGAACTTCTCCAGCGAGAAGGTTCGCTCCGGCACATAGACGTAGTGGGGGCCGTCCTGCTCGCGCCCACGCATCAGAGCGGCGGCACCGGTCAGGAAGCCAGCGTGCCGACCCATGACCACATTGATCTTCACCCCCGGGATCGAAGCGTTGTCCAGATTGTCGCCCATGAACGCCATCGCCACGTACCGGGCCGCCGAGGCGTAGCCCGGCGTGTGGTCGTTCTCCATCAGGTCGTTATCCACGGTCTTGGGCACGTGGAAGCAGCGGAGTTCGTACCCGGACTGGTTGGACAGTTCGTTGACGATCCGGCAGGTGTCCGACGAGTCGTTGCCGCCGATATAGAAGAAGTAGCGGATGTCCAGGTCGCGCAGGGTCGCGAAGATGCGGGCGCAGTAGTCGGCATCCGGCTTGTCACGGGTCGAGCCGAGCCCCGCCGAGGGCGTTCCGGCCACCAGATCGAGCGTTTCCTGTGGCGTATTCGAGAGGTCAACAAAGTCCTTGGCGACCATGCCGCGCACGCCGTGCCTGGCACCGTAGATCTTGCCGATCTCGTTCATGCCCTGCAGGCCCTCGACCACGCCGACCAGCGACTGATTGATGACCGCGGTCGGGCCGCCCGACTGGGCGACGACGGCGTTTCCTTTGATCGGGCCGCTGCTGGAACCGGCGTTCATGTCTGTGTGCTCCAAGAAATCATGGGGAATGGCGTGCTGAGCCCGTAGCCGCGTTCGAGGCCGCCCGGGACGGGGCATGGTACCCGATAGACGGCCGGCTCCGGCTCGGCGCGAACCGTGGGTCGGTACACTCATGGGCATGCCGACACGCTTCGACACCGCGGTTGCCTCCAAAGTGATCCCTCTGGTTTTCGTGCTGGTCGGTCTGCTTTGCGGCGGTTGCGCCAAGGACCCGGCCCCGTCGGCGAGTTTCCGGATCCCCGCCGCGGAGTACGACCAGTATTTCCATGCCGCCAAGGACGTCTTGCGCGATCAACACTTCGATCTCGAGCGGGTCGATGCCCGGGCCGGCGTGCTGACCACCAGGCCGGTGTCGTCGGCCGGCTGGGCCACCCCCTGGATTCAGCACGCGTCGACGATGGAGCAGTCAACCAACGACCTGATTCAGCGCAACCGCCGGATCGCGACCATCCGGTTCGCCCGGGTTTCCAGCACGACCAATGCGCCAAGCGCGGTCGATCCGGTCGCGTCCGACCTGAGGGACTTCGACGGGACGATCGAAGTCAGCGTGAACGTGATCATCGAGCAGGTCTACCGCGCTGGGCGCCGACTGTCTCCGGGATCGATCCGACTGACGACCTTCACTCTCGACCCCAGCGAAGACGGAGTCGGCCCAGCACAACTGCGGACCCGGGTCGTCGGGACCGACGCGCCGCTGAGTGCGCTTCTGGCCGAAGCGATCGTCACGAGCGCGCGAAACTAGGCAATCTGCGAGGCGAACCACCTGAAAAGGGGTGCATTTACCCCTCTAACGGGGAGATTGTTGCCCAATGATCGAAGATATCGCCCAAATACTGTAAGCCACCACGCGGTGACACTTGAGTGTCGGTGATACTAGTTCCATCGCTTCCGGGGATTTTAAACGCCGAGCCGGGTCGCCATCGGTCTCCCGGGCGGTCTCAGATTCTTCTTGAAGGGTTTCGATGATGATCTCTTCAAAGTTAACGGTCGCGCACCTTTCGCAATGCAGTCGTGTATCGGCGCGGGTCGCGCGCCTTCCCGGCGTCGCGACGCCGGATTGGTGCGAGGTTGCCGCAAAGACGCTGCTCCGCCTTTGTCCGGATTCCGTCGTGAGCGTGACGCTCGCCGATGGCGCGGCCGCGCCCGGTAGCCAAAGTGAGTCACTGTCTATCCTCGCCACGGGAGCCGCGTCCGACAGCCAGACCATGGCGTCCCATCGCATCCACCCGGACTCGGCAACGGATATCGGGTGGACGCTTTCTGATGCTTCGCACACGGGACCCGCGGGACTCCATCCGCGCGTCGCCAAACTCCGCGATCTGCCGTCATGGAGCAGGTGGCCGGTCACGGCTTCCGGGAAACGCTGGGCGAAACTGGGCATCCGGGAACTCCTGTGCGCCGACATCGCTGTCCCCAACGGTCCGAATGGGCGTGAACTGCTCATCGAGATCGGCTCACCGAACGCGATGCAGCGCTTTGAGCGCGGCGAGGTCGAGATGGTCAGTGCCGTCCTGCCGGTGCTGGCCGAGCGAGCCGCTCTGGCGTTCGGGGCGGACTTCTCGCAGACGCTCACCTCGCGCGAGCAGATGATCCTGGTCGAACTGGTCTCCGGGGCTTCGGTCCGCGAGATCGCCGAACGGATCGACCGGAGCCCCCACACCGTTCACGACCATGTGAAATCGCTCCATCGCAAGCTCAACGCCAGCAGCCGCGGCGAACTCGTGTCCCGCTACCTCGGGTTCCACGCGTCCAGCCCCGCGGCGGCGCGTCCGGATTCCCAGGCGCAGCCGCAGATCCAGACCCGCAAGGCCCGACCGATCACCACCGCTCACGCCTGATCGAACCGGTCGACGCCCGAGCTGAACCGACTACACTCCACGCGTGGGCGAAGATCGAGACCATCCCGACCTGCTGCGCGTCGCGAGGCAGCACGCGATCACAAGCCGGTTGTTCGGCGTCGATGTCATTCCGATCGCGCGCGAGCGAACCGGGGCGACCGTCGACACGCCGCCCAAACGGCCATCCGAGGCGACTCCGCGACCGAAGCCGGTGGCTGCATCGAGCCAGACGCCCGACTCCGCGAGCGCCAGATCGGACAAGCGGGCAGCGCTCGACGAGTTGCGAGCCCGGTACGAGGCCGAAAGCACGGTCGCGAAGTCCATCGAGGGCTGGAACAGGATCGTCTTCTCCGACGGCTCCCCCGACGCCGCCCTGATGTTCATCGGCGAGGCACCGGGCGCCGACGAGGACGCCAGCGGCGTACCGTTCGTCGGACGCGCCGGTCAGAAGCTCAACGAGATGATCAACGCGATGAAACTGGACCGCGAGGCCGAAGGGGCCCGCGGCGTCTACATCGCCAATGTGCTCAAAGTCCGCCCTCCGAACAACCGGACGCCCACTCCCGATGAGGCGATGAGTGACGGCAAGTTCCTTGAAGAGCAGATCCGCATCGTCGCGCCGAGGGTGATCGTGACGCTGGGCAAGCCGGCCGCCAATTACCTACTCCGGAACACAGATTCGATGGGCTCGATGCGCGGGGTGTGGCACGGCTTCGAGGGGATCCCGGTCATGCCGACCTACCACCCGGCGTACCTTCTCCGGGCCTACACACCGGAGAACCGACGACGGGTCTGGTCCGATCTGCAGAAGGCGATGATGAAACTACGCGAAGTCGGCGCGATCGACTTCTGAGCCGCTTGCGACGCGCAGCGCCACGATTCGTCCCCGCCGAGTGTCCCGAATCTGGGCAACAGAAAACGGGCTGTTTTCGCAACGCAAAACCCGCGAACCGGTGGAACCAGCGGTGCGTTCCGGTCGAACACATCCATGAGCGACCGGGTTTGCACAGGGATCCGCTCGCTCGCTGGACGGGCGGAATCACCTCACTCCAGGGCCGGCGACACTCTCTCGCGTCGAACCCCCAACAGCCCACTCCAGACCCCCACGAGGCCCGGCGTCAGGATTTCGATTCGGCGTCGGGCTTTTCCTTTGCGCGGATCGGCTTCGCACCGGGCCCGATACAATCGCCAGCGCGTGACCGACGCCGTATTCCTACAAGCGATGGGCCTGATTGTGGTCGCGGCTGCGGCCGTAATGCTTATCGGTCGCAGCTGGCGCGTTCCGTCCATCGTGAGTTACATGCTCGCGGGCCTCCTCATCGGTCCGGTGCTCGGGTTGCTTCCCAGCGCTGAAACAGGCACGACCGCTCCGGAGGAACTCTCGACGATTTCGGAGATCGGCATCGTCCTCCTGCTGTTCCTTGTCGGGCTCGAGATGAGCCTCAAGGAAATCCGCGAGGTCGGACCGGTCGCGATCATCGCGGCTGTTGGCCAGATGCTCGTCATGGGCGGGAGCGTCTTCGGCATTTCGATCGCGCTCGGTTTCGCTCCGGTCGAAGCGGTGATCCTGGCGATCGCGTTCGGCTTCAGCAGCACGGTCGTCGTCGTCAAACTCCTCGATCAGCGGGGCGACATCGAGTCGACCTACGGGCGCGTCGCCGTCGGCACGCTGCTCGTGCAGGACATCGCGGTCATCATCGTGCTGACGGTCCTCGCGGGCCTCGGCAACCTCCGCGACACCGGCGCATCTCCTGACCAGGGGGACGCCGGAGGGTCGTCGATGGACCTGGGTGCTCTCGCCGGCGGGCTCGGCAGCGCATTCCTCTTCATGGGCCTTCTGCTCGGCCTGACGCTGCTGGCTTCCAAGTTCGTGCTCCCCAAGTTGTTTTCGATCGTTTCCAAGTCTCCACGCGGCGCGATGATCTGGGCGCTGGCCTGGTGCTTCGTGCTCGTCGAACTCGCGCATGTCATGGGCCTTTCGGTGGAGATCGGGTCGTTCCTGGCGGGAGTCAGCCTCGGGCAACTGCCGCGGCGCAACGACCTTCGCCGCCGGGTTCGTCCGCTGATGAACTTCTTCATCGCGGTCTTCTTCGTGACCCTCGGTTCGGAGATCGAACTGGCGAAGGTTCAGGAACTCTGGCTCGCGGCGCTGCTGCTCGGCGCTCTCGTGATCATCGTGAAGCCTCCGGTCTTCTTCGTGCTTATCACGCGCTGCGGTTACTCGAAGCGGAGCGCTTTCGACGCATCGGTCTCGCTCGGTCAGATCAGTGAGTTCTCGCTCATCCTCGGCGCGGTCGCGATGAGCGTTGGTCTGTTCGGTGAGAGCGACGATGTCGTGTCGCTGCTCAGTCTTGTCGGGCTGTCCACGATCGTCGTATCCGTCGTGGTCATGGGTATGCGCGAACCGATATACCGAGCGCTGGACGGCGCCGGCCTGCTCGATCGATTCGACGCTTCCGGTCGTAAGGGGTCGGACGGGGGGCACCACGAGCGGCCGAGGGGCCACATCGTCATCGTCGGCATGAACTCGATGGGACGGTCGATCGCGCGTTCACTCGCCGAACGGGGCGAGCGGGTAGTGGCCATCGACACCGATCCGCACAAACTCGCGGGCTTGCCTGTCGAGAAGCGCCTCGGAGATATCTCGTACATGGACACGCTGGCCGACGCCGGGCTCGAACACGCCAAGCTGGCGATCAGCGCGCTCAAGATCGATGAGGCGAACAGACTGTTCGTGCACCGCTGCCAGTCGCTGGGTGTTCCGGTCGTCGTGCACGGGTTCGATCGATCCGTGCTCGACGGGCTCGAACGGCTCGGACCGGCGTACCTGATCAACTCCAAGGCCGCGTCAGACGAGCGTCTCGAAGAACTGATCTTCTCGGAGGATGGTCGGGCCGATGCTTGAGGTGATGCTCATTCTGCTCGCCGCGTCCGTGGCCATGGGGCTGTCGGTGCGTTTTCGCGTGCCGAGCATCCCGCTCATGATCGGGACGGGAATCGTGCTCGGCTCGCTGGGTTGGATGGGTTCGGTCGAAGACATGCAGAACACGCTGCTGCTCGGCATCGCGTTCCTCCTGTTCGTCGTCGGCTCCTCGCTGGATCTGCACGCCGTGGGCAACCAGAAGCGTGCGGCCATCGGGTTCGGCCTGGTGCAGATCGCGTTGCTCGGCGGCATCAGCGTCGGCGTCTCGATGCTTCTCGGTTTCGACATCCGCGCATCGCTCTACATCGGTCTCGCGATCGCCTCCAGCTCCACCCTGGTCGTCGTCACGCTCCTGCGCCGGCGAGAGCAGTTCTTCGAGTCCTTCGGGCGGCTGGCCATCGGCGTCGTGCTGTTTCAGGACGTGCTGGTGATCCTTATGCTCCCGGTGCTGATCGGTCCGACGGTTGAGGACTCGATCGCCGGCGTGGCATCGACGACCGCAATGCTCGGTCTCGCGTGGGTCTGCGCGCGGTGGTTGGTGCCGGCGATCGTGCTCCGACTCGAACGCGACGAGGAAGCGCTGCTGCTGGTCATGCTCGGGGTGCTCTTCTGCTTTCTGGGGCTGGCGTACTGGCTCGGCGTGCCGCTGGAGACCGGTGCGTTTCTGGCCGGTCTGGCGATGTCCCGATTCCCGGTCAGCGGGCTGGTCGGCGGCCAACTCGGTTCGCTTTCGGATTTCTTCCTCGCGGTGTTCTTCGTCACGCTCGGGGTGCTCTTCGGCACGATCGCGCCGGACCTCAAGACGTTCGAGGTGCTGTTCAACGGCGTGCTGCTCGCATCGATCCTGCTGCTCGCGCCGCTGCTGCTCGTGCCACTGGCCCGGCGCTTCGGTCTGACCACCAGATCGTCGATCGAGGTCACCAACCTGCTCGCGCAGTCGGGCGAGCTCAGTCTCGTGGTCGTGCTGCTCGGCCTCGAGCAGGGACATGTCGACGAGAGCGTGCTCGGAATGATCGTGCTGCTCACCGTCATCACCATGATGCTTTCGCCGCTGCTGTCCTCCGAACGCGTGACGTGGCGAATCATGCACCTTCTCCCGGGTGCGCGCCGTCGCGGCGTTAGCGTCGAGCATCGCGGTCATCTCGTCTTCATCGGCTGCGGCACCGCCACCCGCGGTCTCATCCGACGCGCGGTCGAGGCGGGCGAGAAGGTCGTCGCCGTCGACGACGATTCGGCGGTCGTGGAGGAGCTTTCGGGGTGCGGCGTCGAAGCCATCCGGGGCGACGGTGCCGACCCGTGGCTGTTGCGGCGACTCGGAGTCCGCGACGCGAAGCTCGTCGTTTCAACGATGCGTCGGGAACGAGACCACGAACGCCTGCTCCGGCTGGCCGCCGACAACACGCTCGTTGTCGTGCGGACGTTCGAGCGCGACGCCGCCGAGCGGCTGAGGTCGTTGGGAGCCAGGGTCATCTCCGAGTCGGACGAAGGAGCCGCGGCGTTCATCGCGTGGTTCGAGGACCACTTCGCTGATCAGCGTGCCGGCGCTTCCGATCCGGGCGATTGAGCGATCCGCTCCGTGTCATCGGTCGCCTCGAGCGGGTCCGACTCCCGCAGGCGCTCCGCCCGTCTCCCGACCGCACGCACCATGGCGCCGAAGATGAACAGATGGGCCGGGTACATCGCGTACCAGTAGAGGAACCCGGGCACGCCCTTGGGTTCGAATAACGCGGTCTGCGTGAGCAGCGTCTTTCCGTTCGGGTCGGACTTGTCCGGTTGGGTTTCCCACTGCAGCCAGGCCCGCCCGGGCAGGCGCATCTCCGCACGCAGGCGAAGAGACTCCGGCGGCTGGACCTTCTCGACCCGCCAGAAGTCCAGCGCCTCGCCCTCGTCGAGATCGAAGGGGTGACGACGCCCGCGTCGCAGCCCAGGACCGCCGATGAGCGAATCGAGCACGCCCCGGATCCGCCAGAGCCAGTCGAACGCCAGCCAGCCGACCTCGCCGCCGATCGAAGCGAACGCTCGATACACCTCGGCCTGCGAAGCGTCCACGGTGAAACGCCGAACCTCGCGGAACAGGCCTTCTTCGTCGGCGAGGTCGAGCGGGTCGTGGGCAACCATCGCGCCGGTCCAACGCGTCTCGACCATGTTCTTTTCCGTGCGCTGCAGGGCGCGTCGCACGGCGACTTCCGTGCTGAGTGGTTTCACTTCGGGGAACAGGTCACGGGCCTTGGCGGTGTCGGCGGTCAGCGGGCGGACGACTCCCTCGATCAGCGGCACCGCAAGGCGGTTCGGGATCGGTGTGACAAACCCCACCCAGCGTGCGGCCAGTCGCGGAGCCAGGAATGGTGTTGGCAGGATGACTCGCTTGGTCAGCCCGCGCACCCGCGCGTAGGTCTGCATCAGTTCGCGGAACGTCAGCCGGTCGGCCCCGATCGGCACGATGCCCGACGGCCCGGCATCCAGCGACGCTTCGAGGTACTCGAGCACATCGCGCACCGAGACCGGCTGCACCGTGTTCTTCACCCATCGCGGCGTGAGCATGACCGGCAGTCGCTCGGTCAGGTAGCGGACCATCTCGAAGCTCGCCGAACCGGATCCGATGATCGGCCCGGCACGGAACTCGGTCACGCGATCCGGCAGAAGTTCCGAGAGCACCCGGCCGGTCTCTGCGCGACTGCGCAGGTGGGGGGATGCCTGCTTGCCCTCTTCCTCTTCCGGCTGGATGCCGCCGAGGTAGATCACATGCCCGATGCCGGCCTCATTGGCCTTTGTGGCGAAGTTCCGCGCCGCGGTTTTGTCGCGCTCCTCGAAGTCGCCGCCGCCGAGCATCGAGTGGACCAGGTAGTACGCCGCGTCGTAGCCCTCGAGGTCGCCGGCGCTGAATGAGGACTCGTCGAGGAGGTCCGCCTGCACGATGCGGACACGCGTCCGATCGATCGTCGAGCCGAGCCGATCAGAGTCCCGCACGAACACGCCGACCTCGTGGCCCGCTTCGAGCAGGCCCGGGACGAGCCGTCCGCCGATGTAGCCGGTTGCTCCGGTAACGAGGATCCGCATGGCAGAGTCTATGCGAGCGAATCCGCTTGGCTCGGGTGCAACCCACGCGGATGGAAAGGGCCTGCAGTTCGCCAGTATCCTCATCAGGCTGATGCCAACTGATCCGCTCGCTCAACGACTCGCGCGGCTGGGCCGCCATATCCAAGGCGGCCCCCATTCGTCCGACTTGGTAGATCTTTCCACGCTGAGGGTCATCCGATCGCGAGGCGACAAAGCCGGCGACCTGCGTCTCTGGTCCGTAGAGTCAGACCAGACCATCGGCGCGTTCGCGTGGCATCGAAAGCGTCGGTCTTCAGTCTCGTTGATCGACTTCGCAGGCTTGCGGCTGCAAACGGCGGTGTACCGAACCGAGATCAGCATTACGAACTTGCAGGGCGAGGAGCATTGCGGGCGTGTCACGATCGGCAGCCGTCGAACGAAGGTGGAGCTTGAATCGCTGCTGTGGCCGAGGTACCTCTCGGCACGAGCAACGATCGGCGGCGAGTTCTCGGGCTTCATGAGATGTGAAGGCGGCGTGAAGCTCCCGATCCTGTTTGCTGCCGATGGCTACACGCTGCGAGATGTCCTTAAGACATTCGTTCCATGGCGCGCCCATCCGGACCCGGTGGAGATGTGGGACCGCATGACAGACTCGCCGCTCAAGGTGCAGCCAGAGCACGCCGCCAGCATGATCGCGATCTGGTTGCACGCGAGGACTTGCCTGATCGGAGGAATGCCCTTCGCCCAAGGTTATAGTCCTTCACACGGCGGCGAGGGAGTCGTTTCGCCCTCCCATTGAACCCAATCTTCACACGATCCGGACCGAATCCTCGCCGCCTGCTACCCTATCCGCCCGATGTCCACCACGATCCGACTCGAGAAGCTGTCCAAGCACTACAAGGCCCAGGTCCCCGGGGGCGGCGTCACCAAGGCCGTCGATGAGATCTCCCTCGAGATCCCCACCGGCCACCTGTTCTTCCTGCTCGGCCCCTCCGGCTGCGGGAAGACCACCCTCCTGCGCATGATCGCCGGGTTCATCGAGCCGACCGGTGGCAGGATCTTCTTCAACGATCGCGATGTCACCGGCCTCGCCCCGAACAAGCGCAACACCGGCATGGTCTTCCAGTCCTACGCCCTGTGGCCCCACATGAGCGTGGCCCAGAATGTCGGCTTCGGCCTGGGCGTGCGCAAGGTCAGCAAGCAGGAGAAGGACGAGCGGGTCGCCGAGGCGCTCAAGATCGTCCGGATGGACCCCTACGCCGAGCGCAAGCCCAACCAGCTCTCCGGTGGCCAGCAGCAGCGCGTGGCGCTCGCCCGGGCCCTCGTGGTCCGCCCCGATGTGCTCCTGCTCGACGAGCCGCTCTCCAACCTCGACGCCAAGCTCCGCCTCGAGATGCGCAGCGAGATCCGGCGCATCTGCTCCGAGACCGGCATCACCACTGTGTACGTAACCCACGACCAGAAGGAAGCGCTGTCGATGGCCGACGGCGTCGCGGTGCTCGATATGGGCGTCATCGCGCAGGTCGGCCCGCCCCGGTCGCTCTACCAGCGCCCGTCCTCGCGCTTCGTCGCCGACTTCCTCGGCGAGACCAACTTCCTGCACGCCGAGGTCACAGACTCCACGCGGACCGATGACGGGCGGGCTCTGTTGAAGCTGCACACCGATGCGGGTGATATCTCATCGACCGCGTTCGACGCCGCGAACCTGCCCGCCAAGGGCAATGTGACCTGCTCGGTCCGCCCGGAGGCGATGCGGATCGTCGAGCCGAAGACCCCAGGCGCGATCGAGGGCAAGATCGTCGAGACGATCTACCTCGGTGAGATGGCCCAGTACATCGTCGAACTGCCCGGCAGCACGCGGGTCAAAGTCTTCGAGCTGCACCCGAGTCACGTCGACGACACCGGCAAGACCCGCGAGCCGGCCATCGGCCTGCAGATCGATCCGAAGGATGTCGTGGTGCTGGCCGACTGAGGGTCAGGACCGCCTCACCAGATGTACTCGTACTCGTCTTCCGATTCGGCTTCGTCGCCGCCGCCTCTGATCTGGGGCAGGTCGATGCCGTATTCCTTCCAGTTCACCCGGCTGAGCGTTTCCAGCGTCGCGATGGTCGGGAGCAGCGCGACCGTACCGATGGTCAGCACGCTACGCAGCAGCGGCTTGCGTGATCGTACCCACGGCGCGAGCCAGACCAGTGCACCGATCGGCGCGAGCAGGTACGCCGCGCCCTGCCAGGCGTTGATGCCGCCCTGCCAGACCACGGCGTCGGCCCACAGCAGTCCCAGTACGAGCGAGACCACGGCAACACCGCCTCGGGCGATCGAGACTGGCTTGCGCAGCCACGCCAAGGCAATGACCGGCACCAGCGAGATCGCAAGGGCCACCGCGCCGTTGCCGACCGAGCCGTACGCGGCGTCGAAGATGAGCAGGGGGGCACTCGCGAGGCAGAGCCCGGCGATGATGATCACCGGCGTCGCTCCGCGCAGCCGAGAAGCGATGGACTCCAGCATGCTCCAGAAGACCGTGATCGCGAGCGCGAGACCGGCGATCCGCAGCGTGCCCTCGCCGATGTCCCATTGCTCGTTCACGAAGCGACGCCAGACAACGCCAGTGACCGCTGCGCCGCTGATCAGCAGCCGAAGCACAAGCAGCGCGGCAAGGGGGATTCGCACGACTGCCACGAGGAGCGCAAACAGTGTGATCCCGACGGTTGCAACGAATCGCCAGTCGTACGACGCGACCGGCGGGATCGACAGCTTCGGTGCGACACCGAAATGCGCGACGCCCGCCGCGATTCCCAGACCCAGCGCCCCGCCCCACCAGCCGCGAGGCAGGCGGTGCTTCGGGTCGCGGGTAGTCTCATCGGCGTCGTACAGCTCGTAGCGCATTGTGGCCCACGGGCGCCACGACGCCAGCGTGAACGCCAGCACGAGGAGCACGGGGATCGTGAAGCCGAAGACGATGATGTCGCGGTCGATGGGCATGCAAAGCCCGCCGCACGCTTTCGCGCACCGGCGGGTTGGAGGAGGAGAACAGAGAGTCTGGTGTGATCCAAGGCGGCGGACCGGCGCCGGCGGAGGAGGAGTCCGCCGGCACCGGGTCTCGCCTGGAGGAGGAGGGCTGGTGTGGCTTAGCCGCGGATGCCTTGCAGCGACACGATCAGGGTGACCTCGTCGCTGAGCGAGCCGTTTTCGATGCCGTAGCTGCCGCCGAAGTCCGATCGCTTGATCGTGAACTCCGTGTGCATGCCCTGGCGAGCCCCGCGACTGGACTGGGCCTCGCCGGTCATTTTGATGGGCACGGTGATGGTCTTGGTCTGGCCGCGATAGGTCAGTTCGCCGGTGACCTTGACGGTCCCGTCCGGGCCGGCTTCTGCGGAATTGCTCTTGAAGGTCATCTGCGGGAACTGGTCGGCGTTGAAGAAGTCCGGGCTCTTGAGGTGCCCGTCGCGCCGCGAGTTGTTGCTGTTGACGCTCGCGGTTTCGACGGAAACGTCGACCATCGTGTTGGCCGGGTTCGCGCTGTCGATGCGGAACTTGCCGTCCATGCTGGCGAAGGTGCCGTAGAAGTACGACACGCCGCCGTGCTTGATCTTGAAGACGACCGAGGAGTGCACCGGGTCCACGGCGTACTCGTCTGCGGCGACTGAGGTTGCACCGACCGGCTGCGCCGAAAGACCGGGGACCGGGACGGGAGTCCCGGAAAGGGACGCGATCGTACCGACGGCGAGCGTGCCGGCGACGAGAAGCGATGCGGTGCGTGCGAACTGGTTCATGGTCGGGTTTCCTCCGAAGTGGTTCTCAGGTGCAGAGGTCTTCGCGTTTCGAAGCCCCGCAGAGTCAGGCAACAGAATGAATCCCGGAAGCCAAAGACTATTCCTTGTTTTCACAGACTTTCAAGGCCGACGCAACCCAACGGGGTGAAAATCGTCGGGAATGATCTGTAGAAGAGTAGGAAAAAGCTGATTCGGCCCGCTCAGGCGGGTTGCTGGCTCGGACCGCCCTTGAGTTCCCGGATCGCTTCCGGTCCGGGGTGCCCGAACCGTTCGCCGTCCTTCCAGGCCTTTGAGTTGGTCCCGTGAGCGGGAAGCCCGCCGTTGGCTTTCAGCATCCGGGCCGCGTGGATGAGGTTCCAGGTCATGATCGTCACGTTCCGGTTGGTGAAGTCGTTGTCCGGGCCCGGCGATCCATCATCGCGATACGACTTGCCCGGCCCCGCCTCGCCGATCCAGCCCGCATCGGCCTGAGGCGGGATCGTGAATCCGACGTGCTGCAGGGCGTAGAGCACATCGCGCGAGCAATGTTTGATGCCGTCCTCGTTGCCCGTGACCAGACAGCCGCCGACGCGCCCGTAATAGATGTACTGCCCCTTGTCGTTGGTGTCGGCCGAGTTCGAGTACAGGCGCTCGATGATGCGGGAGCAGACCGACG
>Ga0209273_10001087_pt1 | contig 27152 bp, 24 predicted proteins | sample tdAd471_FD_187126 | JGI IMG/M metagenome (GOLD analysis project Ga0209273, IMG submission 187126) | Marine sediment microbial communities from the Atlantic coast under amendment with organic carbon and nitrate - tdAd47.1 (SPAdes)... | ecosystem: Environmental > Aquatic > Marine > Coastal >...
TTCGCGCGTAAAACCTCACGCGCCACCAATGGTGCGTGGGTCCCCCCGAGATTTACCTTTCGAAGTGCCCACACCCAACCCGAAAGGCATATCACCGGGATTCGGAACGCACCGGCAAGACTTTATTAAGCCTTCCTTAAGTCTTTCTTAACCCCTTACGCCAGGGTTTCTGCCTATTCCGGGGCGGTTTCGCCCTCTTCAGCAGGCTCCTCGGAAGGGCGCAGGTCTTCGGGCAGATGAGCGATTAAGTAGGGTTCGAACTGCTCCCAGCCCATAGCGCCGTCGATCTTTTCGCCATTGACGAAAAATGTAGGCGTCGACTGTACGCCCGCCGCCAAGGATGCCTCGGTTTGGGCATTCACAAGGTCAAGGCGGGACTGATCGATCCGGCAGGCGTCAAAGGCTTCGCGGCTAAGGCCGGCTTGCGCGGCAAGGCGGGCCAATGATTCGATCCGGAACTCGGGGTTTTGGTTGAAGGCCCATTGGTTCTGGGTGCGCATTAGCGCGTCGATAAATGGGTAGTAGCGGCCTTCGGGCATGCACGAGGCAATCATAAAACCCAGCCGCGCCATGTTGGTGGGGGGTGTGGGCAGGGGCCGCATAACAAACCGCGCGAGCCCCGCCTCGATATATTCCTCATGCAAGTAAGGATAAGTGAACACATGGAACTGGGCGCAATGCCCGCAAGTGACTGAGGCATATTCGACAATGGAGATGGGCGCGTCGGGATCTCCGATAACAACATCGCCTTCTTCCTGGCCGAAGTTGCCCCAATCCCGGTCGCCGCCGGCGGCCTGGCCGCCATCGTCGCCGCCGTTCCCGCATGCCCCAAGCGCAAGGATACCGGCAAGCGCGAGCGCCTTCAGGGTCTTTGTTGCAAGGCCAAATTCCATCTTGATTACTCCCCAATTCATACGCATAGCCCCGCCGAATGCCCGGCTAGGACCGCAAAAGTTGGCCCGCACAATAGGGGGATTTGAGGGCGGTGTCAGCAGCCCTCGGGTCACGGGTGGGTGAGGCGTTTCAGCCTACCGGTTAGCTTATTGGACCTTGGTGAATTTCGATCTTTATAAGCCGCCCGGTGCCCGACATCTGGTTCGCGCGGTCAAGGAGTTCGGGCACTTTGTGCTGCACTTCCATGGCCGCCGCGCGTGCAACTTTCAGCACCAACACATCCCCTTCGGGGGTCTTTTTGATGCGCTCGGGGCGGGTGACGCGCGCCAGCCTTTCGCCTGCAATCTGGGGCCATTGGCGGAGGATATCGCCGCCGCCCATGCCAAAACGTTGGAGCGATTTTTGCGCAGCCTTTGCCGCAAAGGTGCCCGCCCGTTTCGCGCCGCGGATGGGCGGCCGCGTTTTAGGCAGGAAGGTCCCGATCTCCGGCAAATGGCGGGTGAGGCGCTGGCCGCGCGGGGAAAGGCCGTCGTCGTTCTTGTCACTCATGGGCCCATGGTCAATGCTCGCGGGGCTCAAAGCAAGATGAAACCACTTTCAAGCGGCGTTTACCCAAGTTGCCCATGACCTCACCCAGTCCCCAAAAAGCAGCGGCCTTAGCCCGAAAACTGCTCAATTGGTATGGGCAAAACGCGCGGGAATTGCCCTGGCGGGCGCCGCCCGGGGGAAGCGCGGGCATTGATCCCTACCGGGTTTGGCTCTCGGAGATCATGTTGCAGCAGACCGTGGTGGCGACGGTCATTCCATATTATGAGAAGTTCACATCGCGCTGGCCCTCGGTGGAGGCGCTAGCAAACGCAAAGCCCGAACATGTGATGGCCGCGTGGGCGGGGCTTGGTTATTACACGCGCGCCAGAAACCTTACCAAATGCGCGAAAGAAATTGCGGGGCGGGGAGGGGATTTTCCGCCCACGGAGGATGAACTGATCCAGCTTCCCGGCATCGGTCCTTATACAGCGGCGGCTATTGCCGCGATTGCGTTTGGGCGGCAAGCCACCGTGGTGGATGGGAACGTGGACCGGGTGATGGTGCGTATGTTCGGAATTGAAAAACCCATCCGCGATGCGAAGTCGGAAATCCGTGGGCATGCCGAAGCGCTGACGCCGAAAAAGCGCGCAGGGGACTACGCCCAAGGGGTGATGGACCTGGGCGCCACAATATGCACGCCCACATCGCCATCGTGTGATATATGTCCGTGGGCAGATGATTGCGTGGCCCACGCAAAAGGCATCGAGGGCAAGCTACCAATCAAGCCGCCGCGCAAAGCAAAGCCCACCAGAAGAGGCGCGGCGTTCTGGATCACGCGGGGCGATGGCGCGGTGCTGCTGCGTCGCCGCGCGGAGAAGGGCCTCCTCGGCGGAATGCTGGAAGTGCCGTCGTCGGAATGGCGTGCTGAAGAGTTCGACGCCGCCGCGCATCTTGCCCAGGCGCCAGTGGCGGCGGAGTTCGCGTCTGTGCCCGGCCTCGTCACGCACACCTTCACGCATTTCCACTTGGAACTATCCGTCTTCGACGCGCGAATTGACGGGCGCAAGGCACAAGGCAATGGGCATCTCTGGCACACGCCCGACGAGATAGAAGATGCGGGGCTGCCGACAGTTATGAAAAAAGTGGTGCGGTTGGTGGAGGGACCCTAACCCTTGCCCCCATCGCCCATCTCGGCGCGGATTTTTTGGCGCAGCATGTCGATGGGGACAAGCTCTTTCCGCTTTTGCATATGCCAATAGGTCCAGCCGTTACACGCCTGCAGCCCTTGAACGTGCGCCGCGATCTTGTGGATCGATCCGGTTTCTCCGTCTGCGGATAAAGAGCCATCGGCGCGCACCCGCGCGGCAAATTTCGCATTGGGGCTGACCAGCTTTGTGCCCGGCTTGATAAGGCCCCGTTCCACCACCATGCCAAAGGGCACGCGCGGCTCAGACCGCTTGGATTTCATCACTTCCAGGCCTTCGCCCTCCAGCGGCGTTACGTGTTTGATGCGGTGCCGCGCGATGCGGATGTAATCAAGCTCGCGTTCGATGCCGATGTAATGACGGCCCAGCATTTTTGCGACGGCGCCGGTGGTGCCTGTGCCGAAGAACGGGTCCAGCACCACATCGCCTTTGTTGGTGGAGCCGATCAGTATACGGTGCAAAAGTGCTTCGGGTTTTTGCGTGGGGTGCGCCTTTTGACCGTTCAGGTCCTTAATGCGCTCACCGCCATTGCAGATGGGGAGCAGCCAGTCAGACCGCATTTGCAGATCGTCATTGGCAACCTTCAGTGCATCATAATTAAATGTGTATTTCGACTTCTCGCCCTTTGAGCACCAGATCATCGTCTCGTGCGCATTCGTGAGCCGCGTGCCGCGAAAATTCGGCATGGGGTTTGTTTTGCGCCAAACCACATCGTTCAGGATCCAGAACCCCAGATCCTGCAGCGTTGCGCCCACTCGAAATATATTGTGGTAGGAGCCGATCACCCACAGCGCGCCATTGTCTTTGAGCACACGGTGGCATTCGGTGAGCCAGGCTTTGGTGAAGTCATCATAGGCCGCGAAGCTGTCGAATTTATCCCAATCATCTTCGACGCCATCAACGCGCGTATTATTCGGGCGGTGCAGTTCGCCACCCAATTGGAGATTATATGGCGGGTCGGCGAAGACCAGATCAACCGATGCGTCGGGCAGTTTTTTTAGCTGCTCAATACAATCGCCGCGCAAAATAGTGTCGATGGGCAGCGCGGTTGCGCTGCTTTTGGTCTTTGACCCCACACCAGGCCCCTTTATTCCCGTTCCACCCGTGTGGCAGGGCATGTTCCCGCATGCCTTCTGCCTAGGTGTCTTCCCATTGTCTCAACCGCCTTATGGCGGATTTATTCTGTCGTCTGACGTTCCCGCATCAGATCGAAGGCGCATCCTGAGTCATGCCGGAGTCGCCGTCAAGAGTCACAATAGAGTCAAAGGGTTAAGGCTGAATCAATGCCTTGAACGCAAAGGGAAAATTAGTTTCCCATGGCCTCACGAACCGGCGCAAAGGTGGCGCGATGATGGGGCGTCACGCCCAAATATTTGAGTGCAGCTAGATGCTGCGCCGAGCCGTAGCCTTTATTGCTGTCCCATCCGTAGCCGGGATAATCGAGGCTGAGCGCGCGCATGTAACGATCGCGGCTGACTTTGGCGATGATCGATGCGGCGGCAATGGAAAGCGATTTGCCGTCGCCGCCTTTCACGCACGCCGTCTTGCATTCAATCTTTGGCGCGTGGATGCCGTCGATGAGCGCAAATTTCGTCAGTACGGGGAGCGCCTCAAACGCGCGGGCCATGGCGAGCAAGCTTGCTTGCAAGATGTTGATTGTGTCGATCTCCGCCACGTCCGCTATGCCGACGCCCACTTGCGCGCATTCCAGCAGCTCTTCGTAAAGTTTTTCGCGCCTCAATTCAGTGAGCTTTTTGGAATCGTTGAGGCCCTCAGGAAAGTTTTCACGATCAAGAAGGACTGCCGCCGCGACCACGGGTCCGGCCAGCGGCCCGCGCCCTGCTTCGTCAATGCCGCACACAAGATCGAGCGCGGTTTGATCTTCAAGCTCGAACGATGGCCCACCCACATGAATGGGTCCCGCCTGCTTGGGCTGTTGCTCGCGGTATTTATCGCGGAAGAGGGTGAGCGAATCGGTCATGGGCTCCATTCTAGCCCCGGACCCTCTTAGTGCCGATTCAGAGTAGCCCGAGCTGATCGCCCACCGCGGGGGGCGGCTTGAACTGCTTGGTATCCAGCGTATGGCTGACCTTGTTGAGCCCCAGCTTTGCCGCCGCAAGCCGAAAGCGCCGCGAGATTAGCTTGGCGTAGGGCCCGGTGCCCGACATGCGCTGGCCCCATTGGGCGTCATAGTCCTTGCCGCCGCGCATCTGCCGCATCAGCGATAAGACCCGCGCCGCGCGGTCGGGGTAGGCCGCCTCAAGCCATTCGGCAAAAAGATCTTTGATCTCAAGCGGCATGCGCAAAAGCACATAGCCCGCGCCGCGCGCACCGGCGCTCGCACCGCGCTTTAGCACCTCTTCGATTTCCGCGTCATTGAGGGCCGGGATCATGGGCGCCATGAAGACGGATGTGGGAATGCCGGCCTTTGCCAGCAGCTTGATTGCATCAAGCCGGCGCTCGGGGGTTGCGGCGCGCGGCTCCATCGCCCGGGCAAGTTTGCGATCAAGCGTGGTGACGGAAATCGCCACCTTCGCCAGTCCGCGTTCTGCCATGGGGCCCAGGATGTCGATGTCCCGCACGATCAGCGGCGATTTTGTCACGATGCCCACCGGGTGCCGGAATGCTGCGAGCACCTGCAGCACCTGCCGCGTGATTTGATAATTCTTCTCGATCGGCTGGTAAGGGTCGGTGTTGGTGCCGAGCGCCATGGTGTCGCATTGATAGTCCGGATGCCGCAGCTCGCGCTCCAGCAGCTTCGCCGCATCGGGTTTCATGTAGAGCTTGGTTTCAAAGTCGATCCCGGGCGAGAGGCCCAGATACGCGTGCGTCGGCCGCGCGAAACAATAAATGCAGCCATGCTCGCAGCCCTTGTAGGGGTTCACCGAACGGTCGAACGGCACATCGGGTGATTGGTTGCGCGTGATCGCCGTCCGCGCCGCGTCGCGGAACACTTGCGTCTCAATTTGTTCGGGCACCGGGTCCTCGGTGGTCCAGCCATCGTCGAGGTCCACGCGGCTAAAACGCTCGTAGCGCCCACTCGCGTTCGAGTGCGCCCCGCGCCCGCGGGGAGGGGGTCTCTTGATCTCTGTCACCATGGCGAAATCGTATGCATATCGCGCTTGATGAATCAAGAACAAAAAGTGAACAAATTGCAAGAATGTGGCTTAAACCGTGGTCACCAGCCGGTAGCCGAAATCGCGGGCGTCTTCGGTGAGGAGATGCCCATAGCGCTCCTCCCACGAGCCGCTTTCAAGGTCAGCCTCAAGCCGGGCGATGCCGTCTTCGATGCCGCCGATCTTCCAGAACGAGGAAATGGCGGCCCGAATGCGCGGGTCGAGATAGGCGCTCGGCCGCCGCCAGTAGGCGCAAAGGAAACCATCCACACAATCGTGCGGAATGGGGACGGGCGTGATCTCAACCTCGCCGAGCCATGCTCCGTAGTCGGACATTTTCGGCATTTGCGCGTCATCGAGGGTTTCAAGTTCCGGGATATAATCCGCGAGCCAGAACCCGCGAAACGAAGCGTCGTAGGTCAAAAGCACGATAGGGCCGCGCGTGACGCGCCGCATCTCCGCAAGGCCCTTTGGTTGATCCGACCAATGATGGATGGTGAGGACACCCATGGATGCATCGAAGGATTTGTCCTCGAAGGGCAAATCTTCCGCTATCCCTTGTATTGCGGGCGCGGCACCCGCCGGGCGTTGCGCGATCATCTCAGCCGAGGGTTCAAGCGCCGTAACCTGGCGGCCCGCAGGCTCATAAGACCCCGCGCCGGCGCCGACATTTAGGATTGTCTTGGCATTGCCCAGCGCCGCTTCAATCGCCGCGGCAATGTGCGGATCGGGCCTGCGCAAGTTGGCGTAATCAATCCCGATCGTGTCGTAGATCGCGTTCACTCGCCGAACCGCGGCATCAACTCCACAAAATTGCAAGGCTGGTGGCGGCTATCGAGCTGGAGGACAAGGATCTTGTCCCAACCGTCTTTCACCGCGCCCGTGGAACCGGGCAAGCAAAAGACGAGCGTATTATTCGCCAGCCCCGCACAAGCCCGGCTTTGCACGGTTGAGGTGCCTATCATTTCATAACTCACCATGTGAAAGAGCACGGAAAAGCCGTCCACTTCTTTGTCAAAAAGCGGCTTTACCGCCTCAACTGTTATATCGCGGCCCGTAAGCCCCGTGCCGCCGGTGGTGATCACCACATCGACGCCCTTATCCTCCGTCCACTGACGGACTTGCGCACGCACGTCACCCGCGTCATCGCGCAAAAGCGTGCGGCCCGCGAGCTTGTGCCCCGCTTCTTCGAGGCGATCTTTTAGTGTCTCGCCCGAAGTGTCGTTTTCCAGTGTTCGCGTGTCAGAAACCGTCAGCACCGCAATGTTGAGCGGCTTGAATGTGAGGCTTTCATCGATGCCCGGCATGGGGATGTCCTCGTTTCGGTCCTAATTGCGGTTTGGCGGAACCGTCATTGTATCAACCGAAAGATACTGCGGCCAAGAGCCCTCGGCCACCATGCGTAAACTTGGCGCATCCTCGCCCAATTGCGCGCGGTAGATCCACAGATTTGTGAAGACCTGTTCGATAAAGCCGCGGCTTTCGAGGGACGGAATGCTTTCAATAAAAAGCAATGGATCATCGCCGAATTCAATCGAATCGAGCCAGCGCTGAAGATTGCCGGGCCCGCTGTTATAGGCCACGGCCAGCATGAAAAGGTTCGTGCCCGCGTCATACCGGCTCATGAGACGGTTGATGTAGACCTGACCCACTTCGATGTTGAAATCGGGATTGTAGAGTTTGTTTTCATCATCGCGCGCAAGATTGCGGTCGCCCATGACGTATTGCGCTGTAGACGGCAGCACTTGCATCAGACCCCGCGCGCCAGCGCGACTGGTGGCCAGCGTATCGAACTTACTTTCCTGCCGAGCCACTGCATAAAGAAGCGCACGGTCCAAGATAAACCCACCATCAGGCGTGTAATCCGGTACGGGGTATGCGGCCGCGCGCATAGCCGGATCATCAGACGAAATCGCGGTCATCACTTGCGCATGAGGAAGATCGAGCGCCGCTGTAAGCGCCAATAGGGCTTGATCAAGTTCTGCGTCCACCAGCGCGTGGGCGCGGGTGAATTCGGCCTCCGCGTCGCCAATGCGCCCCACTTCGTTGAGCGCCACGGCGCGCGCAATTCCAGGCACCGCGATCAAGGAAAGAAAGTCTTCTTCGCTTAATGAAGGAGCGGCGAAATCCACTTCGATCTCGCGGCCAAGCTGGCGTGTGGCGAGAATGCCGTAAAAGGTCAAAGGCTCACGCGCCGCAATCTCGAGCATGGGGATCACATCGCGCGGACGGAACGCCACCATATAAGAGCGGGCGGCCCAATAGGCGGCGCCAGATCGCATCCACGGGTCCACCTGATCGGCGCGGGCAAGGGCTGAAAAATGCTCCGCAGCGCGGCCCACATCGCCAATCCGCCAAGCCGCAAGCCCCGCCCACCAGTCCGCATCAGGAAGCGCGGCGCGGCTGCGCGTGGCCACATCGCCCGCAATCTCAAGGGTCCGATCATCGCGCTGTTCAGCATAATACGAGCGCGCGATCATGATGCGAATGCGGTCAAACTCGTATTGGGTCAGATCGTTCCGTGTACGGTCTTCGTTCAAATAATTGATCGACTGGGTGGGACGTTCGCGCCGCATAAGCGAGCGCACATGGTTTTCAATCTGCCGCACGCGCTGTCGTTCGCTTCGGCTGCGCGTTGGATTAAAATCATCAAAGGGGTCAATGGGCTGTGCGGCAACGCGCCAGCGTCTCAGGTCGGGCCGGCGCGGGGTGGCAGCGCTTGAGGGCTGGCGACGAACCGCAAGGCGATAGATGCGGCCTGCTTCGGGATGGTCCGCATAATGCGACATCCAATTGTTAAGCTCATCAAAGCGCGAACGATAAGCTGTCGGGTGCATATAGCGTTGAAATTGAACGTGACCCAACAGCACACGATTTTCCAACTGCGCGATCAAACGATCCGCGGTTGACCATTCGCCCCGGTCTTGCACGTCAAAGATTTGATTGTAAAGGCTAATGTCTTGAGCAGAGAGAAGACGCGGCTCGGTATTTTGAGCAAATGTGGGGCTTGCATACGCGATGCAAAGGATCACGCATACGGCCAGCCAAACGCGGCTTTGGAAAACGCCCATACCCAGCACCAATTCACCAACCCCCTTGTGTCCCGAAGCTACTCAGGCGTTCGCGCACACGCAAGCGGGATGGTGATCACATGTGAGCACAAAACGCGCGGCAGCGTTAATCGTTCAAATTTTCGCAAAGTCTTTGTTTCAGATTGAGAAAATCTGCCCACGCTTCTCGCTTCGCAAGCGGATTGCGCAAAAGATAAGCTGGATGAAGTGTTGGGAGTATCGGGACTTTGCGGCCCGCCACTTCAATTTCCGACCAATGACCGCGCAGGCGCATGATGCCTTGGTTGGTCCCAAGAAGAAGTTTTGCCGAACTTCCGCCCAATGCCACGGTAAGTCTTGGCCCGGCAAGTTCGATATGGCGCATCAGGAAGGGAAGAAAGATCACACCTTCCTGCATGGTTGGCGTGCGGTTGCCCATGGGGCGCCAGGGCAAAATGTTTGAGATGTAGACGCTCTCGCGGTCGTGCCCGATGGCATCAAGCATCCGGTCGAGCAACTGCCCGGACCGGCCGACAAAGGGAATGCCCTGCCGGTCTTCTTCTTCGCCGGGCGCCTCACCGATCAGCATTACATCGGCCTGCGGGTTGCCGTCGGCGAACACCAGGTTGCGCGCCGCGGGGAAGTGCGCCTTTGCATCGAAGCCTTCCATTGCCGCGCGTAGCTCGTCCAAAGTTGCGCAACTTGCGGCAAGGCTCGCGGCGTCCGTTTGAAGTTTCTCAGCAACCTCTTCGTCCGAAGGTGGCTTAGGTTTTTGCGGCTTGAGCGAGACCTGTTTTATTGGCGCCCCTTTCGCCGGAAGCGGCATAATGTCCGCTTCCTTTGCGTAAAGGGCAGCCGCCTCGTTACCGATGGCTTCATCGGCGCCCGTATCGGCATACCATTTAAGAAGGGCGAGGCCCGCATCTTGGGTGGTTGGACTCATGGGCGCGATCCTAGACCAGTGGGGGCCTTTGAATAAATGGCGGTTTGACGCTTTTGGGCAAAAGTATAGTGTCTTTGGCGAATTTCGGCCCTCGACAGTTGGGGCCGCCCCCGCCCATCAGCCGAACCATTGGGGACTTTGAGAATGAGTGAGACGGACGCTGAGCGCGAGTCCATGGAATATGACGTCGTTATCGTTGGCGCGGGGCCCGCGGGGCTCGCCGCTGCGATCCGGCTAAAGCAGCTTGCCGCCGATGCGGGCAGCGAAGTTTCCGTTGCAGTCCTTGAGAAAGGCGCTGAGGTGGGCGCGCATATTCTTTCCGGCGCGGTGATTGACCCCATAGCGATCAATGAGTTGATCCCCGATTGGAAAGAAAAAGGCGCGCCGCTGAAGACTGAAGTGAAGAAAGACAAGTTCCTGTTTCTCGGCTCCCGCGGTTCGATCCGGTTTCCCAATTTTCTTTTCCCGCCGCTTATGAGCAATCACGGCATGTACATCTCAAGCCTTGGCAATCTTTGCCGTTGGCTTGCTGAACAAGCCGAGGCGATGGGCGTTGAGATCTATCCCGGCTTTGCCGTCACCGATGTGGTGCTGGATGACGCGGGCGCGGTCAAAGGCGTGGTCACAGGTAATTTCGGCGTGGCCAAAGACGGCAGCCACAAGGGCGGCTATGCGGCAGGCATGGAGCTTCATGCCAAATACACCCTCATCGGTGAGGGCGTGCGCGGCTCGGTCGCCAAGAAGCTCATCAATCAGTTCGAGCTCTCCAATGGCCGCGACCCTCAAAAATTCGGCATTGGCATTAAAGAATTGTGGGAACTTGATCCCGCCAAACACGACGAAGGTCTTGTGGTGCACACTATGGGCTGGCCACTTTCAGGTGGCGCGGGCGGTGGCTCGTTCATGTACCACTTCGAAGGCAATCTCGCCTCGGTCGGGTTCGTGGTGCATCTCAACTACGATAACCCGCATCTCTCGCCCTTTGATGAAATGCAGCGGCATAAACATCACCCGGTGCTTGCGGCTTATCTCGAAGGCGGAAAGCGCATCTCCTATGGCGCGCGTGCGATTACCGAAGGCGGGCTTCAGTCAGTGCCAAAGCTTGCGCTCCCCGGCGGCGCGCTCATCGGCTGCTCGGCCGGCTTTGTGAACGTGCCGCGCATCAAAGGTACCCACAACGCCATGAAGACCGGCATGCTCGGCGCCGAAGCGGTGTTCGCCGCGATCGCCGATGGCCGCTCTCGGGATGAGCTTGAAGATTATGAGCCAAGCGTCAAAGCGTCATGGGTGTGGAAGGATCTCAAGCGCGTGCGCAACGTGAAGCCTTTGTGGAGCCGGTTTGGTAACATCATCGGCCTGGGCCTTGGCGGCATCGATATGTGGACGAACTTCCTTTTCGGCTTTTCGTTCTTCGGCACGCTGCATCACAAAAAACCCGATCATGCGACGCTAACAAAGGCTGCTGATGCCACTCCAATCGATTATCCCAAGCCCGATGGGGTCTTAAGCTTCGATAAGCTTTCTTCGGTTTTCCTATCGAATACCAATCACGAGGAAGACCAGCCGGTGCATTTGCAGCTCAAAGACGCCAACGTTCCCATCGATCACAATCTTCCGGCATTCGATGAGCCCGCCCAACGCTATTGCCCGGCGGGGGTCTATGAGGTTGTTTGGGACGATGACGGCAGCAATCCCAAGTTTGTGATTAACGCGCAGAACTGCGTTCATTGTAAAACCTGCGACATCAAAGACCCGACGCAGAATATCAACTGGACCGTGCCCGAAGGTGGCGGGGGTCCGGTCTACCCAAATATGTGAGTGCAATTGGCACATTCTAAGAAAATCCGTAGGCTGACGAATTTAACACTGATTATGGCAGTAGGCCTTGCGCTGTCCGCATGTGCGAGTGGCGGCGGCTTCGACCTTGCTTCGCTCAACGGCCAGAACCGTATCGGCGGGCCGAGCCATTTCGGCGCGTATTTGGCAGCTCAGCAGGCGCAAAACGATGGCGACACCACAACAGCCGCGCGGCAGTTTCGCCGGGCACTACAATTAGGCCCCGCGAACCCTGACATCCTCGAGCGCGCCTATGTGCTCGACATATCCAATGGAAACGTACGTTCGGCGGCGCGACTTGCCGAAGTGGCGGTTGCTTATGATCCATCGAATGCGTTTGCACGACTGACGGTTGCCATCGATCACCTCGCGAACGAGCGCTATTCAGATGCGCGTCAGTTTTTGGGCGGCGTGAATGAGGGTCTTTTGACCAACCTCACCGTGGCGCTTCTGGAGGCCTGGACCTATGCGGGCGACGGCGTGCCCGAGGCGGGGCTGGATCTGCTCACCGCGCGCAACCTTGAAGGGGTCGAACTTTTTCAATCCTATCACGGCGCGCTATTGGCCGATCTCATGGGCGATAACACCCAGGCTGAAGTGGGTTACGTCGCAGCGATCACAGGATCAAGTGGTACAAGCGCGCGGGTTGTTCACGCCTACGGTAACTTCCTTGAACGTGACGACCGGGCCGAAGAAGCGATCCGCATATATGATGCCTATCTCGACATCGCGCCATTGAACGCGGCGGTTCTTGACGCGCGCGAGCACGCGGGCACGCGAACACCGCGGGCGTTGGTCAGCAACGCGCGTGAAGGGGCGGCGGAAGCCATGTTCTCGGTGGCAAGTGTGGTCGCGGGTCAAGGGAGCTTTGACGTTCCGGCGCTCTATCTTCAATTGTCGCTGCATATCAATCCCGCCCAAGACGAAGCGCGGAGCCTATTGGGTGACATCTACGAGCGGCTCGACCTGCCAGAACAAGCCGAAGCGACGTATGCGGAGGTTTCCCCGCGCAGCCCGCTAAAATTTAGTACCGAAATTCAGCGCGCATTTTTGTTGGGGCGTTTAGGCCGCGAAGACGAAGCAATCGCGCTTCTTGCGCGGCTGACAAACAGCGATCCGACGTCCTTTACGGCGTGGCTTGCGTATGGCGACACTTTGCGAGGTGAGAGCGAGTTCGAACGCGCCATGAATGCCTACGCTCACGCGATTGGGCTTCTTGCAGCCGGAGAACAAAACCAAGCACGGTTTTGGGCAATCTATTATTCCTATGGCATCTCCCTGGAGCGCACCGGGCGCTGGGACGAAGCGGAAGACGCGCTTCAATACGCGCTGGAACTCAATGAAGATCAGCCCTATGTGCTCAACTATCTTGGCTATAGCTGGATTGAACGCGGGGAAAACCTGGAAGAAGCGCTCGCCATGATCCACCGCGCGGTGGAGCAACAGCCCCAAGACGGATTTATCGTGGATAGCCTTGGGTGGGGGTATTATCAGCTTGGCCAATTTGATGAAGCGGTGCGCTTTTTGGAACTTGCCTCTGAACTGCAATCAGGCGATCCGGTGATCAACGATCACCTGGGCGATGCTTATTGGCGGATCGGCAAAGAACGGCAGGCGCGTTTCCAATGGACCCACGCGCTCGGTATGAACCCCGAAGAAGACCAGGTACCGCTGATCGAAGCAAAACTCGCCAACGGTCTTGGGGACCAGCCCCTGACGGCTGATAGCAATGGCGGCAACTGAGCCTAAAGCCCCGTTTCGTGAATTCGCCCCGGCGAAGATCAACCTTTTCTTACACGTGCTCGGCAAACGTGCCGATGGGTATCACGAGCTCGATAGCCTCGTGGCGTTTGCCGATGTGGGCGATCACTTGACAGTTCGCCCGGCTGGCGAATGGGGCCTTACAATCGCTGGTCCGTATGCGGAGGACCTGAACGATGAGAACCCGGCGAACAACTTGGTGCTAAAGGCAGCCCGCCTTGCGGCCGAGTGGGCGAAAGGCGCGGGGGCTACCCTTACGCCGCTTCACTTCACGCTGGAAAAACATCTGCCCGTGGCAAGCGGCATTGGTGGCGGGTCGGCCGATGCGGCGGCGGCGCTGAGGATCTGCGCAAAAGCGGCGAGGCTGCCTATTGATGACCACCTTCGCGCGCGCGCGTTGGAGCTGGGCGCCGATGTGCCGGTCTGCCTTGAAAGCCGCCCAGCATGGATGAGCGGCATGGGCGAGCTGCTTGAACCCGCACAATTGCCGGAAGGGCTCGGCGTGGTGCTCGTAAATTCAGGTGTTCAAGTATCAACACGCGAGGTTTTCGCACGCCTCAGCGAGCAAGGGGTTTCCGAAGCGGCGCGCGCGCCTCGTGATGTTTCGACAATGGCAAAACTCACCAATGTGCTCGGAAACGCTGGCAACGATTTGGAAGACCCTGCAGCGATAATGGAGCTTTCGATCCGCGACACCATTCGCGCCATTGAAGAAACCAACCCGATAGTCTCGGGCATGTCGGGCTCGGGGGCGACGTGTTTTGGGATTTATGTGTCGACCGAAGCTGCATCTAAGGCTGCAACGGCGCTTCGTACCGCGCACCATAATTGGTGGATTGCCGAAGGCGAATTGCTTGGCGCTTAGTGCCCGCGAGAGATTACAAACTCAACAAGCTCTTGCAAGACTTCGCGGGTTTCGCTTTCGGGAAAAATGGCGAGCGCGTCCTTGGCGATGGCGCCATAATGCCGCGCGCGTTCGATGGTGGCGTCCACCGTGCCGTGCTTTTCGAGAAGCTTCATGGCTTCTTCGAGATCGGCGTCCGTTTGCTCCATCTTTTCCATAGTGCGTTTCCAAAACGCGCGCTCATCATCGCTGCCGCGCCGGAAGGCAAGTACCACGGGCAGGGTGATTTTACCCTCGCGGAAATCATCGCCCACTGATTTGCCAAGCTTTGCCTGATTGCCGCTGTAGTCCAATGCGTCGTCCACAAGTTGGAATGCGATGCCCAGGTTGCGGCCGTAACTCTCGAGCGCTTCTTCTTCTGCGTCCGGGCGCGCGGCCACGACTGCGCCCACTTGGGTGGCGGCGGCAAAGAGCGCGGCGGTCTTTGCCTGGATCACTTCCAAATATGTGTCCTCGGTGGTGGCCGTGTTGTTGGCGGTGGCCAGCTGCAACACCTCGCCTTCGGCAATCACCGCTGCGGCGTTCGATAGGATATCCAGCACACGCAAATGGCCCGAGGTGACCATCAACTGGAACGACCGGCTGAAAAGAAAATCGCCGACCAGCACGCTCGCCTGATTGCCGTAAACGAGATTGGCGGCCTGTTTGCCGCGGCGCAATTCGCTGCCGTCAACAACATCATCATGCAGCAGCGTTGCGGTGTGGATGAATTCAACGGCTGCCGCGAGGGCGATATGGCTGCGCCCGTCAAAGCCGCACAATTTGGCGGCTGCGAGGGTCAGCATGGGGCGAAGGCGTTTGCCGCCCGAGGAGATGAGATAATCCGCAAGTTCGGGGATCAGCTCCACCTCACTGCGCATGCGGGTGAGGATTTCTTCATTGACCGCTGTAAGGTCCGCTTCCACAAGCGCCTTGAGCCGGTCAACCGGCGTCGCGCGCCTCTCGCCGTCAAGTGATACAACTACGCCCAAAATCTGGCCCCTTGATCTTTGCTCCAGCGAGTTCTGGAATAGAGTGTTCTGGAATGGAGACTAGGCCGCACCCCGGCAGGGGGCAAGGTCCGGCAATGGGCATCGCGCCCATTTGAAGCGTAAAAAGAGGAAAAACGTGAAAGAGCTTTTGCGTACCGTAAATCCGGTGGATCTCAGTTTTGCCGAAAATCTATTGGGGCAACACGGGATCGAAAGTTTTATTTTTGATACGAACACCTCGGTGCTGGATGGCTCGCTCGGCATGTTTGTCCCGCGGCGACTTATGGTGGCGGATGAGCAGCTCGATGACGCGCGCATTCTCCTTCAGAACGAAGGCATCCAACCCTACGATGGAAAGCCCTGGTGAGCGGCGATTTTACAGAAGATGATTTTCTGGGCGGGCGACTAACGCTCAAACAATCCGCGGACGGTTTTCGCGCGGGGATGGATTCCGTGTTGCTCGGTGCCGCCGCGCCCGTGAAAACTGGCGATCATGTGCTCGATGCAGGAAGCGGAGCCGGGGTCGCGGGAATGTGCTTGCTCGCCCGCGTGCCTGGCGCGCAATTGCTCGGCGTTGATCTCGACCCCGAAGCTGTTCGTCTTTGTACGGAAAATACCGCGCGTAACAACTTGAGCGATACGTGCATGTACAATGAAGGCGATGTGTTCGATTTGCCTGCACTGGTGGGCCGTGACAAGTTCGACCATGTGATCTCGAACCCACCGTTTCACGACCCTGCGCGGGAGCGGGTTTCGCCGGATGCTTCCAAGGCAATGGCGCACGGACTTTGGGGGGAAGGGCGTTACGATGAGGCTATCGGGCTTTGGATCGAAGCCTGCCTTGTGGCGCTCAAGACCAAGGGCTGGATCACCCTGATTAATCGCACGGAAGCCCTGCCAGCAATGCTGAAGGCACTCGAAGGCCCCGCGGGTGATATCCAGATCATTCCGCTTTGGCCCAAGGCGGGCGAGCCCGCACGGCGTTTCATCGTCCGCGCGCGGAAGGGCTCAAAGGCGGCGGCAAAACTCCTGCCCGGATTTGTGCTGCACGAAGCGGATGGAAGTTTCACACCAGAAATTGATGCTGCATTGAGGGAATGTGCGGCGTTAGATGTTTGATTGCCTTGAGTAATACCCGCGCAGTCCTTAGATAACCCTCATGAGAAAATTCATATCGAACGTTGCGGAGGCCGTGGGCCTTGATCGCAACCCGCGCGTCGCCATTGTGCGGCTTTCGGGTGTCATTGGCGCGGCAGGCGGGCTCCGCCCCGGCCTTACGCTTTCGTCGGTCGCGGGGCAGCTTGAAGAAGCCTTCACCATGGGCCGCGTAGAGGCGGTGGCGCTGGTGATCAATTCGCCGGGCGGCTCGCCCGTGCAGTCCAAGCTGATCCACGACCGCGTACGTGCGCTATCAGAAGAACACGGCAAGCCGGTCTTTGCCTTTTGCGAGGACGTGGCGGCGAGCGGGGGCTACATGCTCGCGCTGTCGGCGGATGAGATTTTTGCCGATCCTTCAAGCATTATCGGCTCCATTGGCGTGATCTCGGCGGGCTTTGGCTTTCCCGGACTTTTGGAAAAGCTTGGCATCGAACGGCGGGTACACAGAGCGGGTGAGAACAAAGCCATGCTCGATCCCTTCCAGCCCGAGGACGAAGCTGACGTCAAACGCCTTGAAGGCATGCAGAAAGATATCCACGCCACCTTCAAAGAGATGGTGAAGACCCGGCGCGAGGGCCGGCTTAAAGGCACGGACCGCAAGCTTTTCACTGGCGAATTTTGGGTGGGGCTGAAGGCAGTAGAGCTCGGCCTTATTGATGGGCTCGATGATGTGCGCTCGGTCATGCGCAAACGCTTCGGCTCCAAGGTCAAACTGCGCGTTGTTGCGCCCGAACGTGGGTTCTTCGGTCAGCCCAAGCCCGATTCCACGGCCGGCGGCGATATTGGCGCTTTATGGGGCGCGCCGGGCAAGGCCATGGCCTGGCTCGAGGCCCGTTCGCTCTGGAGCCGGTTCGGGCTATAATCAGCCCCCATGAAATACTTCGTCACTCTGTTGCTGATCGCCATGGCGCTGGTGCTGGTGAATATGCTCACCGCCCGCGCTCGCGCGCGTAACGATGATGACGAGCGCGTGGATCGCGCGCCGCGGAAGGATCCAGGCCAAGTCGAGCAGACTGAGCTTTGCCGCACCTGCGGCACGTATCGAGCCATCAGCGATGAGAGCCCCTGCAATCGGACTGAGTGTCCATACCGATAGCGCCGCGCTCCGCTTGATTCCACGGGTGCTCACGGCTACCGTCCCGCGAACCCGCCTTTCCGGCATAACTCTAGAGAATCTCGGCTAAAACACGCCCTATGACTGACGCGCCCGACCGGTCCTTTCAGGGCCTTATCCTGACGCTCCAACAATATTGGGCCGCGCAAGGCTGCGTGATCCTGCAGCCCTATGACATGGAGATGGGGGCGGGCACCTTTCACCCCGCGACCACTCTGCGCGCGCTGGGCCCCAAGCCCTGGAACGCGGCCTTTGTGCAGCCCTCGCGTCGGCCCACCGACGGGCGCTATGGGGAAAACCCCAATAGGTTCCAGCACTATTACCAATTCCAAGTGATCCTGAAGCCGAGCCCCGAGAACATTCAGCAGCTTTATCTCGACAGCCTCGCGGCGCTGGGCATCGATTGGCGCAACCACGACATCCGATTCGTGGAGGATGATTGGGAAAGCCCAACATTAGGCGCCTGGGGCCTGGGCTGGGAAGTGTGGTGCGACGGCATGGAAGTCTCTCAATTCACATATTTCCAACAAGTGGGCGGCTTTGATGTGGAGCTGGTCTCGGGTGAGCTCACCTATGGGCTTGAGCGCCTCGCCATGTATGTTCAGGGCACGGACAATGGCTTTGATCTTGAATTCGGCGGCAAGAAGCCCGACGGCAAACCTTTTACGTATGGCGATGTGTTCCATCAGTCCGAGGTTGAATTCTCAGCCTATAATTTCGAACACGCCGACACCGACACGCTGTTCCAGCACTTCAAGGATCACGAGGCCGAATGCGCCAAGCTGCTTGAAGCAAAGCTGCCGCTGCCGGCCTATGACCAATGCATCAAGGCGAGCCATTGCTTTAATCTGCTCGATGCGCGCGGTGTGATCTCCGTGACCGAACGCCAAGCTTATATTGGCCGGGTGCGTGAGCTTTCCAAGGGCTGCTGCGCCGCGTGGCTTGACAGCCCTCAAGGCAGATCTGACAAGCAGGAGGACGCCTGATGGCTGATCTTCTGCTGGAACTTTTTTCAGAAGAAATCCCCGCGCGCATGCAAGTGGACGCCGCTCGGCAACTCGATAGCGCTGTCTCTAAAAAACTGAAAGATGCTGGTGTTGAGGTGGAAAGCGCGAAGCACTTTTCAACGCCGCGCCGCATCGGGCTCTATTTGACCGGACTTCCAAAGGAACAGCCGGACGTATCCGAGGAACGCAAGGGCCCCCGCGTAGGCGCGCCTGAAAAAGCGATCGAAGGGTTTTTGCGTTCAGCCGGGCTTGAGAACGTGGACGCGTGCGAAACCCGCTCCGACAAAAAGGGCGAGTTCTACGTTGCCGTCATCGAGAAAAAAGGCCGCAAAACAGCAGACGTGATCGCCGAGATCGTGCCCGAAGTGATCCGCGGCTTTCATTGGCCCAAGTCCATGCGCTGGGGGACGGGCAGCCTCCGCTGGGTGCGCCCGCTCCATTCTATTCTTTGCACGCTCGACGGCAAAGTCGTTGAGTTCGAGGTGGAAGGCATTCAATCGGGCGAGCTTACCCACGGACACCGCTTCCATGGGCCGGAAGAAATTAAGGCGGCCACGTTTGAGAAGTACACGGAGCGTCTGAAGGACAGCCACGTGATCCTTGAGCGGGTGGAACGCAAGGACATCATTTGGAACGAGGCGACGCATTTTTCCGAAAGCGCGCGTCTGGAACTTGTGCGCGACGACGCGCTGCTGGAAGAAGTGGCGGGCCTCGTTGAATGGCCCATGGCGCTTATGGGGACTTTTGATGAGGCATTCCTCGAAGTGCCCGAGGAAGTGCTGGTCACCGCCATGCGCAGTCATCAAAAGTACTTCGCCCTGCGCGATCCCAAGACTGGCAAGCTCGCGAACAGGTTCATCTTTGTCACGAACCTTGAACCCGAAGATGGCGGCAGCGCGATCACCGCGGGCAATGAGCGCGTTCTCAATGCGCGGCTGGCGGATGCCAAATTCTTCTGGGATCAAGATCGCAAAGTGAAACTTGAGACCCGCATCGAGAAGCTCAAAGACATTGTGTTCTACGACAAGCTCGGCACGGTCTATGACAAGGTGCAGCGTCTCAAACCGCTTGCTGTTGAACTTGCAGCAGTAACAGGCGCAAATGTGAAGCCAACAGAACAAGCTGTGGCTCTTGCGAAAGCAGACCTCGTGACCGACATGGTCTATGAGTTCCCTGAATTGCAAGGGATCATGGGACGATACTATGCGCTGGCGGAGGGACTTGATGAGAGCGTTGGAGACGCAATACGCGATCACTACGCACCGCAAGGACCCGCCGATCGCTGTCCATCATCACCAGTTTCTATATCGGTAGCGCTTGCAGACAAGATCGATACGCTTATCGGGTTTTGGCAAATTGATGAGAAGCCGACGGGCTCAAGGGACCCATTTGCGCTACGCCGAGCGGCACTCGGTGTGATCCGACTGATCTTAGAAAACGAATTGCGCATAAACCTTGTGGATCGCATTATGTACGCAGGCCGTCAGATTCCAAACTCACAGGCGACGAAACTGGATGCCGCCGCGGATGATCTCCTGTCCTTTTTCGCAGACCGCCTAAAAGTGTACCTACGGGATAAGGGTGCGCGGCATGACCTGATTGATGCGGTATTTGCACTACCGAAACAAGACGATCTCGTGGCCATCGTCGCGCGCGTCGAGGCGCTGGGCGCTTTCCTCGACACTGATGACGGCAAGAACCTGCTCGCGGGGTATAAGCGCGCGGTGAACATCCTCCGCATTGAGGAGAAGAAAGACAAAACCTCCTTCGATGCCAAGCCGCAGAAGAAGCTTATGTCCGAGGCGGCGGAGAAGGAACTCGCCGACGCGATTGCGGAGGCGAACAAGGCCATCACGGCTTCGCTCAAAGTCGAGAACTACAAAGGGGCCATGGCGGCGGTGGCGCATTTGCGCGCGCCGGTGGACAGTTTCTTCGATGATGTAAAGGTGAACGACAAAGACAAAGACGTCCGCGCGAACCGGCTGAACCTGCTCAATCAAATCCGCGCTTCGCTCGAAGGTGTCGCGGATTTCTCAAAAATTGAGGGCTAAGGCGTGACCAAGTGGGTCTACACATTTGGCGCGGGTGAGACCGAAGGCACCGCCAAAATGCGCGAACTGCTGGGCGGGAAGGGCGCAAACCTTGCCGAGATGTCGAACCTGGGCCTGCCGGTGCCGGCGGGGTTCACTCTCACCACCGAAGTTTGCACTACGTATTATGACAATGATCATCAGTATCCGGATGACCTGAAGGATCAGGTCACCACGGCGCTTAAAGCGATCGAAGAGACGACCGAAAAACTATTCGGCGATCGCTATAACCCGCTGCTCGTTTCGGTGCGGTCCGGCGGGCGCGCCTCCATGCCCGGTATGATGGATACGGTGCTGAATCTCGGGCTCAACGATCAGACAGTACTGGGCCTTGCGAACCTCGCCGAGGATGAACGCTTTGCCTATGACAGTTATCGCCGTTTCATTCAGATGTATTCCGATGTGGTGCTGGGTGTCGATCATCATTCGTTCGAGGAAATTCTTGAGGACGCCAAGAACGAAAAGGGCGTAACGCTCGACACGGAACTTGACGCCGAAGATTGGCAACAGTTAGTGACGGATTACCTGGCGCTTGTGAAACGCGAAACGGGGAAAGACTTTCCCCAAGACCCATCTGAGCAATTATGGCGCGCGATCGGCGCGGTGTTCGGATCGTGGATGAACCAGCGCGCCATTACCTATCGCCGGCTTCACGATATTCCCGCTGAGTGGGGCACGGCGGTGAACGTACAGGCGATGGTGTTCGGCAACATGGGCACAAGCTCGGCCACGGGCGTTGCCTTCACCCGCGATCCCTCAACCGGCGAAAAAGCGTATTACGGCGAATTTCTGATCAACGCCCAGGGCGAAGATGTGGTCGCGGGCATTCGCACGCCGCAATACCTAACCCGCGCGGCCCGCCAAGGCGCGGGCGCGCTTGACCCTTCCATGGAAGAGGCGATGCCCAAGGCCTTTGCCGAGCTCGCCGCGATTTTTGACCGGCTCGAGACCCATTACCGCGACATGCAGGACGTGGAGTTCACCGTCGAGCGCGGCAAGCTTTACATGCTGCAAACGCGTGGCGGCAAACGCACAGCGAAATCCGCGCTCAGGATTGCCGTGGACATGGTGGGTGAGGGGCTCATCACCGAAGAAGAAGCCATCGGCCGGGTGGAACCCCAAGGGCTCGATCAACTGTTGCATCCAACTCTCGATCCCGATGCCGAGCGTCAAGTGATCGGCAAGGGGCTGCCTGCTTCGCCCGGCGCTGCCAGTGGCGAAGTGGTCTTCAACGCGGACGAAGCCGAAGCGCGCGCCAAGGGTGGGCACAAAGTGATCCTTGTGCGGATCGAAACGAGCCCCGAAGACATTCACGGCATGCACGCCGCCGAAGGCATTTTAACCTCACGCGGCGGGATGACGAGCCACGCCGCCGTGGTGGCGCGCGGCATGGGCCGCGCGTGCGTTGCGGGCGCGGGTGGTGTACGCATCGATTATGCCGCGAAGCATTTCACCAGCGGGGGCGAAACCATTCGCGCGGGCGAGATCGTCACCATTGACGGCTCCACCGGCGAGATCATGAAAGGCGCGGTAGATACCATTCAGCCCGAACTTACGGGCGATTTCGGCAAGCTCATGGCCTGGGCCGACAATGTGCGGCGGCTGGGCGTGCGTGCCAACGCCGAAACACCGCTCGATGCCAAGACGGCGCGCGAATTTGGCGCCGAGGGGATCGGCCTTTGCCGGACTGAGCATATGTTCTTTGATGCAAACCGCATTCTCGCCATGCGCGAAATGATTGTGGCGAAAGACGAAGAAGGCCGCCGCAAGGCGCTCGGCAAGCTCTTGCCCGAACAGCGGGGTGATTTTGTTGAGCTCTTCCACATTATGAAGGGCTTACCGGTGACGATCCGGCTGCTTGACCCACCGCTGCACGAATTTTTGCCGCATGAAGCAGACGAGATTGCGGAGGTGGCCGAGGCGGCGGGCGTTTCCGTTGACGCGATCGAGAAACGCTTGATTGATCTTGCGGAATCTAACCCCATGCTCGGGCACCGGGGTTGCCGGCTTGGCATTACCTATCCTGAGATCTATGAGATGCAGGCCCGCGCGATCTTTCAGGCCGCGGCCGAGGTTTCCAAAGCCCAAGGCGAAACCGTGGTGCCGGAGATCATGATCCCGCTCGCCGCCACCAAAGCCGAGATCGATTTCCTCAAGGAACGCATCGACGCAGTTGCCGCCGCGGTGGAAATGGAAGCGGATCAAAAGCTCGACTACCTGGTGGGCACCATGATCGAGCTGCCGCGTGCCGCGTTGCGCGCTGCGGAAATTGCTCAGTCCGCCGAGTTTTTCTCCTTTGGCACAAATGACCTCACGCAAACCACGTTCGGCATCTCTCGCGATGACGCGGCGCGGTTTATCTGGATCTATCAGGAAAAGGGCATCCTCAACGCCGATCCCTTTGTCACCATCGATCAAGACGGGGTGGGGGAGTTGGTGCGGCTCGGTGCTGAGCGCGGCCGCGCCACAAATAGTGAGATCAAGCTCGGTATTTGCGGCGAACACGGCGGCGATCCGGCCTCCATCGCGTTTTGCGAGGAAGTGGGGCTCGATTATGTGTCGTGCTCGCCCTTCCGCGTGCCCATCGCACGACTGGCTGCGGCGCAAGCAGCCCTCAACAACGCGCCGGAACGAGGCTAATCAAAAACAATATCCAGCCCCAGATCGAGGCTGGGGGCGGAGTGGGTGAGCCAGCCCACCGAGATCAAATCAACGCCGGTTTCCGCGATGCCGCGCACGGTCTCGAGCGTGACGCCGCCTGAAGCTTCCAGCACGGCGCGGCCCTTGTTCATCTCAACGGCGCTGCGAAGTGTATCAAGATCCATATTGTCCAGCAGCACGGCGTGCGCGCCGCCGTCGAGCGCTTCGGCCAACTGATCTAATGTATCCACTTCAATCTCGATACGGAGCATATGGCCCGCGCGCGCCTGGGCGGCGTCAAGCGCGGGCGCAACGCCCCCCGCCACCGCAATGTGGTTGTCCTTGATCAGGATGCCGTCATCGAGCCCGAAGCGGTGATTGACCCCGCCGCCCGCGCGTACGGCGTATTTCTCAAACGCGCGTAGGTTCGGCGTTGTTTTGCGCGTGCAGGTAATTTTAGCCGATGTGTCTTTGGTTTCGCGCACGAAGGCCGCTGTTGCTGTAGCGATGCCCGACATATGACCCATGAAATTGAGCGCCACACGCTCAGCAGAAAGGATCGACCGCGCATTGCCTTCGATATGGCAGATCGCATCGCCCGCGTTTGCGTCCGCTCCGTCCTGGGTTTGCACAGCGATTTTGAGTGAGGCGTCCATCAGCCGAAATGCAGTGCGCGCTACATCGAGCCCCGCGATGCGCCCCGCCTTTCGAACCGCAATGGCGGCGCGCGCGGTCTTGCCCGCAGGCACCGTTGCCTCAGTGGTCACATCGCCTGCGCGGCCGAGGTCCTCGGCCAGCGCCGCGCGCACGGCGGGCTCGATGATCAAAGGGGACAAGGGTTCAAGCTCAGGCACGGCGCGCCTCCGTTGGGGTGGGCGCAATATCGCCCTCAAGTGTCATAAAGGTCCGTTTACAGAACTCATCGCGCGCTTCGGGGAAATCTTCGCGATAATGGCCGCCACGGCTTTCTTCGCGGCCAAGCGCAGCGTGAGTGATGAGTTTTGCGAGCGTAAACATATTTGCAAAGGCCGCCGCCGCCCCAGGCGTGCACTCGGCTTCGACCTCCAGCGTCGCGAGCTCTTCGATCGCCGCGTTAAGCGTGGCGGCGGAGCGCACAACGCCCACATGGGATGACATCACCTCGCGCAGGCGCCGCGCAATGTCTGATTGGATTAGCGTTTCCGCGTGACCAAGGCGCGGGGTGGGCTCCACAAAACGTAAGGGCCGCACGGCGCTTGTCCCATTGATGTCCTCTGCAACGCGCGCGGCGAAGACCACAGATTCGAGCAACGAGTTGGACGCAAGCCGGTTCGCTCCGTGCGCGCCGGATGATGTGACTTCACCGCAAGCCCAAAGCCCGTCAAGAGATGAGCGGCCATGGGCGTCGATGGCAATGCCGCCCATAAAATAATGCGCCGCAGAGGCGATGGGGATCAGCTCCACTCGTGGGTCGATACCTGCTGCTTGGCATGCGGCAAAGACCGTGGGGAAACGGTCGGGGAATGCCGCGCCAATTGACGTGCGCGCGTCGAGAAACGTTTTGCGCCCCTGAGTGCGTTGGCGATGCACCTCACGCGCCACAATATCGCGCGGCGCAAGATCGCCGAGCCTGTGCACATCTTCCATGAACCGTGTGCCATCGCCGGTCACAAGAAATGCGCCTTCGCCGCGCAAGGCCTCGGAGGCAAGCGGGGCAGGGTCGCGGCCCACATCTATCGCTGTTGGGTGGAACTGAATGAATTCAGGATCGGCGATCACCGCGCCCGCGCGCGCCGCCATGGCAACCCCTTCGCCCAGCGCTTCGGGCGGGTTGGTGGTGACGGCATACAGCGCGCCTGCGCCACCGGTGGCGAGCACAACGCTCTGTGCACGAATGAAAAGAGGCGGCTTCTCGGGCTCGCGCCAATTGGGCGCGAAAACGCCGCACACCCTGCCATCGGAAACAGCAAGCGCGTGAGCGGTAACGCCTTCGATGACTTTGATCGAGGGAGTTGCGCGAACCTTGTCGCGAAGCGCGCCCATGATAGCGGCGCCCGCGCGGTCGCCCTTGACGCGGATAATGCGATCGTGGCTGTGCGCGCCTTCACGGCCAAGCGTCAGCTTGCCTTGCACGTCGCGATCAAACGGAACGGCGAGTTCCACAAGATCCAAGATACGATCGGAGGCCTCAGTTGCGATGAGCCGCGCAATATCTTCATCCACCAGACCTGCACCAGCAGATATTGTATCGGCGATGTGAGATTCAATCGAATCCCCTGACCCGATGGCGGCAGCAATGCCCCCTTGCGCCCAGGCGCTGGCGCCCCCGCCAATGGGCTGGTTCGCGAGCACGGTGACTGATCGGGGGCTAAGCTTCAGCGCGGCGAAAAGCCCGGCCAGCCCTGCACCCACGATGAGCACGTCGCCTGCGTCGAGCACATTATCTGGGGTGGCGCGCGCCATCGCGTTTCGCTTTCGCTTGCTCTTAAACTTACTCTGCGGCAGCTGCCGCGAGCGGCTTGGTCTTTGATGCCGATTTTGGCGGCGCGAGGCGGAGCATCGCTTCCACGCTTTCGCGTGCGCGCACCGCAATGCGCGCGTCCACCTTGACCTCGTATTGGCCGGTCTCGAGGCACTCGAGGATGTTCGCAAGCGTGATGCGCTTCATGTGCGGGCAGAGGTTACAAGGCCGGATGAATTCCACCTCGGGTGCCTCGGCGGCAACATTGTCGGACATGGAACATTCGGTGAGCATCAGGACGCGCGCGTTTTTCTGTTCCTTGGCGAAGGCGATCATGCCGCTGGTCGAGCCGGCAAAGTCCGCTTCTTCCACCACATCGGGTGGGCATTCGGGGTGGGCGAGCACTACAACGCCGGGGTTGGCCGCGCGGTAGCCGCGGATTTCCTCGGCTGAGAATTTTTCGTGCACTTCGCAGCGCCCGTGATAGGCGATCACTTTGACGCGTGTTTGTTTCGCCACATTCTTGGCGAGGTATTCGTCGGGCACCATGATCACCGTGTCGACGCCGCGCTCCGCCGCGATCTTTTCAACGATTTCTACGGCATTAGAAGATGTGCAGCATACGTCGCTTTCGGCTTTCACGTCCGCAGTGGTGTTCACATATGTCACCACGGGAAGGCCGGGGTATTTTTCTTTCAGCAAGCGCACATCATGGCCGGTGATCGAAGCGGCCAAGGAACAGCCCGCGCGCAGATCGGGGATCAGCACGGTTTTTTCCGGGCTGAGGATCTTTGATGTCTCCGCCATGAAGTGAACGCCCGCCTGAATGATCAGGTTCGCATCGGTCTTTGCCGCTTCCTTGGCGAGCTGGAGCGAGTCGCCCGCAAAATCCGCCACCGTGTGGAAGATGTCCGGCGTCATGTAATTGTGAGCGAGGATGACGGCGTTCTTCTCCGCCTTCAGCGCGTTGATGCGCTTTACATAAGGCGCCATCACCGGCCATTCGATTTCCGGCACCACATCGCGGATGCGCGCATAAAGGGGCGCCAGCTCCTCCGCCGCGCGGATCGCCTCGTCCGGGTCCCCGAGCAGGGGAAGCCCCACGCTCAACGGCTCGGTTCTGATGGGGAGTTCGGTCATGGCTGACCTCCGTGCTGGCCATCATCAGCCCCTAGGGGCTAAGGCCTTGCTTTTATTCGCCTTTTACGCGGCGTCTCCATTGCGTCCGTTACGCGTGCGCCGTTTCCCGGCGCTTAGTTATACTCATTATGAGCATATATAGGGCCCAAAAAAGCACCTGCAAGAGCAGGCGGAAACAAAATGCTCCCGCTTTAGGGGAGGGAAGTCAAGGGGGTGTAATCACGACTCTGGCCCATCTTTTGTGTCTCAGGTCTTAAGAGATATCGATATTGGTGGGCCGGAACTAACAAATGCTCGAAAGTTTGTCCGAGATTTCTATATCTAACTCCCTTTATGTAATTTCCCTGCAGCCACA
>Ga0209273_10001089_pt1 | contig 27121 bp, 31 predicted proteins | sample tdAd471_FD_187126 | JGI IMG/M metagenome (GOLD analysis project Ga0209273, IMG submission 187126) | Marine sediment microbial communities from the Atlantic coast under amendment with organic carbon and nitrate - tdAd47.1 (SPAdes)... | ecosystem: Environmental > Aquatic > Marine > Coastal >...
GGCCTTGGCCTCGACCACTTCAGAGATTTGCGCAGGCACCGTGCTGGTGTCCAGAATATGGTTGGTGTGCACGTTTTCCGCCACGGGGAAAGCCGCCACGTCGCCCGATGCCGAGCGCGCCACAACAACACTGATCTCGCGGTCGAATGTCACGAACCCTTCGAGGATGGCAGGCGCACCCTTGGTGATATCCATGACAAGGTCCACGTCCTTGCGGGCCTTGATCATCAGCTGGCCCTTGCCGTCATAGCCAAACCGGCGGGTCTTGGCGACAGACGGTCGGCCAATTTCCTTGAAGGCCTCATCCAGTTCTTCCTGGGTCTGGAAGGGCATGAAGGGCGCGGTTTTCACACCGCACTCATTGAGGAATTTCTTCTCAACCAGACGGTCCTGCGACACTTCAAGCGCACGCGCACCAGGGCGCAGCAGCGTTTCCTTGGCCACAATCTCAGCCGTGCGGGCCGGGACGTTTTCAAATTCGTAGGTCGCTACATCGACGCTGGAGGCAAATTCTGCGAGCGCGTCTTCATTTTCATATTCAGCGATGGTGAAATCGCTGGCCACATGGAAGGCCGGGCTGCGAACATCGGGGCAGAAGATATGGCACCGATAGCCAAGGCGGGCAGCCGCCAAAGCGAGCATGCGGCCAAGCTGGCCACCGCCTAGAATTCCAATTTTTCCACCGGGTGCAATCTGTGTCATGCTGAGTCCTGCCTTTGCAGTTAGCGGTTAAGCGTCGTCTACAGGAATTTCAGCCACGCTTTCAGTTTGCGCGGCGCGCCAGGCATCGAGCTTGGCAGCAACTTCTTCATCCATCAGGGCGATCACAGCTGCCGCCAGAAGGCCGGCATTCTTGGCACCTGCCTTGCCGATTGCAAGCGTACCAACAGGCACACCGCCCGGCATCTGCACGATCGACAGCAGGCTGTCCTTGCCGGAAAGCATGCTGGATTTAACAGGCACACCGAAAACTGGCAGCGGGGTCATGGCTGCGGCCATCCCCGGCAGGTGCGCCGCACCGCCCGCACCCGCGATAATGCACTTGAGCCCGCGGTCACGCGCGGTCTTGGCATAGTCATACAGGCGGTCAGGGGTACGGTGGGCGGAAACGATGCGGGTCTCGTAAGACACGCCAAGTTCATCAAGCACATCGGCTGCGTGCTTCATTGTCGGCCAGTCGGACTGGCTGCCCATAATGATTCCGATTTCGGGCGTCTCTATGCTCATGGTCGCTTCCATCCTCGTTTCCATGACGATATCCGTGGGCCCGGCAACCCAACTGCCGTCCGACGGAGCGCGCATTATAGGCATGCGCCCCCTTAATGCAAGCTTTGCCGGAAAGCCCCGAAAACCGCCTAATTCGCGGCAATTTTATCAGGAAACTTGCAAGTCGATTCACAAAGACGCCATAATGGGTTATGTGCAGTCAAAAGTAACCGGTACAGGGTTTTGTATGAAAATAACCAATACACCCGGCGTCATGCGTACCGCCCCGACGCGCCCCGTGCGCAAAACCGGGGCGACCGGTAGCGCGACTGAAACGTCCGGCGCGCGCGAAATAAACGACACCGTGCAGGTTACGACCATTCCCCCTGAGGAAATGACCCCACGCGTCCAGCAGGCGATCATGTCGCTGATGGAAGAAGTGGACAAGCTCAGGCGCGAACTGGACGCCACCAACCGGCGACTGCGGGAAATGGAAGACATGGCGGATACCGACGCCCTGCTGCCGATCCCGAACCGGCGCGCCTTTGTGCGCGAACTGAACCGCATGATCAGCTTCGCTGAACGGTACGGCACACCTTCAACGCTGATGTTCATTGACCTCAATGACATGAAGCTGATCAACGACAAATACGGCCATGAGGCAGGCGACAAGGCGCTCTTCCATGTGGCCCGGACGTTGGTTGACAATGTCCGCGGCACCGATGTGATCGGTCGCCTGGGCGGTGACGAGTTTGGGGTGATTCTGGCACAGGCCGATGAACAGGTTGGCCACGACAAGGCCGCCTCGCTTGCACAGACCATTGCTGAGAACCCGCTGGTGATCGGCGGTGAGACCATCAAGATGAGCATGGCCTTCGGCACCTACACCTTCCGTCAGGGCGACAAGCCAGACGAGGCAATCGACAAGGCCGACAAGGCCATGTATGAGCACAAGCGGGACATGAAGGGCGACAGCGAGCCACGCTAGGGGCCAGACCGGGAGACAAGACCGTCAACCCCGCGCGTCAGCCCCATTAGTCAGAAAATGGTTCCTCAAACGAGGATGTCTTAAGCGATAATGTCAGGCACCAGAATATTGCGCAGTTTGGAAATCTCGTCTTTCAAAAGAAGCTTGCGCTTCTTCATCCGCTGCACCTGCAACAGATCAAACGTGCCGGCGCGCTGCAGCGCGGTAATGGCATCATCCAGGTCGCGGTGTTCCTCCATAAGGGCGGAAATCTGCTCCCTGATGGCATCCTCATCCATATACTGGCCCCAAAACTCATTTGAACTGGGGTGGTTATAGCATGGCAGACGCCGACATAGAAGCAAAGGCAGCAACCGCGTGGCCCACGCCGGACGATTTTTGGAATTTCGCCTGCCGGACCTACGCCCACGCCCCCATGCAGGAAGCCTGCCTTGAGGCACAAGACAGCCTTGGCGCAGACGTGAACCTGCTGCTGCTGTGCCTGTGGATGGACGATCACAGCGTGCGCCCGGCGGCAGATAACTGGGATATGCTGCTGGAAGCCGCAGACTGGTGGCAGCGCGAACGTCTGGCCCCGCTGCGCATGGCACGGAAGGCCCTTAGGGGGCAGGACGGCTATGAAGACGCCAAGGCAGAAGAGCTGGCGATGGAACAGGCCGAACAACGCGCGCTTCTGAAGTGCCTGATGAACCCGCCTGTAAAATCAGGCCACGGCCGCGACGTATGGCCCTGCGTCAGCAGCTATCTGCAGATTTGCGGTGGCAAGCTGAAGGCACCGAAAACGCCTAAATAAAGCCCGTTATTGGCCCCAGCGGTTAAGGCCTTCCACTTCCAGGTCAAACAGGTCAAGCGCGCGGGCGGCCGTGTAGGTGATCATCTCGTCGATGCTCGCCGGTTTGGCGTAAAGGCTTGGCACAGGTGGGGCGATTATCGCGCCCATCTCGCTCAGCGCGGTCATGGTCCGCAGATGCCCGGTATGCAAAGGCGTTTCCCGCACCATCAGCACAAGGCGCCTGCGTTCCTTCAGAATCACATCAGCCGCACGGCTGACCAGGCTGGAGGTAATACCGGTGCGGATTTCCCCCATGGTCTTAATGGAACACGGCGCAATCAGCATGCCCATGGTGCGGAAAGACCCACTGGCGATCGCGGCGCCAATATCCTTGGCGGGATAGAGCACATCCGCCATGGCCTGCACCTCACGCACGCTATAGTCCGTTTCCTCCAAAAGGGTGCGTTCACCCGCCTTGGACATCACCAGATGGCGTTCCACATCCAGGTCCGCCAGAAGCTCAAGCGCACGCACGCCGTAGGCCACACCACTGGCGCCCGTGATGGCAACAATCAACCTTTTCTTTCGAGTCTCTGCCATTTGGCGCAATAATCCTTCAATTGGCGGTTTTCCGGCGATTTGCTAAGTGCCCGAAGATACAGGACAAGTGGTCAGGCGCAAATGTTTTCCGTGACAAAAGCCCCGCCTTTTGGTCTCATGGGAGTGTCTTAAAATCGTAACAAAAGGAGTGCGGGAATGAACCTACAGTCGCATGTTGATACCTTGAACGCCAAGCATGCTGAAATTGAAGAGATCATCACCCGGGAAGAACACAGGCCGTGCCCCGATACGATACGAATAGCACAGCTTAAGAAGCAGAAACTCCGCCTGAAAGAAGAAATGACCCGCCTGGTCAGGCACTAACGGCAAATAGATAGAACAAAAAAAGCGCGAGGCAGGTCCTCGCGCTTTTTGTTTGCCCAGATGGCTTTTACCCGAATCTCAGGCTTTATTCTTTGTCGGCGTCCTCAGCAGGAGCTTCACCAAATACGTCAGCTGCCGTCAGCTCTTTTTCCGGCGCGGCTTCTGCTGGTGCTTCAACTGGTGCCTCGACAGCTACCTCAGCAACAGGCTCTTCAACCGGGGCTTCACCAGACTTTGCAGCAGCCTTGTCGCGGCGGGCAGCAGCCTGGCGTACAGCTTCATCAAGCTCTATCTGCTTGCAAAGGCCCAGGCCAACCGGGTCCTGCGGCTTGATGTTCTGGATGTTCCAGTGCGAGCGTTCGCGGATCGCGCTGATCGTCGGCTTGGTGGTGCCCACCAGGCGGCTGATCTGCAGGTCCGAAAGCTCCGGATGGTTGCGCACCAGCCATGCGATGGCGTCTGGCTTGTCCTGGCGCTTCGAGACCGGCGTATAGCGCGGCCCCTTGGTGCGCGGAACTGCTTTCACGTCATCTTCGCTGAGTACCAGCGACGCTTTCGCATCTTCCTGACAGCGGTTGATCTCGTCCCACGTCAGCTGGCCGCTGGCCGTTGGGTCCTGCCCCACAATGTTCATGCCAACAGTGCCGTCTGCGATGCCCTGAACCTCAAGTTCGTGCAACTGGCAGAATTCGGCGATCTGCTTGAATGTAAGCGCCGTGTTATCCACCAGCCATACAGCGGTGGCCATCGGCATCAAAGGTTGTGTCATCCCGTTATCCCTTGTTTACGGAAATTCCTCTTCGCCCAGATAAACGATGCCGTTTACCTGCCCTCTCTGGATCCATGTTTTTCCTGAAAGGGGGGAGAGAAATTCCTCCCACGCCATGTGTAACAGGAAGAAAGGCCTGTGTCATGGCGAAACATGGCCAAAAGGCCAGAATTTATACCCTTTCAGGCAGCTTTCGGTCCAGTTGAAGCGCCTTAGGCCACCTCAAGCATGATTTTGCCCATGTGCTGGCTGGTTTCCATCCGTGCGTGGGCGTCTGCGGCCCTCTCAAGCGGAAAGGTCGAATCAATAACGGGCGCCACCTTGCCCGCTTCCATCAGCGGCCAGACATGCTGCTGCAGGTTTTTCACGATCGCGCCCTTGAAGGCATTGTCGCGTGCCCGAAGCGTGCTGCCCGTCAGCACCAGGCGCTTCAGCATCACCGGCAGCATGTTCACGTCAACCTGCGGCCCTTGCAGAAAGGCAATGGACACATGGCGGCCTTCAACGGCCAGGCACTCGATGTTTTTGGCGATATAGTCGCCGCCCACCATGTCCAGCACCACATTTACACCCGCGCCGCCCGTGAAGTCTTTCACGGCTTGGACGAAATCATCCTCGCGGTAATTCACCACCACATCGGCGCCCAGCTTCTTGCAGAAGTCGGCTTTTTCAGCATTGCCCACCGTGGTGATTACTTTTGCGCCGAACGCCTTCGCCAGTTGAATGGCCGTGGAGCCAATGCCCGATGACCCACCATGCACCAGAAGTGTTTCGCCTTCCGCAAGGCCCGCGCGGTCAAACAGGTTCGACCAAACGGTGAAATAGGTTTCAGGGATCGCGGCGGCCTGCACCATGGAAAAGCCCTTGGGCACATGCATCGCGCAAGCGGCATTTGCTGTGCAAAATTCCGCGTATCCGCCGCCCGGCACCAGCGCGCAAACCTTGTCGCCCACTTTGAAGCCTTCAGTGCCAGCGCCCAGCGCCACCACTTCGCCCGCCACTTCAAGGCCGGGTATATCGCTCGCACCTGGCGGGGCCGGATAGCGGCCAAGCCGCTGCACCACGTCAGGCCGGTTCACGCCCGCGGCCTCTACGCGAATCAGGATTTCGCCCTCTCCCGCAACTGGCGTCTCGCGCTCACATGGCTTCAAAACGTCCGGTCCACCCGGTGTTGTAATCTCTACGGCTTTCATGAATTCATCTCCCTGCTTGCCTAATTAATCTGTGGGCGATAGGCAGGAATACAAGGTAGAAGGTGAAAAAAGCAGGAGGCATGCGCCATGGATTTTGACGATCTCCCCATCAAGAAAGACAGCCCACTGACCGCTGTGGAGAAGGAAGACCTCTCGACCCTGAGCGCCCATGAGCTTGAAGAGCGCATCAGCCGGCTTGAAGATGAGATCACGCGCACCAAGCGCGAGCTCGACGCCAAGGGCTCCAGCAAGGCAGCCGCGGAAGCATTCTTTAAGAGTTGAAGAAAAGTCTTGTGTGAACGCACCCAATCACCCTCGTCATGCTGAACTTGTTTCAGCATCCATGCTTAAATTCATCGCAGTCATTAGCAGTGTTGGCAATGGACCCTGAAACAAGTTCAGGGTGACAATAAGGGCGTAGCCGAGGGACTTTTGTCCGATTTGCATAAAAAAACGTGAGAGCCAGGGGGATTAGGGGGGGGGAGGAAAAGTCCGGCTCTCACGTTAGGTACACGACAGCGAGGAGTCGTGGAGGAAACTGTGGTAAACGGCGCCCCGAAAGGGGTCAGGGCGCCAAGGCTTGCCTGCCGTTAGGCGGCGTCAGCCTCGATGGTCTTCATCTTCGCTTCCGTCGAGCGGATTTCGACCTGACGCGGTTTCTTGTGATCAGGAATCACGCGCTTCAGTTCAATTTCAAGAAGACCATTTTCAAACTTGGCGTCACCAACGCGGATGGTTTCCGCGAGCTCGAAGCGGCGCTCGAAGGCGCGCTTTGCGATGCCCTTGTGCAGGAACCGGCGCTCTTCTTCATCTTCCTGGCCCTTGCCAGAAATATAGAGCGTGCCTTCCTGAACGGTGACATTCAATTCTTCAGGCGAAAAACCAGCGACTGCCATGGTGATTCGGTAGTCATCTTCGCTCAGCTTTTCGATATTGTATGGCGGATATGCGCTGGCCCCTTCTGTGTTCAGGGTCGAATCGAGCAAACGGCTCAGATGATCGAAGCCAACGGTGCTGCGCATAAGGGGGGAAAGGTCAAAACTTCTCATTTCATGTCCTCCAGGTGAAGCGACTGATATATGTGACCCGCAAATCTGCCGGGTCGGCTCAACGTCTGGCCCCGCATTCGGCGACCGGACAATTCATATGTGGGGAGCAGTTTCAGGCCTTCAAGGGGAGAAAATGAAAAAGGCGCCCGATTTGGACGCCTTTTCCGAAAAACTTGAATGTCGAGAACGACTTACTTCTTGAGCGACAGGCCACCGAAGCGCTTGTTGAATTTAGCCACGCGGCCGCCTTCAAGAACCTGACGTGCGCCGCCAGTCCATGCTGGGTGCGACTTAGGATCAATCTCAAGCGTCATAGTGTCGCCTTCCGAGCCCCAAGTAGAGCGGGTCTCAAAAGTCGTCCCGTCAGTCATTACCACTTTGATAGTGTGGTAGTCGGGATGAATTTCTTGTTTCATGGTCATACCTCCGAAAACGAGGCGTCCGTATAGGTCAATATTTCAGGGAATGCAAGGCTGTTTCTGCTCTTTTTGGCACAAGGCGCAAAAATAATGATCGCTGTCCTTTCATCTTCCCCCATGACCGCATTATAAGAGTGCCAAATTCGTTGATTGGATTATGGCGCACCAGTCCCTATATCAGCAAAATCAAAAGCCACAGAAGCACCCAAGGGAGCACCCATGTCAGACAGTACCATCCGCCGCGAGCACGAACCGCCAAAAGGCAAGCTCGCGAACCTTAGGACGCTCTGGTCTTTCGTGCGCCCCTACAAACTGCAACTGGTACTGGCTGGTTTCTTTCTTCTGGTCGCCGCAGGCACGGTCCTGGTGGTACCAACCGCCCTTGGCGACATTGTCGACAAAGGCTTTTCAAGCGACAACGCCAAGAAAGTAAACGATTATTTCCTGATTTTCGTTGCCATTGTGGTGGTGATGGCCGTCGCCACCGCCTGCCGATTCTACTTCGTTACATGGATCGGCGAACGGGTTGTCGCGGATATCAGGAAGGCGGTTTATGAGCGGCTGATCACCCTGTCGCCAGAATTTTTTGAGGAAAACCGCCCCGGCGAGATCGTCTCCCGTCTCACGGCCGACACCACGCTGGTGCAAACCATTGTGGGCTCATCCGTCTCGGTCTGGATCAGGAATTTCCTGATCGCCGTCATCGGCACAGTGTGGCTTTTTGTCATGTCGCCCAAGCTGATGAGCTATATCGCGCTGGTGATTCCACTGCTTCTCGGCATCATCATTGTTGTGGGGCGACGCGTACGCACCCTGTCGCGCACCAGCCAGGACAAAGTGGCTGATGTGGGTGCGCGGGCGGGCGAGTCGCTCGCAGCCCTCAACATCGTGCAGGCCTTCACACAGGAAGGCACCGAAGCTCGAAGGTTTGGCGATCAGGTAGACGACGCCTTCGGAGCCGCCAAACGCCGCATCCAGGTGCGCGCGGGCCTCACCTTCATCATGATCTTCATGATCTTTTCCGCCATCGCGCTGGTGCTTTATGAAGGCGCGCAGGATGTCATGACCGGCACCATGTCTGGCGGCCAGATGCTTGATTTCATCATGCGGGCTGTGTTTGTGGCCGGTGCCTTCGGGGCGCTATCTGAGGTCTATAGCGAACTGCAGCGCGCCGCAGGTGCCGCCGGACGGCTGGCGGAACTTCTGTCTGCCGAAGCCAAGATCAAGGCGCCAGACCAGCCCTTGGCCCTGCCTGCCAAGGTGGACGGTGACATTCATTTCGATAACGTAACATTCCACTATCCGACCAAGCCGGACGTGGCAGCGCTGGAGAATTTCAACCTGCATGTGAAGGCAGGCGAGACCGTGGCGCTGGTGGGCCCTTCTGGCGCAGGCAAGTCCACCGTGCTGCAACTGCTGCTTCGTTTCTACGACCCGCAGTCGGGAGCTGTGAAGATGGACGGCATTGATATCGCCCAGACAGACCCGAAAGCCTTCCGCGAACATCTGGCGTTCGTGCCGCAGGAGACCATCATCTTCGCCGACACCATCGCCGAAAACGTGCGCTATGGCCGGCAGAGTGCTTCGGACGAGGAAGTCCGGCAGGCAGTTGAAGCGGCAGCGGCGACCGAGTTTGTCGAGCGCGCCACCAACGGCTTCGACACATTCCTGGGCGAACGCGGCACGCGGCTTAGTGGCGGGCAGCGCCAGCGCATCGCCATTGCTCGCGCAATCCTGCGTGATGCACCGATCCTGCTGCTGGATGAAGCCACAAGCGCGTTGGACGCCGAATCGGAACTGAAGGTTCAGGAAGCGCTTGAGCACCTGATGGAAGGCCGGACCACGCTGGTGATCGCCCACCGGCTGGCGACGGTAAAGAAAGTGGACCGCATTATCGTACTGGAGGACGGCAAGATTGTTGCCGAAGGCACGCATGATGAGCTGGTGGCCAAAGGCGGCCTTTATAAGCGCCTCGCGGACCTGCAGTTCGGTGAAAACGCGGCCTAGGAAAAAGCACCACAAACCCTGCTCACCAAACCTCGATCACCAAAGCCTTGGCGGTCAGTCGTTTTCAGGCTTTGGAAACCCCCTGATTGTGGTTGCGACATTCTCCGAAACCTCTTGGCAAACTGCAGCCCAATCCTGATCACCGTCCAGAGTGAAACGGTGCAGGCCTTCGATCCGGCCGTCTGACACACGCACGACATAGACCACGCCCTGGAGCCCACCTTCTAGCACCTCAAGCTTGGGGCGTATGACAAACGCCGCTTCACCGCCTCCCGCGAGAATTCCAAGGCCGGAATATTGCACCATGGCTTCACGGAATATTTCGTTAAATCGCGTTGCAACCTCAGCCGCCGCTTCTGTTTTTGCAGCCTCAATATGGACCGCCGTATTTTTCATACGCTGTGGCGTGTAGGAGCTTTCGTAATAGCCTACGACAATGGCCAGCAGGAAGATCGCCGCGGCAAAATAGCCAACACCGAGAAGCGCGGTTCGCACTGGTGATTTAGGGCGCGGCGCTGCGTCTTCACATATAACAGGCGCAGCAAGCCGATATCCCTTTCCGCGCACTGTCTCAATAAGGCCCGGATTGGCACCGGCCTCTTCAAGCAGTGCCCGAAGCTGCCTGATGCGTTGCTTGAGCGCGTCTTCACCCACGGCGTTACCTTCCCAGACATGCTCCCTAAGCGCTTCTGTGCTGACAATATCACCGCCCGCCTCCAGGAGCACTTCAAGCAGCCGCTGGTCAAGATGCCCCAAAGGAACCTCTTGGTTACCCACCAAAAGCCGCAGGGAATCCGACACATAAACAATATCTGTAAAGCGATATATCTGATTACCAGCCAAAGCGACGCCTCAATATAACTCATTGAAAAATATAAGCTTCACCTCGTTTCACCTTTCTTCACCCTGTTTCACGGGACTTCCGAAGGCACGACTGCAAGTCTTAGAAAAAAACAACGCAACGAGGAAAATATGGTCACCGCATTGAAACAGTTTTTTACAACGCTCAGCAACAGCTATCTCTTCACAGAAGCACAGAGCGGAAAACGCACCGTACATTGGGCGCTTGTTGTCCCGGTCTTTCTTGTCATTCTGTTCGGGGGCATGGCGCTGGGGGTCTGGGCCCTGCGCGTGACAGGTATAGAAGATCCAGGCACCACCCTTGATAACAGCAGCACCCCTGGGTGGCTTCTGCTGACATCGCTGTTTCTGCCCAGTTGCCTGTTGGCTGCCCTCTGGGTCCGGCTGTATGAAGGCAGGCCCGTGCGCTCCCTTGGGTTTTCCCGACCAGGCAGTGGTCGCCGTTTTCTCAAGGGGCTGCTGATCGGTGTGGGCATGATGAGCACAATCGTTGCCATCAACTGGGCCGTAGGTGGCTACGAGTTCGACATATCTGCCCAGCCGCAAATTACCCTTTCGCTGGTTGTCGCAATCGGCACCTTGCTCGTGGCCTTCACCATACAGGCCGGTGCAGAAGAGCTGATTCTCAGGGGCTGGCTCATGCCCATAATTGGCGCGCGCTATAATCGTGTGGCTGCAATCCTGATACCGGGACTGGCCTTTGTCGCCTTGCACGGCATGCCGGAGGGCCGCCCATTATATACGGGCCTGTCGCTCATACTCTTCACGCTCGTGATGACATTCTGGGCGCTGCGGGACGGCAATATCGCTGCGGTCGCGGGTATCCATACAGGGTGGAACTGGTCTGCCGGGCAATTGTTCGGGCTCAATATCTCCAACAGCGCCTGGGGCAAGGAAAGCCTCCTGCTTTTCACACCCCAGGGGGACGTCGCCATCTCCGGCGGCACCGGCGGCCCGGAATGGACGGTCGCCACCTTGATTGTACTCGGCGCATGCTTCTGCTGGCTCGTTCGAGACATTCACCTTAAGGGCATCTACCGCAGCTGATCAGCCTTCATGAAAAGCCGCCGGGCACTGGCCTGGCGGCCAACCCTAATCCTCGATCAGGCTCGGGATAATCTCCCGGGTCAGAAGCTGCATCGGGATGAACTGGCTGCGGTCGCCATAATTCTTGCCGGTAAAGGCAGCCACCAGCTTCAGCTCAGGCACATAAAAAATGAAATTGCCGCCGTTGCCGTGGGCGTACACGAGGCTGATGGGCTGCTCCTTGACGATGCCGCTATTGAGCCACCACAGGTAACCGTACCGCTCGTTCCGCTCATATACCTGGGTCTTCTCTGATGTGGCTTCCTTCAGCCACTTGGGGTCAACCAGCCCTTCCCCGCCGTTTCTAACCAACGCGCCAATGCGGTGCAGGTCAGGGAGCGTCAGCCGCAGGTGCCCGCCTGCGTCGGTATGGCCCGTGGGGGTTTTCTCCCACTTCTCGCCTTCAATGCCCATGGGGCCGAACAGGCGTTCTTGGGCATAGTCTGGCACGGGCTTGGCCGCGAGCTTTTCAATCACGCGGCCAAGGAACACCACGCCGCCGGTGCAGTAGCTGAAATGCTCGCCCCGCTCATACGCCATCGGCAAGTTCCACAGGAACGCGCCCCAGTCGCGGGTTTTATACATTTTGTCTTCCTGCCCCACGGAAGCCGGTATCCAGTCATTGCAGGCAAGGCCCGTGCGCATGGTCAGCGCGTCCTCAACCGTGATATCACGGCGCGGGTCGTCCTTCGGCATATGCCCAAAGGCGTCAGGCAGGATTTTCGAAAGCTTGGTCTTGACCGACTTAAGCGCCCCGTCCTCGATCAGCTCGCCCACCAGCAACGCCGTGATGCTTTTGGTCGCGGAGCGGATGTCGTGGCGCCTCTCAGGGCTATTGCCGGGCGCATAGGCCTCGGCCAGCATCTGGCCGTCCCGGCTGACCATCATGCCGGTGATGCCTTTATAGTCGCCTGCAGCCATCCTGGCGGCGACATCGTCCACCACATCAGCATGCGCCGCCATGCTTGCCGCAAGCACCATCCCGATCACACGCAATATCCGCATATGTCCCCCAATCAGCCGCTTGTCACTGTGCCTCCCGCACATAATACATGCGGTAAGTGTGCAGCCAACTGCCGTCTTCCATTTTGCGGTAGACATTGTTGGTGAAGCCATCAGGCGTGATGTCTGTCATTTCCGTCTTCACGTCCGGCCCGTCGCCGCCATAGCCACCCGGAACATGGGTGACCATCTTGTCCTCAAGCCACTGGCTGGTGAAACTGTGCCAGCGCTGGGCCTTGGCGTTCAGGAACTGCGCGCGCCACAGCCCCGCCTTCGCATCATAGCTGCGCACGTCGGTGGAAAAGAAACCACCCGGTGTGGTGAAGATGGTTTGCAGCGTGCGGCCGTCGGCCATGAAGAAGGCTTTCACATGCGCGGGGTCAGGCACCTTGTGCCAGTTGCCGTCCGCGCCCATGTACGTCATGTCCACCCGCCAGTCGCCCAGGAAAAAACTGAACTGCGTTAGCTCTGGCACCTCCGCATACGGCGCGCCATAGGCGGTGTCGCTCGCCACAGTCGCTGGCGTGACGGCCAGGAAAAGCACAAGGCAAAAAAGTCGCGTGATCATAATGGTCCTCTCCGCTTGACTAGGGCGGAGCCTAGCACCCCCCGCCGCACGCGCGAATAGACCATTGGGTTAGAGGTGAGCGGCTCTAAAGGCCGTGATGGCGGCGGATATGTTTGATCAGGCCCTGGTCGTCATATTCAAGCGACACAATGTTGGTGCTGGTATATTCAACCACCTTGTCCAAATGGGAGGGCTTGACCCTTGCGTGTTCGGTATATTTCACGAACACAACATTCCGCCCCACCATCATCTGGTCGATGCTGATCTTGCTGAATTCGACCTTATCCTTGAGCTTGGCGCGCATACCGTCGCGCAGCTCCTGCTTCTTCGTCACCGTCACACCGAACCTGATATGTTCATCAATGAAATCGTCCGCAAGCAGGGCCAGGAAACGCTCGATATCCGCCATCGTGGTATCCGGTTGCTGGCGGGCGTTCTTCGCCGCGATGAAAGCTTCGGCTTTTGCCTTCAGCTCTGCCTCGGTGAAGGCCAAGGCCGCCGCACCAAAGAAGGGGGCAACAGACAGGATGAAAGCCAGGGCGACAAGTCGCATCATTCGTTGTTTCCTTATGCAGATTTCCGGGGACAGTATATTATTTTTCATTATTCGCCGTCTTTTTCGGGCGGCCCGGCCTTTGGGCGGCCAGGCGCCTGCCCTCTTTCTTTTCCAACTGTTCGACCCAGGCATCCGCACCAAGCGGCCTGCCTGTGCGTGTGTGCATTTGCAGTCGTTTCATTTCTGCATCCTGAACGCCGCCACGGAGCAGCGCCGCCCAATCCGGCGCCTCCTGCAACAAGGGAGCAACCCTCACAAGCGCATCGTCCATGCCCTCAAGATGCGCCCGCGCGCTCGACCACGGCCAATCTTCGGGCCGCGCCACCAGCCCGGCGCGCACCGGGTTCAACTCAACGTAGCGCGCGCACGCGATCAGATGCTGCTCGTCCATCACAAAAGACGCAAAGCGTTCCTGCCACAAATGGCCCCGCGCACCTTCCCGGAAATTGATCATGCGGGTATAGCGGCGGTGTGCTTCACCAAGCGCCGCCCTGAGCCCGTCTTTGTGGGAGGGCACCATGATTAAATGGACATGGTTGGGCATCAGACAATAACCCCACACTTCTGTACCCGCTTTCTTGCAGGCATCCGATACAAGCGTGAGATAATCCCGATAATCACCTTCCTGCATGAAGGTTTCCATGCGGCGAACACCACGCTGGGTAACGTGATGGGCGCACCCCGGAACCACCAATCTTGCCATGCGAGCCATAGAGGAAACCTAGGAAGCCAAAGGCAAACTGTCAATAACTATATACTGTCCCCGGAATTTCTAACTAAGTATCAGTTCCCTGGCACTCTAACGCCTCTCAAGGCCACACTTGGGGCACTGTTTCTCAATTCGAATTCGAGAGGCCTTCAGCCAATCTGATAAGTGCATTTTCGCGAAGACGAAGCCATGAATCTCACGATCTGTGAACCAGAGCCTCCGACAATTTTCGCACCTAACATTCAAAGAAAAATTACATGTGTAGAGAGCCAAGGCCAGAACCATGATAATTTGAAAGTAGCGCTCCTGAGCAACATCCGCGGCAAGTTCTTGAGTTACATCAGCAGAAAGCATGAAAAACCCGAATACATTAGAATAAAATACGAATTTTGCGAGCCAAACCAATACTCGAACATTGGACTTACCGTCAAATTTAGTCATTGCTTAGTCACCTCATTCATAGAAAATCATGTGGAATGCGTAAAATAGAAACTACCGATCAGCGACTTTACACCAACAAATTTCCTCCACCCCTTCAAGAAAGCCATCGACTATACCAGAGAGGGATACCGTGGCATTAACTTGCGCGTCTGCAGTAACCGTCGCGCCGCCACCTAATCCAAGGCGCGCAGAAGTATTTATCTCCCCCGATGCGCCTTCTACACCTTTATCGGTGCTCAACGAAACTACATCTACTCTTGCTTCGCCCTCCACACCTACAAGAAAACTGCCACTAGCTGTGGCTGAACCCCCGAGATCAAGCGAAAGTGCCGTCCTTGCCTCTTTGTCAGATTCTTCGATTTTGAGTCCTGCGTCCACTCCAAGAGCTACCCCCTCTCCAACACCACCATTAACATGCAAACCAAGCTGAGTAGTCTCGGTGTCATAGGAAACCGCGATTCTTAGCTTGCCGGCCCCACCGAGGCCAGCAAATGCCTTCACATCAAGCGTATACTTCGCTTCCCCCGTCGGATCGGTGTTATTGACCGGATCGTTTGCGGTATAGGCGGGTTATTGCATCATAAGCATATTCCTATTCGTCGTAGCGGCATTACCGCTGCGTCAGGCGCATCTCAATACGGCGATTGCGGCTGTAGGCGAAGACGTTATCGGCCGGGTCGATGGGCTGGAATTCACCAAAGCCGGTGGCCGCCAACCGCTCTGCCGGTACGCCGACCGAGATCAGGAACCTGACCACGGAAATCGCCCGGGCGCTTGAAAGCTCCCAGTTGCTGCGGAACTGCGCGTTTGAAATTGGGCGTTTGTCCGTGTGGCCGTCCACGCGCAGGATCCATTCGAGCTCAGCCGGGATTTCCTGCGAAATCTTGATCAGCGTTTCGGCGAACTTGCGCATTTCCGCGCGGCCTTCTGGGCCCAAATCCGCGCTACCGGAAGCGAACAATAGCTCGCTGGCGAACACGAAGCGGTCCCCTTCCACGCGGATTTCAGGGCGGGTGCTGAGAACCTCTTTCAGCCGACCGAAGAATTCGCTGCGGTAGCCCGCCAGTTCTTCAACTTTTGACGCCAGCGCCCGGTTAAGCCTGCGGCCCATATCCACGATCACGGCCTGATTGCGGCGGTCGCGTTCCTCGCTGGCCTGAAGGGCTGCCTCAAGCCGGCCCAGCTGTTCCTGAAGGGCTGTGATATTGCGCTGCAGTTGCGCCACCTGTGCCTGCGCACGGCGGGAGATGATCTTTTCTTCAGAAAGCGCATCGTCCGCCAGCTTGAAGCGCTCAGCCAAATCCTTAGCATCACTTTCAAACTTCTCCCGCGCGGCTGTCATGTCCGCCAGGCGTGCATCGCTGGCTTCAAGCGCCGTGCGGGTGGCTTCAAGGTCTGCGCTTAGCCTGTCGCGGTCCTTGTTGGCTGCCGTCAGGCTTGCTGAAAGCTCAGCCATGCTGTCCCGAAGCGCCTGGTTGGATTGCTTTTCCATCTTGAGAAGGTCACCCAGCTGGGCCACCTGCCCCCTGAGCTCCGCCAGCGCCTGATCGCGCCCGGAGAGCGCCTGCCCCAGGAAGAACTGCGCCAGCACAAACATTGAAAGCAGGAAGATGATCACCATCAGAAGCGTGGACAGCGCGTCCACAAAACCGGGCCAGCTATTGTCCTGGCCGCCGCCCCCGATGCGCCTGCGTGCGCCTATCATCAGCCCTGGTCCTCATCTGGCTTGGTGGCCGTCACGCTTTTGGGGGGCGTTGCAGCCGGGCCGGTTTTCGTTGCGTCAAACGCAACGGCAATGGTGCGCGACAGCAGCTTAAGCTCCGCGCGCAGCTCATCCACCAGATTGTCAGACTGGCGCGCCTGCTCGTCGATCAAACGCTTGATGCCTACATCCAGGTTGCGGATATGGCCTTTGGTAGCGTCATCCATGGCGGGCGGCATGGGCGGAATTTCAACCGGCTTGTGGCTGGCCGCCAGCTTCTCAATCGCGGTGGCAAGTTCCTTGACCGTATTGTCGCTTTCACCCCGGCGCTGGTCTGCCGCCGCGAGCCTGTCACCCAGGGTCGCCAGCGATTCGGCAATCGCCGTCATGGTGTGCTGGCCCTGCGCGCGGGCGTCTTCGCTGCTTTTAAGCGTGCGCTGCAGCCGGTCAATTCCGTCTGCGGTTTGTTCCATCAGCGCGGTCATATAGGCGTTCGGGCTGGCCATGCCCTCGCTCATCTCGCTCCGTGACAGGTGCGTGACGGAGGCGAGCCAGTCTTCCACGCTGTTGTAGAAACGCGTCTGCGCCTGGCTGGCCTGCAGGTCCAGGAAGCCAAGCACAAGGCTGCCGCCCAAACCGAAGAGCGAGCTGGAAAATGCCGTGCCCATGCCCGAGAGCGGCGCTTCAAGGCCGGCCTTCAGCTCATCGAACATCAGCGCCATGTCGCCGCCGTCCACCGTCAGGCTCTTGATGGTCTGGCCGATGGCGCCAATGGTGCCAAGAAGGCCCCAGAAGGTACCCAGAAGGCCAAGGAAAATCAGAAGCCCGGTGAAATACCGGCTGATCTCACGGCTTTCCTCAAGCCGGGAGATGATACCGTCCAGCACTGAGCGCATCGACAGCGTGGAGAGGCGCATGCCGCCCTCTTCCTGCGCGGAAAGGAGCGACGCCGCAGGTGCCATCAGGCGGGGCGTTACGCTTGAGCTGGCGCTTTCATTCCGCTTGAAGGCGGTGATCCAGTCGATCTCTGGCTTCAGGTCAAACACGCGGCGGTAGGCGAACACGGCGCCCACAATAAGCGTGCCGATGATAACGCCGTTGAGCGCCACGTTGGCGAGAAAGGCATCGATGAGCGAGTCCTTAAGGAGCACCCCAAGCACGATCACCACACCGACAAACAGTGTCATTCTTGTCAGGAACTTGGTTGGTTTCTGCATCTCGCCTGCCTCTCCCATCAGGAAATCAAATAACCACAAACAGTTATGGCATTAATGACGTCCTAGTTTAAGGGCAGAATTGTGGCTGTAAATGGGTCAAATAGAATGATTTATCGTCCGCGAGCACACGGGCCAGCGGGAACTTGCGCTTTTCAAGGAAAACTGCGGCCCTGCATCAGCGGGACAGAAATCCATTTCCACATCCCGCTTCAGGCTTTGCCGTAACTTCAGGCTTTGCCGAAATAGCGGCGCAGGATAACCATCTGTTCTTTTGGGTTTGCGTTCACAACCTCGTCAGCCAGGGCGTTGACCTTTGAAACAGACGGGTTCGCATTCACCCGCGCAAGCCAGGCTGCAAAACGCGGCCACCGGTCGGCGTCCAACTGCCAACCCGCCCACAGGGCGTTTTTCATGAGCGTGGCGATGATGATATCCCCGGCGCTCAGCTCGCCCGCAAGGAAGCCTTCATCCGGCACTTCGCCTTCAAGGTAATCAAGCGCTTTTGGCAGGTCGCCTTCCAGCGCTTCGGCGACGATCGCCTCGTCCGGCTCTTCCTTGAAGATGCGCGGGCGCACCACGCGCTGGAAAAACAGTTTGAAAAGCACATTCCGGCCCAGGTGGTCATCGGCATATTCTTCGAACCAGCGGGCGCGAGCCCGGTCGCGGATATCACCCGGATAGGCCGGTGTCTCAGGGTGTGCTTCATCCAGATACTGCACAATCGCCGTGCTGTCCGGCAGGGTGAAATCCCCGATCTGCATCACCGGTACACGCCTGAGTGGGCTGATGCGCGTGAAATTCTCGTCCCCCAGAAACGGCACCTGCGGGATACAGCGGAAGGGCACCGCCTTCATGTCCAGCACAGCCAGAACCTTGCGGACATATGGGGAGACTGGTGTACCAATGATGGTCAGTTTGTCTGTCACGGCGATACCCTTCACGCTGCTTGTGGGAAGACCTTAAATGTAGGGACGTGTCCCTGAATTTCGGCCAACATCTTCGAATGCCTCCCATACATTTGTGAAAGGCACGAACTAAAAGACAGAAGATCACAGCGCATTACTACAACGCCGCCTCCTTTTCGTCACTCGCCGACTGGATCGGCGAGTCCACCCGTTGGTACACGTAAAGTGGATTCGCCGGTCAAGCCGGCGAATGACGCCAAGGCTGCCTGCTGCTCAAATCAGAGCCTCGGTAAACGCGAGAAAGTCATTTCATTCGCTGAAAAAGAAAGGCTGCGGAAAAATGCCCGCAGCCTTTCTGAAATTCTATTGCGACAGGCCTTTTAGCCAGCTGTGTTTTGCGCCAGCTTGCGACGTGCGCGCTTGATCACACGCTCGATTGGCGCATGCAGGCGGTCGTTCGCGGCGATGATGCCGCCGGTCTTCAGCATGTCCGGCTTGCCGTCCATGTCGGTCACATAGCCGCCGGCTTCCTTCACCAACAGGATGCCTGCTGCAATGTCCCACGGCTTCAGGTTCGATTCCCAGAAACCGTCATAGCGGCCAGCTGCCACATAGGCCAGGTCAAGCGACGCGGCGCCAAAGCGGCGAACACCCGCGACAGACGGCATAAACTCAGCAAGCTCTGCCATGAAATCCATGTGGCCCTCACAGCCCTTGAACGGAATGCCGGTCGCCAGAAGCGCTGTTTCCATCTTGTCGCGGCCGGAAACCCGCAGGCGGCTGTCGTTCAGATAAGCGCCCTGGCCCTTTTCGGCCCAGAACAGCTCGTCAGTCAGCGGCGCATATGTAACAGCAGCCGTGATCTCGCCGCGCTCTTCCACCGCCACAGTCAGCGCAAAATGCGGCAGGCCGTGCAGGAAGTTGGTGGTGCCGTCCAGCGGGTCAACGATGAAGCGGATGTCGCCGCGCTTGCCCGGGATTTCACCGGCTTCTTCCATCAGGAAGCCGAAATCGGGGCGAGCATGGCTCAACTCTTCATAGATGGTGCGCTCGGCGCGCTTGTCGGCGGCGGACACGAAATCGGCCGGGCCTTTTTTGGAAACCTGAAGCTGTTCAACTTCACCAAAATCGCGGCGAAGGTTACGGGCTGCTTTCATGACAGCACCAACCATCACGTTAATCAGGGGCGAACGACGGGCCATGGGGCTCTCCAATCTTTCGGGATTTACTCAGGACAATACAGAATTAAAAGTCGGGCTTTACCGGCGCGCCTTAGTCAGCGCGACCGGCGTATTCACGCTCAGCAGTTGAGACGATGATCTTGTCACCGGCATTGACGAAAGGCGGCACGCCAACCTTCAGGCCGTTTTCAAGAATAGCTGGCTTGTAGGAAGAAGACGCCGTCTGGCCCTTAACCACAGGCTCGGTCTCGGTTACTTCCAAAGTCACCTTGTCCGGCAGGCTTACACCCAGCGGGCTCTCTTCATACATTTCGATAACAACGGTCATGCCGTCTTGCAGGAAGACTGCGTCATCACCGATGTCTTCAGCGGAAATTGCGATCTGTTCGTAGGTTTCCTGGTCCATGAAGTTGAACATGTCACCATCCTGGAACAGGAACTGATAGTCTTTTTGCTCGAGGCTGACTTTTTCAACTTTTTCCGAAGAGCGGAAACGCTCGTTCAGCTTGGTGCCGTCGCGCAGGTTTTTCAGTTCAACCTGCAGATATGCGCCGCCTTTACCTGGCTGGGTGTGGGCGATTTTAACAGCGCGCCACAGGCCGCCTTTGTGCTCAATTACATTACCCGGACGGATCGCGTTACCATCGATCTTCATGGCATACCTCTTTCAAGAACTATCAATGTGTCAAAGAACAAGTTGGAGCGCGATATAGCAGAGTAGCCCGAGCGATGCAACGACAAGCATGGGGGTGTTTCACACAAGCGTGAACTACCGTGACAGGAAGCGTGCCCGCATCCGGCATATGGTCGCCTTTATTTCCCTAAGCGAGAGACAACCCGACAATGAAATCACACTATTTTCTTGCCACCGCCATGGCTGCACTGCTGGCGAGCCCGGCAGCGAGCGCCCATATTGATCTGATATCCCCCACGCCGCTGCAGGACGGTCATGCCTATGACGGCAATGCGCTCAAGGCCGCTCCCTTCGGTGCCCCCGATGTTGACGGCATGACCGCGCCCTCCCATACCGTTGCGGCGGGGTCTGTCATTGATGTGGAGGTCAATGTCTACAAGCTGCATCCAGGCGAGATTGTGATTTCCTACACCCGCGACCTGACGGGCGAGGATGCTTATCCGGTCTATGAGATCGCCAGCATCAAAACACCAATCCCGCACACCAACGTGCTGTTGCAGGCAGCGGCGCCCTGCAGCAACAGCGTTGGCTGCACCACCGGCGCACCAGCTGACGAGCCGTTCCGCGCGAAGGTAAAATTGCCGGACATCGAGGGCGACATCATGCTGATTGCCCGCCAGGTGATGCGCGACAAAATGATCGTGAACGACGATGGCAGTGTCGACCTTTCCGAAGTCTATTATCATCAGGCGGCGAAGCTTCATTTGGTGCGCACGGGTACCGGCCAGCAATCACAGCATTCGGAATAAGTGTTGCCTAAAAACGAACGCTGGATACGATATTTCGATATTTTCAAGCGTTCAGGCGAACATTACCTTCTGATCAACGCAAGACGCAGGGCCGCAAGGCGCGGCCCGCAAAATGATCAGGAGACACCTAATGACAAGTGCAACAGATACAACAACCGGCCCCTTTGGCCTGCCAACTCTTGAAGGCCTTCTGGGCCGCTTCTCAGACATCGGCGACACGGTCGCCCGCGTGGCCACCGGTGCCTTCCTTGTGCCCCACGGCGCGCAGAAGCTTTTCGGCTGGTTCGGCGGATACGGCCTGGATGCCACCGGCCAGTTTTTTGAGGCCCAGCTTGGTTTCTCGAACGGGTATCTGGCGGCGCTTGGTGCGGGCTCTGTGGAGTTTTTCGCGGGCCTCGCCCTCGCACTTGGGCTTTTCACCCGGTCCGCCGCCATCGCCATCACCGTGATGCTATTGGTGGCAAGCTCGGTACACTTTGGTGCCGGCTTCTTCTGGACAAACGGCGGCTGGGAATACCCCATCCTGTGGGCTGTTCTTGCAGCATCCTTCGCAGTGAAGGGCGGCGGGCGTTACAGCCTGGACCAACTATTCGCCATCAAATATTAGAATCGAAAAGATGAAAATAGGTCCGCTTCAAATAAAGCGGGCCTAGTTGCCTCTAATTAAATATCAGATTCAAAAGGCATATTCTGACTTAAGTCTTAATTAACATATGTTAACAATTATTACGGGAATAAATGATTCTAATGCTCGCTATTGGAGTGTAATATCATGTTCCTTGACCTGAAGCGTCCCTCCCTCACCAAACGGCGCGATGACCTCTATTCCGCGCTTGCAGACACCTACCCTGCCATCAACTTTTCCACCGACGGCTTGATCCTGAATGCCAACAAAAAGTTCCTCACCATGATGGGGTACAGACTGGAGGAAGTGATCGGGAAACACCATAGCATGTTCCTGGACCCGCAGGAGGCTGACGCCGGGGGCGACGATATATTCTGGCAATCCCTGACTGAGGGCAAATGCCAGTCTTCCACATTCAAACGCGTCGCCAAAGGTGGCCGCATTGTATGGCTGCAGGCAACCTACCTACCCATGCGCGATACGCAAGGCCGCATCAGCCATATTCTTGAGCTGGCTTCCGACGACAGCGACAACCATGCCATCGACATGGAGATGCGCAGCAAGCTGACGGCGATTGACAAGGCCCAGGCGGTGATCGAGTTCGAACTGGACGGCACCATCATTACCGCCAACAGGAATTTCCTGGATACAGTCGGCTATTCGCTTGAAGAAATTCGCGGCAAGCATCACAGCATGTTTGTGGATGCCGAGACCCGCACAAGCGACGACTACAAAACCTTCTGGAAAGACCTGGCCCGCGGCGAGTACCAGTCCGCCGAATACAGGCGCGTTGGCAAAGATGGCAGGGAAATCTGGCTGCAGGCAACCTACAACCCGGTTCTTGACGACTATGGCAAGCCAGTGAAGGTGGTGAAGTTCGCCACTGACACTACCGAAGCCAAGCTCAGGAACGCTGATTATGAAGGCAAGATTGAAGCCCTGAATAAAGCGCAGGCAGTGATCGAGTTTGAACTTGATGGCACCATCCTGACAGCCAACGACAACTTCCTGAAAACCGTGGACTACAGGCTGGAAGAAATTCAGGGCAGGCATCACCGGATTTTTGTCCCCAAAGAAACGCGCGAAAGCGATACTTATAAAGCCTTCTGGGCAAAGCTGGCGCGCGGCGAATACCAAGCCGCTGAGTATCAGCGCGTGGGCAAGGGTGGCCGGGAGATCTGGCTGCAGGCAACCTATAACCCCATCATCGGGCCGATGGAAAAACCCTTCAAGATAGTGAAATTCGCAACCGACACCACGGCAGCCGTCAAGGCGCGCCAAACACGCGATGCCTTCACCCAGGACATCTTCCGAAATCTGGACGAGGTACTGGGAAGCGTACGCCAGGTTCATGCCCGGTCAGACGCCGCGGCGGCGGCCGCAACAGAAACAGATGCCATGGTGCAAACCGTTGCCGCCGCCGCAGAAGAACTGAATGCAACATTTCTGGGTATCGCCAGCAGCGTGACCCAGGCGCGCGCAGCGTCGGATCAGGCAGCGGCAGACACCAATGCCGCCAATGAAGCCACTACGAAGCTGGCTGATGCCGCCATGTCGATGGAAGAAATCATCACGATGATTGAAGATATTGCCGGCCAGATCAACCTGCTTGCGCTCAATGCCACCATTGAATCCGCACGTGCAGGTGAAGCCGGTCGCGGCTTCGCAGTGGTAGCAAGCGAAGTCAAAAGCCTGGCCACGCAGGTAGCCTCAGCCACCGGCAAGGTGTCCGATGAAATTGCTGGCATTCAAGGGATATCAAAGGATGTCGTCGGGCGGCTCGCGGCCATCACCGGATCAGTCGAAGAGCTGCAGACCAGCGTCACCGGCATTGCAGGCTCGGTGGACGAGCAAACCGCCGTAACGCGCGAAATTTCGTCCAACATGCAGTCTGCTGCCGGGGCGGTGGCGGAAATCACGCGGGGCCTTTCCGATCTGTCGCACGATATAGACGAGACCCATCGCTATACGGAACTGGCCGCGGATCTCGTTGAAAAAATTCGGTAAGCTTACGCCCCGATAGCGCGTTACGCCAGCGCCTCGTTGAAGGCGCGCACGGCGGCGGCTGGCCCGTCCGGGTGGTTCCACACGCTTGAGCAGGCCGCCACAAAGTGCGCGCCGGCGTCCGCGAGTTCGCGGCAGTTCTCTGGCGTGATGCCACCGATGGCCACGCATGGAAGCTCCGTTACTTCGTCCCACACAGTCAGGATATCCAGCTCAGGGCGGTATTCCGTGTCTTTGGTGTCGCTTGGGAAAAAGGCACCGAAGGCCACATAGTTCGCGCCCTCTTCACCCGCCTTATAGGCTAGGTGCATGCTGTCATGGCAGGTCACGCCAATGTCCTTGCCGTGGCCCAAAAGCGTGCGTGCGGAAGGTACATCACCGTCTTCCTGGCCCAGATGAACGCCGTCCGCGTCCACCTTGGCGGCGAGGTCAGCGCGGTCATTGATCAGGAAAATGGCGTCATGGCTGTGGGCGATAGGCATCAGCTTTTCAGCGGCCCGGATGATCTCATCATCTTCCACGCCCTTGAGGCGGAGTTGCACGCACGCCACGTCGCCTGCCGCCAAGGCTTCGTCCAGCTTGGTGGCGAAATCGTCCAGATCGTCGATCCGGTCCGGCGTGATCAGATAAAGCAGGCAGCCTTCCGTTGTTTCAGACACCGCAGTCACCCTCTTGAAAAATGAAAAACCCTTTCCCCGCGTATGCCCTATTTTGGCGCGTACGAAAAGGGAAAGGGTTCAAAAAATGAAGAAGGGGGCAGATGCCCCCCTAATCAGATGTCTGGTCAGATATCTTAGGCGTCAGCCATCGTCTTGCCCTGGGCGCCCAGGTCTGCGAAGGCTTCATCGAGGCGCTCAACCATCGACTGCTCGCACTTCCGAAGCCACGCGCGTGGGTCATACTGTTTCTTGTATGGCGCGCCCGTTTCAGGGTGAACCTGCCACTTGAAGGCATCCTGGTTGGCGTTCACATACTCGCCCACCGCTTTGGAGAAAGCGAACTGGGTATCGGTATCGATGTTCATCTTGAACACGCCGTAGGATACAGCTTCTTCGATCTTGGCTTTCTCGGACCCCGAACCGCCGTGGAACACGAAGTTGAGCGGGTTGCCGGAAAGGCCGCGCTCGGCCATCAGAAGGTCCTGGCTGTTTTTCAGGATTTCAGGGCGCAGCTTCACATTGCCTGGCTTATAGACGCCGTGCACGTTACCGAACGATGCCGCGACAGAGAAATGCCCAAGCGGGTCAAGGAGGTCATAGGCCTTCAGAACGTCTTCCGGCTGGGTATAGAGCGCCGGGTTCTCGAAATCGTCGTCCACGTCGGAACCGACACCGTCTTCTTCACCGCCCGTAACGCCCAGTTCGATCTCCAGGCTCATGCCCAGCGGCGCCATTTCCTTCAGCACGCGTGCGCAGGTCTCAAGGTTGTCATCGATGGCTTCTTCCGACAGGTCCAGCATGTGGCTGGTATAAAGCGGCACGCCTTCGCGCTTGATGTTCTTGCGGCTTTCTTCCACCAGCGCCTCAACCCAAGGCACCAGTTTGCGGTTGGCGTGGTCCGTGTGCAGGATGGCGCAGATGCCGTAATGCTCTGCCAGCAGGTGCACATGGCGGGCGGCAGATACAGCGCCCAGCACTTTCGCGCCGAATTCGTCAGGCATGCCTTTACCTGCATAGAATTGCGCGCCGCTGTTGGAGAACTGGATGATCACGTCAGAGCGGTTTTTCGCCGCAGCTTCCATCACAGCATTGATTGTGTTCGTGCTGGTTACATTGACAGCAGGGAGAGCAAAACCCTTATCCTTACAATTCTGGACGAGAGCCGCATACTCTTCGCCGAATACAACACCTGGTTTCATGATTAATCCTGTTTCGCAGCTTATTGGGGCCTCAGTTTCGCGCGTCTGTCGGCGCAAATTCAGTGGCCCCTTGATACACAAACGGGACTACCTTCGCAACGCGGATCGGGGCCCAAAAAGCCACTTTTTGTGCGGGTTTAGGGCCTGATTGCCTTCCGGTCAAAATTGACAGCGCTGCCAATTTTCACGCCCTCCGACTCGGGGCACGCAGCGGGCACAAAAAAGCCCCCGATCATGGACCGGGGGCCTTGGTGATTCGGTTGTTGCAAGCGCGCCGGTTTACCCGAGCGCAACCACACCCGGAAGCGCCTTGCCTTCCATCCACTCAAGGAACGCGCCGCCTGCGGTGGAGATATGGGTGAAGCTGTCCTTCACACCTGCGTGCGCAAGTGCCGCCACGGTGTCACCACCGCCCGCGACAGTCAGAAGCTTGCCCTCATCCGTCAGCTTGCCTGCGGCTTTTGCCAGCGCCACTGTCGCCATATCGAACGGTTCCATCTCGAACGCGCCCATCGGGCCGTTCCAAACCAGCGTCTTGCACTCGGCCAGAACGTCGGCGAGGCCTTCAACAGTGGCCGGGCCAGCGTCCAGGATCATCTCACCGTCCACAACAGCGTCGGCTGGCTTCACTTCATTGGCAGCATGGGCCTTGAACTCCCGCGCCACAACAACGTCAGATGGCAGGTGCACTTTGCAGCCCGCCTTGTCAGCGTTCGCCAGGATCTTGAGCGCCGTGTCCTTGAGATCCTTCTCACACAGGCTGGAGCCAATGTCGAAGCCTTGCGCGAACAGGAAGGTGTTGGCCATGCCGCCGCCGATGATCAGGTGATCCACCTTGGCCACGAGGTTCTCAAGAACCGCCAGCTTGGATGACACCTTGGCACCACCCACAACAGCCACAACCGGGCGCTCAGGCTTACCCAGCGCGGCTTCAAGGGCTTCCAGTTCCGCGCCCATGGTTTCGCCCGCAGCCGATGGCAGCAGGCGTGCGATGGCCTCAGTGGACGCGTGCGCGCGGTGCGCCGCGGAGAAAGCATCATTTACATACACGTCACCCAGCGCCGCGAATTTGGCCGCAAGTTCTGGGTCGTTCTTTTCCTCGCCCGGGAAGAAGCGGGTGTTTTCCATCACCACCACCTCGTCAGACGGCAGCGCGTCACCGAGTTCAGCAAAGCCAACACTGCGCCCGAGGACTGCCGCCAGCGCAGGCACAACGGGCCTCAGGGACATCTCAGGCACTACCTGCCCCTTGGGGCGGCCAAAGTGCGCAAGCAGCACAGACCGGCCACCCGCTGCGGCGATTGCGTCAACGGTTGGTTTTACGGCCTGCAGGCGGGTGTCGTCTGTCACCTTGCCGTCGGCCATCGGGACGTTTAAGTCCACGCGCACAACGGCGGTTTTGCCGGTCAGGTCACCCAGGTCAGAAATACGTTTGAAAGCCATTTTCAAATGCTCCGAATGCAAATCACTTAAGACAAAAAAGGGCGACCGAAAGGGCCGCCCTCTATTTGATTAACCGTGCGGGGCCTTAGCCCAGCTTCGCCATCGCAACCGCAGTGTCGGACATGCGGTTGGAGAAGCCCCACTCGTTGTCGTACCAGGTCAGGATACGAACGAACTTGCCGTCGATAACCTT
>Ga0209273_10001090_pt1 | contig 27119 bp, 22 predicted proteins | sample tdAd471_FD_187126 | JGI IMG/M metagenome (GOLD analysis project Ga0209273, IMG submission 187126) | Marine sediment microbial communities from the Atlantic coast under amendment with organic carbon and nitrate - tdAd47.1 (SPAdes)... | ecosystem: Environmental > Aquatic > Marine > Coastal >...
TAAGCCTTGCGTTTTGTGCGGGGCTGTCTTGCGCCTCTTGCGAGCTGTTCTTAGTTGCTTATCTAACCTTGAAACCCAAGGAAACGGGCGGCCGTCAGCGGGCGCCCCAAGGAGGCCGCTATGATTGACATTCGCTCGTTCGATACGCTGGGCCGGTTCCAAAATGACTGGCTCAATGCCCGCCACCACTTCAGCTTTTCAGAATATTTCGACCCCGAACGTACTCAATGGGGGCTCTTGCGCGTTTGGAATGACGATGAAATTGCTCCCCAATCGGGATTTGCCCGCCATGGCCACCGCGACATGGAAATTATCACTTACGTGCGCGAGGGGGTGATTTCGCACCGCGATAGCCTTGGGAACGAAGGCCACACCAAAGTCGGCGATGTACAGATCATGTCGGCCGGCGGCGGTATCCTGCACGAGGAAATGAATTCGCAGGACGTGCCGACTCGCCTCTTTCAAATATGGATCCTGCCAAGTGAAACCGGCGGCGAGCCCTATTGGGAAGCGGCGACATTTCCGAAAGGCGAACGCGCAGGGAAACTCGAAGTGCTCGCCTCCGGTCGCCCGGGCCGCGATGCACTACCCATCCGCACCGACGGCGAGATACTGGCTGCGACGCTCAATGCCGGTCAGGAAGTAACTTATGATATCGAACCTGGCCGCTTCGTTTATGTAGTTCCCCCATCAGGCGCCATTACTGTAAACGGCATCGACGTTCGCGCACGTGACGGGGCTGCTGTTAAGGACGAGCCGAAAATCACCATAACGGCAATAGAAGACAGCGAAGTCATATTGGTCGATACCGCTGGGGCATAACGCCCCTACCACCTTTCTTCGACGGCGCGCGCGCCTTGCATCTCCGCAAGGCGCCGCTTTGTCGCCTCAGTCGTATCAGGCGGCACGTCACGCGGGTAGAAAAAGGCGGCCTCATCAATCTCCCAATTGGTATTGATCTCGCCTTCAAAACCGATCGCGCGAAACAGAATGATGTGGTCGGACTTGCCTTGGTGTGGCGCAAAATAAACCCCGTGTCTGGGCAAGGGTTCAATGAGTTCGACCCCTAGTTCCTCTCTGACTTCCCGGCGAACGGCTGCGGTTAGAGTTTCGTCCCGGCCGACCCCGCCGCCGGGCAAATGCCACCCCGCCGTATAGCTGTGCTTAACAAGTAGGACGCGGCCTTCGGCATCCCAAATGGCCGCCTTAACGCCAAGTGTTACGGGCCGTTTAAGCCGGTTCCAGCGCATATGGAACGCACGGGCAAGTCTCATAATGAAACGGAAATAGGGGGAGTTCATTAACACGCCAGTTTAACGGAATTTCGAACCCTTCACCCTAGAGTGTACCCTCAATAACCGAAAGAGGCTCCTGGTCCATGCGCATAAGAGCAGCAGAAAAAGTGCTAAAGCTGTCCGAATCGATCTTCGGCACTCGCGTCAACCGCAAGGCTGGCACGCGGCGCAAAAGCGACGCAGGCACAGAAGCTGTTGAGTCGGTCGTCCTCAAGGCATTGCATCTGATGGCGAAGCGATCCTCGCCTCATCGCGCAACCACACGTGCAAGCATGGCGCGCGCCATTAGCTTGATCGAAGCGTCATTGCTTGGTTTGCGTCATATCGAGGAACTGGTCGACGAATGCGTAACGCAATGCCATGCGGGTCTGGAAACTGAAGACAAAAGCAAGCGTGCAGCGCTCGCCGAACGCTATAGCGCCATAATCGTTGAGCTCAACGCCATTGCAAAAGGTACAGGCCATGCGGGCCATCACCTGATAGGGGACGAAAGTTCGTCTCTCGTAGTTGACCCCGGTTCGACTGACGCATCGAAGCTGAAGCTGCCGCAAATCAACCTAACCGCTGGAGCAAGTGGCCTCGCCCTTCCAAAGCCTTCTCACGTGTTCGAAGAGATCGAGTCTCTCAAACAATTCGATCGCCATCTGTCTTTGGTCAAAGACCGTTTGGCACGCTCCCGAGACATTTTTGAAGCCCACGCCGCGGACATCGCCACGCGCCTCGCGCTGCTTCTTGAAGGCGCCTATGCGATGGGGGATGAACTTGATGATGGCCCCACAACACCCGCGCGTCAGCCCGCGCCCATGGAGCGGGAAGTCTGAGACGGGCGCAATTCTTCAACCATCCCTGATTTGCATGTGCTGGGTGATTTTGTGACTATGGTGACGCCCGCGTCAGGATAAGCGGCAGGCTTTAGGAGGGCCCGAAAATGTCTGAACTCAGCGACGGAAACATCACAGTTGATTCCGCCTACGAAGCCGCCGATCCAGAAGACTTTGCCTGCATGATCGAGGTCGACCGCTACGCCAAGCGGTCCTCCGCTTTTGATAAAATCATCACCGCAACGCACGATCATTTTTGGGATCCGCTTGATCCCAAATACATCGACTTTACAAAGCCCTTCGATCTCGAGAACGAATATCTGATTGATCCGGATCAGGATGTGGATCTCGCAACGGCCGTGAACGACGTGCTGGATGAAAAGAACAAGATCAAGCTCGTCAATTTGAATACCTGGTGGGGTCTTTCATCGATCCTCCATGGTGAGCAAGGCGCGCTGTCGCTCTCCGCATCGCTCGTGCACATTTTGAAGGACCAAGGCGCACAGGAATACGCGGCCAATCAAACTCGAGAAGAAGCCCGTCACGTCACCGCGTATGCCAAATATGTGGAAGCGCGCTGGGGCAAGCCCATCGTGTGCGGCCCTGCCTTGCGCAATCTCCTTGAAGAGCTCGTGGCCTCAAAGCTGGTCTGGAAAAAACTGGTGGGTATGCAGCTCATGATCGAAGGCCTCGCCATGGGGGCCTTCGCCATGAACTACAATTATGGCCGCGATGACGTGCTGGTCCGGCTAAGCCAGCTCGTAATGACCGACGAAGCCTTCCACCACAAGTTTGGAAAGATCTGGGCCGACCGCACGATCCCGAACCTTCCTGAAGAAGAACGGGCAAAGATTGAAGATTGGGCCTGGCAGGTGTTCGAGGTGCTTCTGTTCAACCTTGCCAGCCCTGAGCAAAAGAAGGGTGTCTATGCCCAAGTGGGTCTCGACTGGGAGTGGGTGCAAGGCGCGTTCATGGAAGCCATGACCGACTCCAACATTCGCGAGCGCTTGCAGGATCGGAACAACATTTTCCGCGTGCTTATAAAAACTCTCATCAACGGTGGGATCATTACGGACCTCACCAAAGCCAATTACGCCGCGTTCATCGACATGAAAGAGCTTTATGGCGAAAGCGACCGCATGGTGGGTGACGACATCGCCGAAGAAGGCATCAAGTACCTCATGGCACTCAACCGGACTGAAAATCCCATGATGCCCGGGCAAGCGGCCGAGTAGTGCACTTCAAGTCCGCGTGATCTGTCCAACTTGTAATTATTCGAAGCCCTGATTAGCAGCTAGTATCAGATCAGTTCATTGGCATTGCGAGTTTGGGGGTCGCAGCTTTAACAAAGCTGGAGGGGTATGCGCTATGCAAACACCAAACTCATTCACAACACTCTTCGTTCTGATTTCCATGGCTATGTGGCCACTTGGCGCTTCCGCCGAGATGCAAACACTTCGTTCAAGCGATCTTACGGGACTGGAACGCGTCGAAGACACAGGCTTCCTTGAATTCTACCAAAATCCTGATTTGGGAAATTTCGGGTTTACTTCCATTTACATTGCGCCTGCGGTAAATGCCGTAGCACCGCGATACATCTATGAACAGAGCCTGCGCCCCCGTCACATTGATGAGCTAACCGTTGATTTCCACGCCCGAATGGTTGCGGGTTTTGAGGCCACGGGGCTTCTTACTGATGAGCCCGACGAGGACTCACTGGTCATCACGCCTTCCCTCACATATGTCACCGAGTACGACGAATGGACCACCGGCACGCATCTAGGTGGCCAACGTGTCCAAGACCGTCTTCGTGGTCGCACAGTGATGGAAATGACATGGCACGCGGGGCCTGGCGGTGAACTCGTCGCCGCTTTCCGCGATGGGCGCATGCCGCACATCTATACCGATGTCAGTGATCGTGAGGATCGGTTCACCGATGCACGCGATTCCTTCGATGCCTGGGCGGGCCAATTTGCGTCGTTCTTTTTGCCTGAGCCCCAAGACGCCACGAACTAACGCCTTAGGGAATGCCGATTAGTTTGTGGGTCTGAATACTAAGCCGCCATTGCGGATGCGCTTTGCAGTACGCGATGGCGGCCTTGGTATTTTCATTGATATCCGGCCCGTCCATAGGCTGCAAAAAGAAATTCGCAAAATCCAGATACGCAAAGTCTTCGGGCTTGGCGAGGTCTTGCGGGTAAACTAGCTTCAACTCGTTTCCCTGCACTTGAACTACTTTGGCGTCGGCCTTGGGGCTTACGGTTATCCAGTCAATGCTTTCGGGCGCAAGGAGTGTGCCGTTCGTTTCCACGGCCACCCGGAAGCCCGCACTGTGAAACGCCGATACCAGCGCGCGGTCGAGCTGCAATAGCGGCTCTCCGCCGGTGCAGACCACAAGCGGCGCACCACCGGTGTTTTGGGGCCAACTATCCGCAACCGCAGCGGCAAGGTCTTCTGGCGCGCGAAATTTGCCGCCACCTGGTCCATTGGTGCCCACAAAGTCCGTGTCGCAGAACTGGCAAATTGCTTTCGGGCGATCGTATTCAAGCCCCGACCAAAGATTGCAGCCTGCGAACCGACAGAAGACTGCTGGCCGGCCGGTTTGCCCGCCCTCGCCCTGCAGCGTGTAGTAGATTTCCTTGACAGAGTAGGTCATCCGTCCACGGACTCTTTCGCGGCTAGATATCCATCGTAGCCTTTGGCGCGAAGTTCGCACGCCGGACAGGCGCCACAGCCATAGCCCCAAGCGTGGCGGTTCGAGCGATCGCCTTCGTAGCAGGTATGCGTTTCACTGATAATTGTATCTATCAACTGCGCCCCACCGAGCCGTTCCGCCAGCGCCCAGGTGCCGGCCTTGTCGATCCACATGAGCGGCGTGTCGAGCTCGAACTCCGCGTCCATGCCCAAACGCAAGACGTGCTCCATGGCCTCAATGGTTTCATCCCGGCAATCGGGGTAACCAGAGTAATCGGTTTCACACACGCCCGAGATGATGTGCCGAATGCCCTGGCGGTAGGCGAGCGCTGCAGCAAGCGTGAGAAAAAGAAGATTGCGCCCTGGCACGAACGTGGTGGGAAGATCGTTCTCCCCCATGGTGATTTCCACGTCGCGCGTCAGTGCCGTTTCCGAGATTGTACTAAGCACAGTGCAATCGAGGACGGTATCGGTGCCCAATCGCCCCGCCCAATCAGGGTTCACGGCGGCGATGGTGTCGCGCACTTTGGGGCGAACATCCATTTCGATCCGGTGCCGCTGGCCATAATCAAATCCGACGGTCTCCACATGGTCAAAACGGTCGAGCGCCCAAGCAAGACACGTGGCCGAATCCTGCCCGCCGGAGAAAAGAACCAGAGCTTTTGTATCGTCCGTATTCATGACCCAAATGATATAGCATGCCGAAAGGCGCTCTTTAGCCCCTCGCCGCCTTTGCCACAAGGAGCCCGTCATGAGCGACATCCATCTGGCGTACATAACCTGCGAAAGCCGCGATCAGGCATTGGCGCTCGGCAACGCGCTTGTGGAAGCGCGGCTTGCCGCGTGCGCCAATGTGATTGGGCCCATGACCAGCATCTATCGCTGTGAAGGCGCCGTGGAAGCCTCGGATGAAGTGGTACTGATCGCCAAACCCACTGCTGAAAATATGACGGCCCTCACCCAGAAGGTGAAGGCCGACCATAGCTACTCAGTACCTTGCGTTCTTTCGATCCCGGTCGAGACCACCGAAGGCAACCCCGATTACCTCGCTTGGCTCAGAACCGAAGCTGCGCCCTAAGCGTTGTCGTTCCCGCTGTCGCCTACAAGCTTCGGCACCAAATCGCCGAGCCCCTCAATGGGCATGGGGAAGACGATGGTATTTGTCTTATCGCCGGCAATTTCTTGCAGCGCGCCCAGATAACGAAGCTGCATGGAGCCCTTTTCTGTCGCCAGCGTTTTGGCAGCTTCGGCCAATTTTGCGGCAGCCTGAAATTCGCCATCCGCGGAGATGACTTTGGCGCGCCGCTCACGTTCGGCCTCGGCCTGTTTAGCGATCGCACGGATCATCGAGGAATCGAGGTCCACGTGCTTGATTTCAACGTTTGAAACCTTGATGCCCCAGGCGTCGGTTTGCTGGTCGATAATTTCCTGAATGTCGTGGTTCAGCTTGTCACGCTCCATCAGCATCTCATCAAGGTCGTGCTTACCAAGCACCGATCGCAATGTGGTTTGCGCCAGTTGGCTCGTGGCCATCATATAGTCTTCGACCTTGTTGATCGCATTGTTGGCGTCAATGACACGGTAGTAAATCACCGCATTTACTTTGACCGAGACGTTGTCCTGAGAAATCACGTCTTGCGGCGGCACATCGTGCACAAGCGTCCGCATATCCACGCGCACCATTTGTTGAACGAACGGGATCAGGATGATCAGCCCTGGACCTTTGGTGCTCGTGTACCGGCCAAGCGTGTAAACCACCGCTCTTTCGTACTCGCGTAAGATCTTGAAGATCTGAAACAAAATCGTTATCGCAAAAACACCAAAGACAACTGTTGAAATGAGACCACTCATCGGGGGCACTCCTTGCTATTACCTGAATTTGATTATCGCGTGGGTTCTCACGCGCCTTGAACCACCAAAAAATTTCCTTCTCGGGACGTCGCAACAACCGCTTGGCCGGGCTCTAGCGGCGCGTCAGACCGCGACTGCCAATTCTCGCCGTCAAGCATGACAATACCGTTCATGCCGCTCCATTCGACGACCTTACCCGTCATGCCAATAAGCTCCTCGGGACCTGCCGATATCTTGCGCCTCAGCGCACCGAGTGCATATGTCAGCACAAGGAACAAAAGCACCGCAAAAACGGCGAGCGTCCCTGCAAGAACGCGCCAATCCAGGCGGAATTCGGCAATGGGGGAATCGAACAAAAAGAATGCTCCTATGGCAAAAGCGATGAACCCGCCGATAGCGAGCACTCCGCCCGAGACAACAAACAACTCCGCACCCATTAATAGCAAACCGACCATCACAAGGGCGAGGCCCGTCGCCGAAAAGGGAATGACGCTGAGCGCATAGAGCGCGAGGATCAGACAGATGACACCCACAACGCCCGGCAGAATTGAACCCGGATTATAGAGCTCGATCAATATTCCCAGCATCCCAAAGTTCATGAGGATAAAGGCAACGTTGGGATCGGTGATCAGCGCAATAAGACCTTGCACCCAATTCATGGGAACGCGTTCAACGCCAAGACCGGCGGTGGCGACTTGCACTTCGCCGGTCGCCAACTCAACGGTCATGCCGTCAGCTTCGGCGAGCAACGCATCCAGATCACGCACAACAAACTCTATGATGCCGCGCTCAAGCGCTTCGCTTGAGCTGACGCTTTCGGCATCGCGGATCATGGCTTCGGCAAACTCTGCATCGCGGCCGCGCAATTCGGCGAGACCCCGCGCGAGCGCAAGTGCATCGTTCATGGCTTTTGCGTCGAGCGGTGTGCGCGGGGCTGTGGCGCTGGCACCTTCCGGGATCGGACCCGCTTCCGCCTCAGCCGCCTCTTCCGCGTCGGTTTGAGGTTCCTCGGTGGGGCTTGATGGCACAGGGCTTTCGCCCCCACCCATTTGAACGGGCGTTGCCGCACCAACTGCGGTGCCAGGTGCCATGGCGGCGATGTGGCTTGCGTACATAATAAAGGCGCCGGCGCTTGCGGCGCGCGAGCCCGAGGGTGAAACGTATGTCGCCACCGGCACTTCGGAAGCGAGGATCGCCTGGATAATCTCACGCATGGATGTGTCGAGCCCGCCGGGGGTATCCATCTCAAGAATGATGAGGCCCGCATCGCCCTGGGCCGCCTCGATCCCACCCACAATGTAGTGCGCAAGCGCGGGGCCAATGGCACCGTTAAGTTCAAGCAGGACCGCGCGGTCCGAGGCGGGCATAAGCTGTGCGATAAGATCTGATGTAGCGGCATCGGTGTCCGCGACATCGGGCTCATCCTGTTCCACCGAAATCACTTCGATCGTCACAGGAACAGACGGTGCGGCCTCGATGTTTTCCTCGTCCTGAGCAAATGAGGCATTCAGCAGTCCCGCAGTGCCCAGGGCAATCAGCGCAACGGCCATAAGCCGCCGCAGAGTTGTCAACATCGCCGAGCCGGAACCGGTTTTCATCGCAGTCCTCCTATGTCTGTCCCGCCCTTTTTGTAGCATGAAACGCCTGCGTGTATCGGTTCAAATCTTCGCTTCTGTTTCGCCTTTAAAACCGGCGACTGAACCCTAGTTGAAGCGCGCGCGGCTCGCCCGGGAAGTAGCGATCATTTCCAAAGCTAAAGTCGGCGCGTTCGGCGTAATCCGTTCCCGTCGCATTGCGCAGCGCGGCGAACGCACCCCAGCCATTATCTGATTGCCAGCTGATCCGCAGATTGACGAGGTCGTGGCCGGGATAGTGGTGCGAGTTTGAGGCGTCCGTATAGTACTCCCCCACATGGACCCACTCCACCTCGCCGCGCACATTCTCGTGAGGCGTCCAGATAACGCGCAGATTACCGAGCGTACGAGGCGCGGTGTCTACGTCATCGCCAGTGAAAATTGACTCGGTCGAATTTGCGGCAACTGTGTTTGTAAACCTGTAAGTGTGATGGGCATAGGTCCCGCTTGCGGCAATGGTCAGCCAACTTGAAAGCGGCATTTCAACTTCTGCCTCTATACCCACATGGCGCGTGCGCCCATCGGGCACGTTAAAGCCGTCCGTATCGCGGAAGAAGAAGTTTTCCTTCTCCATCCAATAGGCGGTCATTTCGAACCAGCCAGAGCCGCCGTGGCGCCTTATTCCCAGCTCTGCACTGTCGATAGTTTCTGGGTCGATGCCGCCAATCGATTGATTGAGTTGAAGCCTGTAGAGATCCGCTGTCTGCGGCGCGCGGCTGCCCCGCGCCAAATTGGTGAACGCCGCCCAGTTCTCGTTCACATCAACAACTGCCCCGAGCCGGGGATTGAACGTGGAAAACTCATCGCTGCGGTCCCCGGATCGCTGAAAACGCCCAATCGTGTTCGAGGAGGTGTGAGTGTCATAGTCGTAGCGAGTAAGCTCGGCGCGCGCGCCCGCTACAAGCCGGAGGCGCTCACCCACCGGCCACTCGCTATGCACATAGGCAGCAAGCACGTTCGCGTCGATCTCATAATCGTAGTGGACTCCTTGGGGGAACGATCCAAAACTTGCCCGGCTTTGCGTCTCTATAAGAAAGCCCCGCGTCCATTCGCCGTCCGCGCCAATGATCACTTCGCCGCCGTTCACATCGAAATAAAGCGCGCTTAGAAGACCGGCACTGGAATGCCCGCTTTCCTCAAATGCTTCGGACGGCAAGAAATGCATGAGGAATTCCATACCGTTTGTCCGCACATAAGGCGTTAGGGAAAGCCGCACTCCCGTGCCCAGGTCGCGTTCCCACCTGCTCGAAACACGGAATGCGTAGGCATCGCGAAAGGCCTCCGGGTCCGCGTTGGTCCGCGCGAGGCGGCTATTGTCAAAGGCATTGTGCCCAAAGACAAATCCGGCGGTTTCCTGATTGAGCTGGGTAAAGCTGGCGACCGTATCGCTGCTCCATGTACCGTCATCCCACAGATGGCGCGTGGATACTTGGGTTTGGTCGAGACTTGCATCGTCTCGAAAGCCATCTTCATGGGCGTGGGAAACGCCCAGCGCAAATTGATGGGCTCCAACTTCCTCGCCGACCCAAGCGTTGCCCCGCCAACGCCCGAACGAGCCGCCGAGGACCTCGAGCGCGCCTCCCGTCCCTGCGCCTGCGCGCGGGATCACATTGATGAGCCCATGGACCGCGTTCGAGCCATAGAGCGAGCTGCCCGGGCCCCGCACCACTTCGATCATCTCGGCAAACGCGGTATGGGCTTCGAAAAGACCGTTCACATTGGCAAAGCCTGCGGCCCGCAATGGCACGCCGTTTTCGAGATAAAGGAATGAGCCTGCCCCTGCCCCGCCGGTGAGCACTGGGGAGCGGATGGCCGTCAGGTGCTCCGCGCCATTGCCGCGATGGATATTGACCCCTGGCAAGCGATTGAGCGCCTCGGCGACATGGTCGGCGTGGATAAACTCAATCTCGGCCTCATCAAGCTGGGCCGTATTACCCGCATGATCAGCGGCGGGTTCGGCCTCGCGGGTGCCGATAATCACCATCACCTCGTCAGGCTCGGGCTCATCCGCCGCCCATACGGGGCTGGCCGCCAACAAGGTCAGAACAAGTAATATTCCAGATCGCACCATCTCGCCCCCACCGCTATCAGATAGGGGCGACAGCCGCGAGTTCAAACCCCCAGCGGACAAGGGCTTTCCGTGGGCTCGACCATTTGGTATGAGCGAGCCCTTCAACCGCTCCGCAGCCAGGCCTCGAGAATGTTCAAAGACGTAAATTCAAAAGTAAGTTTCCCCGCCCTCGAGGAAGCCATCCTCGAAAAATGGGAGGCCGAAGGCACGAAGCTGAAAGCCATCGCCAAAGACGGCGGCAAGGGCTCGTGGGTCTTTTACGAGGGCCCACCGACGGCCAACGGCAAGCCTGGCATTCACCACGTCTCGTCGCGGGCGGTTAAAGACCTCTACTGCCGCTTCAAGACCATGCAGGGCTATCACGTGGATCGCCGCGGCGGCTGGGACACACATGGGTTGCCGGTCGAGATTGAAGTCGAAAAAGAAATTCAATCGCGCGGCAAACAAGACATCATCAAGTTCGGTGTGGAAAAGTTCAACGCGCTCTGCAAAGAGAGTGTCTTCCGCTACACCCAAGACTGGTACCGATTGACCGACCGGATTGCGTTCTGGGTCGATCTCGATCGCTCGTATGTAACGTACGAAAACGATTACATCGAGACCGAGTGGTGGATCCTCAAAAACTTCTGGGATCGCGGTCTTCTGTATGAAGACTATAAGACCACCATGCATTGCCCGCGGTGTGACACATCGCTTGCTGACCACGAAGTAAGTCAGGGCATGAAGGAAGACGTGGACGACCCCGCTGTTTGGGTGAAGTTCACACTCAACCGCGACATGCTGGTCGAGCGCGGGCTTGTTAGCGCGGACGAGAAACGCCCCGTCTCGCTCATGGCCTGGACGACAACGCCATGGACCCTTGGCGCCAATGTGGGCATGTCCATTTCAGGCGACACCACATACGCCCTCGTTGCCGCGCGCGGACAACACAAGCGCGAGGCTGCACCCGAAGAGCTCATGATCGTGGCCAAGCCATTGGTCTATGAGGTTTTCGCTAAAGAAGAACCCGAAATCATTCGTGAGCTGAAGCCTGAAGAACTCGTCGGCCTTCGGTACGATCCGGTGCTTTTAGGCGTCGCACCCAGCGACACTAATATGGACAACATCTTCACCGTCTTTATCGACGACGGCGTTGAAGTGGATACGGGCACGGGCGTCATCCACAACGCAACGGCCTATGGCGATATGGAAGTTGGCGAGCGGCACAAACTGCCAGTGCTCTTTTCTGCGGGCAAGGACGGCAACATGCTCGCGGGGCTCAAGCTGCCCGGCGCGGGCGAAGGTGATGGGCCTTATACGGGCGTCTTCTTCAAGGAAGCCGACAAGCTCATCATGCGCGACCTTAAGGAGAACGGATCGCTTTACCGCTCAGCCCGGATCAAGCACGCTTACCCTCACTGTTGGCGCGACGACACGCCATTGCTATTTTATGCCAAGACGAGTTGGTACATCCGCACGACGGCAGTGAAGGACAAGCTGCTCTCCAACAACCAGGCGATCAACTGGTTCCCGAACCACGTGAAGCAAGGTCGCTTCGGGCGTTGGCTTGAGAACAACATCGATTGGGCGATCAGCCGCGAACGTTTTTGGGGCTGCCCCCTTCCCATCTGGAAAGCGGAAGACGGTGATTGCCTCTGCGTTGGCAGCGTGGCTGAGCTGTCGGAGCTTACCGGCAAAGATCAATCGGGGCTCGACCTGCACAGACCGTTTGTGGATGACATCGTCATCGAAAAAGACGGCAAGACCTACCATCGCGAACAACAGACCATCGACGTGTGGTTCGATTCAGGTGCCATGCCCTATGCGCAATGGCACTACCCATTCGAAGAGCCCGAGAAATTCGCCGAGCGCTTTCCCGCTGATTTTATCTCCGAGGCCATGGACCAGACGCGCGGCTGGTTTTATTCGCTGCACGCCATTTCAACGCTGCTTACCTATGGCGGTGATGAGACGACCCCTGCCGGACCGCTCGCGAGCCTTCTCAAGAATTCTTCGTCGTTCAAAAATGTTGTAGCCCTCGGCTTCATCAACGACGCCGAAGGCCGCAAGATGTCGAAATCGCGTGGCAATACAGTTGACCCCTGGGATGTTCTAAACAAAGAAGGGTGCGACCCGCTCCGCTGGTACATCCTCTCGGATAACCCACCGGGCACGAACCTCGCATTCAATCGGAAAGACATCCAGCAAACGCACCTTGGCTATTTCCTGACGCTTTGGAACGTCTATTCGTTCTTTGTTACCTACGCGAACATTGCAAAGCCCGACCTTGGCGCCAGTCAGCACGTAAGCGCGCGCCCGGAAATTGACCGTTGGCTTGAATCAAAGCGTCACAAGCTGATCGTCGATGTGACCCACGCGCTCGAAGCCTTCGATGCGCCAGCTGCGACCAAGGCCCTTGCGACTTTTGTGGATGAGCATTTGTCGAATTGGTACGTGCGGCGCAATCGCCGCCGTTTCTGGGAAACCGAAGACCCTCACGATGCGGGCGCAGCTTTCCGCACGCTTTATGATGCTCTCATGACTGTGGTGAAATTAATGGCGCCGCTCGCGCCGTTTGTCTCTGAAGCAATTTATCAAAACCTCGCAGTCGTCGGTGGCGACGCGAAAGAGTCTGTCCACCTCGATGATTGGCCTGTGGCTGACGAGGCGCTGATTGATGAAAGCCTCAACGATTCCATGGAACTCGTTTTGCGACTTGTTTATCTGGGCCGTGCGGCGCGCGCCGGCGCCAATATCAAACTGCGCCAACCGCTGCGCCAGGTGTTCCTGCGCCTTGCCAAGGATAGTGACAAGGAAGATCTCGACCGCTACGCGGACCTGATCAAAGAAGAGCTAAACGTCAAGGACCTTGTGCTGCTTGATCCCTCTGCGCTTGAGCAATATGTGGATTACGCCCTGCGCCCAAACTTCCAGACCCTCGGCAAGCGTCTTGGCAAGCTGGTGCCCGCGTTCCGCAAAAAAATAGGCGAGCCCGATGTTCTGGCGGCGACGGTGGATGCGATACTTGGCAAAAAACCAGTTTCATTCGATCTCGAAGGCGAAAAGCTCGAACTTGATGCCGAAGACTTCTTGCTTGATGTGAAAGGCAAAGAAGGTTTCGCCACCGCTTATGGCGAGGGCTACCTTGTCGCGCTTGATACGGAGCTTGATGAAGGGTTGATCGAAGAAGCGCGGCTTCGTGAGTTCCTGCGCCTTGCGCAAGATGCCCGACGCCGAGCCGATTACAATGTAACCGACCGGATTGCGATTGGTATCGGCGGCGACGACGCAGCTGCATTTATTGCGCGCCATGGCGAGACCCTGGAGCGCGATCTCCTCGCGACATCGATTGCAAAAGATGTTATGGCCGACGCTGACATTACAGATGAAGCAGATCTCGACGGCATTAAACTGAGCTTTGGCCTCAAGCGCGCCTAAGAAATTTCTTCGACAACAGCGGGCGTCCAGTATTTAGCGCGGCGCGCATTGCGTGTCTCGGTGTCCTCATCGTCGAAATCCGTCGGTGTCGCATCCTCAATTGCCAATACGGTCATCAAGGCACGCGCCACATTGACGACTGTTCGCAACCCATTTGCCGTATCAGTTACGGCGCCAAAATAAACGCCGCATCGGGCAACGCGTTGATGCAGATTGGCCGAGGATTGCGTACGGCCCTTGCCGGGCAACGCCGCATTTCGTAAGGAGTTTTGATTGGCCGCGCGGGAGTTGGTGATGCACTACCAGTACAGTTTCGAGGTGGACCCCTCATCAATCGATGACAACGGCCACGTCAACAATGTCGAATATGTACGCTGGATGCAGGAAGCCGCGACGCGCCATGCCGAGGCGCTCGGCTCGCTTGCCGCGCTTGAGGAATTTGATGCCACATGGGTCGTACGCGAGCACGACATCAAATATTTCAAGCCTGCTTTCGCGGGCAACCGAATAGGCGTCCAGACTTGGATCGAAAACCTGCGAAAAGTCCGCTCGGTGCGTCGTTACAGGTTCGTCGATCTAAGCGATTTTTCGATCCTGGCGGAGGGTTCGACCCATTGGATTTTCGTCAACATCAAGACCGGAAAACCAATGACCGTGCCCCCAAAAATCCAAGAGCTTTTCCCGCTGATCCCTGATCCATCGAGAGTTCCGGTGGACCATTGGTAAGCCCATGCGCGAGGCGCACCCAGCGCGCAACCTGTGTCTCGTATTTGTGTTGCATCTAAGCCAGCCCACGCCAATTCATGATTAACCGCAGCCATCAGCACTTCACAAACCGATAAGTGCTTACCTACCCTCTAATGGGGGTAAGTATGTTGTGGCGTGCCGTTTTGATTGCGGCGGTCGGCCTTGGCTTTTGCGGGGCTGAGGCCGCCGAGCTTGAGTATAGATACTCAGCCGAAGCAGGGGTCGAGTACGCCTCCGGCTTGCGGCACGATCACGACGATAATTTCGAAACACCCCCCGTACGCCTTAAGGACTTCCGCTACACATTCGAGCTTTCGGCAGGCGCGTCCTACACAACCGACCAATTCCGTTTAAATACAAGCTACACGTTCGATCAGCGGACGTACGAGGACTACAATATTTTCCATCGCCGTCGGCACGATGCGATCTTCGAAGCGACGACGGACGTTTTTTATGACATCGCACTATCACTTCGGTATCGCTACCGGCGAAGCCTGCCTGAGGGCGTGGTCGGTACCATTGAGAGCGATCAGCTTCGCATTCGAGCCGCCTTTCCTGAATTTTCCTACGCACCGGCAAGGCTACGCATTCGCTCAAGCGCATATTCGCTTTGGCAATCAACCGATTTTCACAAATTGCGCTTTCTTGACGCCAACTCATGGGAAGCAGGCAGCAATTTTACGTTCATACCCCTATCCGACAATTGGACCGCCCAATTTGGCGTAACGTATGGATTGTGGAACGCCCGTTTTGAGAATTTCTCTAATTCTTATGTCGATGTTTCCTTTGGGTTGTCGTCAAACCGGCCCGAGTTCTTTGCCGATAGTTGGATTGGTGGTTTCGGCCTTGAATTAGATCTGGGGTATCGAGAGGAATGGTATGAAGGTCTTACGTCCGACACCGGCGGGCAGCGACGTGATCGCGTTTCAAGCATTGAACTCACCGCAAGCCAACCTTGGACGGAACGCCTCAGCGGATTCAGTCGAGCCGGGTTCGATGATCATGAATCAAATTGGGTCGGCGAGAATTTTGACGAGGTCCAAGTCACTCTTGGAATGCGATGGGCCTATTAGCACAGGGGGGCGAACAAATTGTCTTCTTGGTTTTGGCTATACCGCGCAACGCTGGTCAAACGAATGGCAAACTTCGTCGATGAATTTGCGTGCAAGCGGCGATAGCGGATGACCATCAAGAATAACAATACCTCCCGGATTTGTGTTCTGGGGCGGCCTTGCAATGGCAACCATCACTCCACTTTCGATTTCGCCTGACATCGACCACTCGGTAGTGAACGCAATCGTGTCCGAGTTTAACACAACATGCCTCAATAACCCGACATTACTGGTCTTCAAGAACGACGCACCGGGAAGTTGGGCTTCGGAAATACCTTCCATCACACCTGCCCAAACACCTTCCAATACCCAGTCGGGAGCTTCCGGGCCCGCGGTGGGATATTCATGGATGTGCTCAAGCACACTATTTTCACAAAGTATGGGATGACTTTTTCGACAGACGATGACCGGGGGTGCCGTGTGGATTGCTTCAAATTTTAGCCCTGGCCGGTCGCGGTCTGGCGTCATGCCAATGTATACATCAATCTCATGTGCTCGAAGTTCGTCCTCAAATGTTTCGATCGATTGGGGCCGAATAGTGAAACTCAGGTTCGGATGCTTGCGCGAATATAAGGACAGAATTGGTCCCAATACACCTTCCAGAACGGCTGGGCTCGCGCCTACAATAAGTTGGCCTTCCTCCAAATTTCGCATGAGATGAATCTCTCGCTCCACTTGCGAAATTTCAGAAACTACTGACCGGGCGACGTCGAGCACTTTTCGCCCAAAGGCATTCGGTACCGTACCTTTGCGATCCCGGTCGAACAGCGCAACGCCATAAAATTTTTCGAGCTTGGCGACACTCTGACTAAGCGCCGAATGTGAGATACCCAAATGCTCAGCCGCCCGGCGGAAATTCCCCATTTCCGCCAGGACCATGACTTGTTTCAGGTTGCTGATCGTTTCCACGGCTGTACCAGCTTGGTTTGCCACACTTACCAAACCCATACTTCGATCAAGCCGTTATGAACACGTTAATATTCCGGGCTTGGCCCTCTTGATCACAAGGATTATGACCGTTTTCATACCCATCCGCCGCTTGATCCGCAGTACAATCTCACTCAAATCGCCAATAAACCGCGCAATTCCTACAGTTCTGTGCCTTGTTCGGACATAGGATCATGGCTCGAGCTGGGGTTCCCTATGCCGACATTTGGGTCGCTAAGACACGGTGGAATGACCTCATGGCAGCGGCGCAAACTGATCCCATGGTTAAAAATCAATTATCTCCCGCAATCAGAAATTCGATATTTAATCCGTGTACATACTGATTCAATTAGCCAAAAACTTCTGCTATTTCAAACAGTTATAAATAGGTTCAAAAAATTCGTCGAACAAAATGGCCACGAAATCGAGACCATTTTTGACCTACCCGCTGCACGAGCCTCTTCGCCCAAAATTTAACTTTCTCTGTCAGAGTAGCCCTCGTTCGGCCACAAGACCGTGGCCCTGGTGCTGAAATTGTTGGAGGACAAGAAATGAACACGCCATATCAGTCATTCTCGGCTGCCATAGTTGCAATGGCTTTGCTTTTGTCACCGGTCGACGCAATTGCGATGGGCCCAAGCGACAGTTCAAACGCAAACGCCAGCGCCAAAGTCGTCAAACCTGTGAGAGTAACAACCCAATCAGACATGGATTTTGGCGAGGTCTTGACTTCCGCCTCGAGCGGGACGGTCGTTCTGGCGACTGATGGAACCGTCACCGGTAACGGTGGGGCATATGTCTTTGACGATACCAATGCCCAGGCCGCTGCGTTCCGTGTAAGCGGCGAAAGGCTCGAGGCCTACAACATCACACTTCCCACCACCGTAACGTTGAGCGAAGTTGGTGGGGGCACAATGTCCCTTACGGCGTTCAACCACGATGCGACGGGCGTTCTATCCAATTCCGGACAAGAAGACTTTAGTGTGGGTGCCACGTTGAACATGGGCGCCGAACAAGTCCAAGGGGATTACACAGGCTCGTTCACCGTAAGCGTTGACTATCCCTAATCACGCCTCGGGTCGAGACTTAGGGGGCGCGTCCGTCGCCGCAAGACGTGCGCCCGCTTTTTACGCAATCGAAAATTTCGTGTGGCTGACAGGTTCACCCGAAAACAGGAATCCTTTGGCTGGAGTAGACGCAAAATGAAAAAAATCTCGCAAGTTATCGCGCTGCTCCTTTGTTCCTTGATGTTGAGCAGCCACGCCACCGCCGAGTTGAGCGTTTCCCCAAGGCGCATTGTGCTCGACCAGGCCGATCGCGCTGCGACCGTTACGCTCCTCAATCGCGGCGCAGTAAGCGAAACCTACCGAATCTATTGGGTCTATCGGCGAATGACCGAAGACCTAAACATCGAAGCCGCCGAAAGTGCTGACGATGCCGGCGTGGGCGATGCCGCGGCATTTATTCGCTATGCCCCGCGACAAGTAACGCTGATGCCCGGCGAAAGCCAAACCGTGCGCCTACTGGCTCGCCGCCCAGCAGACCTGCCAGAGGGTGAATATCGCACGCACCTTATGTTTGAACGGGAGCCCGAACTCATCACCGCGCACACCTCGGGGGAAAGCGAACTAAGTTTAAGTATTCACATGGCTCATGGCGTTACCATTCCGGTCATTGTTCGGCACGGCCTTGAAACTCCTGCCGCCGCGTCAATGCGAACGGACCTTCATGGAACCCGCGACTATCTGCAAATCTCTTTGACGCGAGAGGGACCACATTCACTCTATGGCCAATTGCGTGCGGTTCATGTGGCAAACGGAACCGAGACGGTTCTTGCAACCGTTCCAAACTTCGCCGTCTACTCAGAGGTTGATGAGGCAAACGCCAACCTCCCTCTCCAATGGCCCGTAGGGCATTCCCGCGATCACGGCGAAATTCATGTGGAGCTTTTCTCCAATGAGACCGCCAATGAACACATTATCGCGCGGGACGTTGTGCCGCTTAGGTGATGAGGTCGTGGGCCGCACTTCTGATCTCGCTCCTTATCGCCTGCAGCGCACCTGCTCAGGCGCGCGATCGGTTTGACATTGTCCTCGGCGTCGAAATGCAAGGCTACACGCTCAGCGACGGCCTGCTCGCTTATCAGGAAAATGGCATGCTTCTTCTGCCCATGGCGGAAATGGCGTCGATCCTCGATTTTTATGTGGAAGCCGACCCCGGGCAGTCTCAAATCACCGGATGGGTTCTCAACGAGGACAGAAAGTTTGCGCTGCATGGTCGCCAAGGAACGATAACGAGCGGCGGCGACCAATTCACAATTCCACCAAGCGCACTGCTCGCCGATCTAGGCGTGGTGGGTGAAGCCTACCTGCCCATCGAAACACTCTCTCAAATCTGGCCGGTGGACTTTCTATATCAACCGCGACGGCTTCGGGTGATCGTTCGGGCTCGCGAACCCCTACCGCTTCAGCAACGCCTTGAACGAGAGCAAGCGCGCAACGAGGCATTCAACGCTGCCAACACTCGTTCGCCGCAGGATCTTCCAGACGCGACGGTTCCCTATCGGATGTTTAGTGGTGGCTTTGCCCGCGTTGAAACCGAACTCAATTTTGATGCCCACGTGCAAAGCCGTATCGCAATCAATGCGCACCATGACCTGCTGGGCGCGGCGGCGACATGGTCTTATGCAAACTCATTTGATGCTCAGGGACAAGAAAGCCCTGGTTTCTTCCACATTTCGCTTGAACGTCAGGCCGCAGTTGGCGATTTGCCGTTTGGCATTGCTCGTCTACGCATTGGAGATATCAGCACGCCTTCGGGATCGGAAGTGGTGCGATCAGGGTTTGGGCGCGGTATTGAGATATCTTCCTTTGGCGAAACTGACGACGTGTTTGACGAAATCGATGTTGAAGGGAACGCCCCACCGGGCTGGGAGGCGGAGCTTTACATCAACAATGCGCTTATTGGCTTTCAAGTAATTGAAACCGATGGACGCTACGACTTCGAAGATATTCCCGTTCAATTCGGAACCAACTTTGTCGAGGTCCGGTTGTTTGGCCCTCACGGTGAGATTGTAACAGATACCCGAACGATTGAAATTCCGCCCCAAAGCGCTCGGCGAGGTGAGCTCGCCTGGGCCGTCCGGTTCGGTGAGACGGTCCCCGTCTTCGAATTTGATAACGATACCGCGCAAACCAATGACGCCCTGTGGTTCCAGTCGAATGCTGCCTATGGGATCGGTGAATTTCTTACGCTGCACGCGGGGCTCGCTACAGCACAAGCAGATGGTGAAACTTACGCGCTTGGATCCATTGGCCCGGGCATCGCTGCGCTTGATGCGCATTTCAAACCGCGCTTGCTTTTTTCAGATGAAGGCGTGTTTGGCGCCGGTGCATCGCTCTCTCGCAATTTCGAACAAGGACATTTCACGCTGGAAGGCACGTACTTCAACGGTATTGAAACGCCTGAATTGGGCATAGGCGATGACGCCTTGCGTTACTACGCTGAGGCGGACATTGCCTTCTCAGCCGCGCCGGCACGAGTAAGAACATTATTCACCCTGAACGCAACTGCCGAAGAACAAGTGGACGGCGATAAAGAATTCGAAGTTCTAAGCCGTCAGGTGATAACGCGTGGGCGGACAAACCTTTCGAACCAAATCCGCTGGCGAGATGACGGCGATACGACAGAGACAACCGGGCGACTGATACTGGCAATCCGTCACGATCGCTTTGAGGGTCGCCTTGCCGCGAATTACAATTTTGCGGCAGACGAAACCCTCAGCCAAATTGAAGGAACCGTGGGGTATCGCACGCTCGACCGGGCATGGCGATGGACAGCGACAGCATCTCATAGCTTCGAAGAGGATGAAGTCACATTTGGCGCTACGCTAGCACGCCGGTTCGATCACTTCGATCTTGGTGCATCGGCAAGGGTTGGCAGCGAAAGTGACGCGAGCTTTGGGTTGCGGTTCACGTCCACCGTGGGGCTTACGGAAGTTGAAGGCCTGACCTTCGCGCCCGGCGACGCGACAGGCGAAGGCATCGCACAGGTGATCGTGTTTCTTGACGCAAACGCGGACGGCAAAATTGATCCGGGCGAAGCGCCGATCCCTGGCGTGGGCGTTCGCGTGAATAACGGGATCGGTTGGGATCGCACGGACCCCAGCGGGCGCATTCTCTTGCACGGGCTTAGCACGCGACATCGTTCCAATGTGACGATTGATTTGCGCACGTTGGAGGACCCGATGCTCCTGCCGGGCAATGAGGGCTACAGCCTGATCGCACGGCCCGGTACAATGGCGCAGTTGGAAATTCCCGTAGTGGAAACCGGATTGATCGAGGGCAAAGTATCAGGACCCGATGATCGTCCCGCAATCCGCACGGCGGTCATCCTTCGCAGCCCCGATGGCGCGGAACAGGCGCGTACCTCCACCGCTTATGACGGATACTTCGCTTTCGAACCCCTGCGCCTGGGAACGTACATAGTCGCCTTGGAAGACGACGCGAACGGCCGCGAAGTTGTGCTCACTTCAGATGAGCCGTTCGTCTACGGCGCCGAGTTGATCACGGACTGAAAATTTCAAAGCTCACTTGTCACCTATCATCGCCAGTACCGCGTCAATTTGAGATCCGCGCGCTTTTACAATCGACAGGCCCTGACCGATGCGTAGTTCCTCCCATCCGTCGTAGGAAAGCATGAGCTCGACCGCCGATTGGATCGACTCAGGCTTGCCCGACAGTTCCGGCAAAGTGAAGTGCAATCGCTCATGAAGGATACGCGCAAAGCGCCGGGTCGTTTGCTGTAAAAATGATGACGACCACCGCCGCGCAATCGTGGCGCGGCGAAATAACTTTGCCTTTTCAAACGCCTTGCTGCGCGCAAGCACCAGCTGCCCAACGCGATCTTTGAGTGATCCCTTGGGTGCAACCGGCGCAATACCAGAAAAGACTCGTGCTTCGAGACGTGTTGCGATTTCGCGATAGAGCAAATCCATATCCTGGAAATGCCGAAAGACCGTGCGATGCCCCACCTTCGCCTGTCGGGCAACCTCCTCGCTCGTCGGCTGAAGGTTTCCTTGGGCAATTAGCTCCATCATCGCTTCGACGATCGCCGCACGCGTGCGTTCGCTGCGCGCCTTTCTGCCGTCACTGGATTGATTTGCTTGGGCCATGGCCACAGTTGATGCCTTTCTATCTGTACGCCTCTCGGACCGTTTAGAGCTGGCTCCGCTCAATTACATCGTGCTCCTCTGTCGGCAAACTGAACAACATCCGGTCCTCGCCAACAATGATCGGTCCTTCGAAGTAGCCGTCCGCCTCACCTAAAAAGGCCGGATAAAAAAAACGCGACGGTATGGGCGGCACCAGGTGATAGAGAACCAGCATATCCACACCGGCCTCTTGAGCCGTGCGCGCAGCTTCTTCCGGGGTCGCGTGGTAGTCCATGATGTCGGTCATAATATGTGCGATCGCTTGATCATCGCGGGCGAGCGCCTCTTCTTCGATGAGCGTAACCAGTGGTGTGGAAAGCGCGTCATGAAAAAGAAGATCGGCATTTTGTGCTTGAGCGACAACTTGCGGCGAATATGACGTATCTCCGCTGATCACCACGGATCGGCCGCCATAGTCGAATCGATACCCAACGGTGGGGTCAACCGGATGATGATCGACAAGGAACATCGTTACGAGTAAGCCGCCTTCGTCGTACACGATACGGGTGCCATCGTTGCTTAGCGTTTCAACCTCCCAGACGACTGCGCTTCCTGCCCCGCCAGGTGGCATGGTTTCGGGACCATGATGCGCAACGCGGTAACTTGCATCCAAGGCAAGCGCCGCATTGAACCCAGAAATCACCTCCCCCAACCCGCGCGGGCCATAAACCGGCAAAGGTGCTTGGTTGGATGCCCCCGCCCAACGCTGAAGCATAAGCTCACCCAAATCGGCAATATGGTCGGAATGGTAGTGCGTCAAGAAAAGCGCGTCGATTTCGCCAACCGGCAGTCCCATCAGCTGAAGCGTCTCGGTCGAGCCGCCACCCGTGTCGACCACGAAGAATTGCTCACCCGCAATCACGAACAAGCAGGGGCCCGCGCGCGACTCATCTGGAAATGGAGAACCCGATCCGCACAAACCCGCATGCAAGCCTTCGCCAAGGTCATCCAAAGTATTTACCGCCAAACGCTCTGCGATCGCCCGCTCTGCGAGCATATAGCCAATTGGCGCTTGAAAGGCATGCACGGCAGCCAATGCCACGACCACAAGAACCACCACCCCGGCCAGTACGCGCATCGACCCAATCCTCATCTACGACTGTACCAAACTATTGACATAGAGTATGTCATAACTCATTGTACCGCCATCGCGCAATAGGCGAGCGAGGCAAATTGAAATGAAATGGCTGGGCGCACTTGTTGGCGTGCTTGTGGTGCTAATGGGCAGCGCCTACCTCTTCCGTGAGCCGTTGCTGCTTGCTCTTGTTCGCTACCAAGCCGATCAGCGCACGCCGGTCGGCCCCCACCAGGACGTGGCGTGGGGTGGCGCGGCGTCAGTTGCACTTGAGGCCGCGCGCGCCGAAGGGCCGCCGAATATCATTCTCATCGTGGCCGATGATCTTGGCTGGAATGATCTCACCATCAACGGAGGCGTCGCGGGCGGCACAGTCCCCACACCGCACATGGATTCGATTGCCCATGACGGCGCCTTCTTCGTCAATGGATACGCAGCGAATGGAACCTGTGCACCATCACGCGCCTCATTGATGTCGGGGCGCTATTCAACGCGCTTTGGCTTTGAGTTCACACCTACCCCGCCCGGTATGCTGCGTACGATCGCACGATTAATTGAAGTTCCTGAAAACTCGCCAGATATTCTTACGTATTTCTCTGAACGCCCAGAAGGCGAATTTCAAGAAATGGGCATGCCCGCCAGCGAATTTACGATCGCCGAAGCCCTCTCCGCAACCGGATACTACACAGCGCATATTGGAAAATGGCACTTAGGGCGCAGCGAAGGCATGATGCCCCACGAACAAGGCTTTGATGACAGCCTGCTCATGCACTCGGGCCTCTATTACCCCGAAGATCATCCGGATGCGGTCAATTCGTACCAAGACTTCGATTATATCGACCGGTTTCTGTGGGCTTCATTTCATTATGCGGCGAGCTTTAATGGGAGCGAGGCGTTCGAGCCGCGCACCTACATTACCGACTATTACACCGAAGAAGCAGTAAGCGTGATCGAGCAGAACCGACACCGGCCGTTCTTTCTCTACCTCGCCCATTGGGCACCGCATAATCCATTGCAAGCAGCCCGCGCGGATTATGATGCACTTTCTCACATTGAAGACCACCGTTTGCGTGTCTATGGGGCGATGATCCGCGCACTGGATCGCAGCGTTGGTGAGGTGCTCGCCGCCCTGGAAGAAAACGGCATTGCCGATAATACGCTCGTGATCTTTACCACCGATAACGGCGGCGCCGGCTACATCGGCTTGCCCGAGATCAACCAACCGTATCGCGGCTGGAAACTCACATTCTTTGAAGGCGGCATCCACGTTCCGTTTTTCATGCGTTGGCCGGGGCAAATTGAACCCGGAACACGCGTAGAAACTCCAACGCATCACTTCGATATCTACGCAACCGCAGCGGATGCGGCGGGTGCCACGCTTCCCGATGATCGCACTATAGATGGCGTATCACTCTTGCCCTTTCTAACCGGCGATCGCGAGGGAGTTGCGCATGACCAGCTTGTGTGGCGCGGCGCGGGGTATCAGGTCATTCTTGCGGGCGGCTGGAAGTTGCAGCGTGACGAGACACAAGATCACATTTGGCTCTTCAATCTGACCGACGACCCTACTGAGCAAAACAATGTGGCCGAAGACTACCCCGAGCGCACCACTGAGCTGATCGCGCGTCTTGAAGCCCATAACGCCGAACAAATGGAACCTGTGTGGCCCGCCCTTGTTGAGAGACCAACACGTATTGACGAGGCCGATCACCTTCCTTGGGACGAAGAGGACGAATATGTCTATTGGCCGAATTAGCCTCTGCGTCGTCTTGATCGTGACTGCCGCCACCATCGCAACGCTCGGCGGCGGTTGGCTCGCTCATTCATCCCCCGCGCAGCGTGCTGCTTCATGCATACCGTCATCGGAGGGAACAATGATCCCGCTTGCAGGTGGTGAGTTTACGATCGGCTCTAACGAGTTCTATCCCGAAGAACGCCCTCGCCGTCGTGCAATCGTTGAGGGCTTCACCATTCGCATGACCGAAGTGACTAACGCGGAGTTTGCATCCTTTGTGGATGCGACGGGTTACCTCACCGTTTCTGAACGCCCCGCGCCCGAGACCGGGATGCCAGGTTCGGCTGTATTCATTGCGCCTGAAAGCGGCGGTCCGATCCTACCCATGAGCTGGTGGCATTGGGTTGAAGGCGCGAACTGGCGCCACCCGGAAGGGCCGGGAAGTTCTATCGATGCCCGCATGGATCATCCTGTTGTTCAGATTGCCTATGAAGATGCTGCGGCCTACGCACAATGGTCAGGTGAGCGCCTGCCCACGGAGGAAGAATGGGAATACGCCGCCAGCGCAGGCGGCGCAATCAGCGATGCCCCCTACCGCACGGAACAAGGTGAGGCAATTCCTATCGCAAATACCTGGCAAGGGCTCTTCCCTCTCTTCAACTCAAATGATGATGGCTATATGCAATCGGCGCCGGTCGGGTGCTTTGAAGCAAATGCCTTTGGGCTCCACGACATGATCGGCAATGTATGGGAGTGGACCGAAACACCTGTGGGCCAATCTGTTGGCACGATAAAGGGCGGCTCGTTCCTTTGTGCGCCCAACTATTGCATGCGCTACCGCCCAGCGGCCCGCGAGGCGCAGGAAACAGGCCTCGGCACAAACCACATCGGCTTTCGCACTGTTAGCGCCGTAACTGATAGCAATGGAGATCTATGATGCGGCAGATCTTGATTTCGCTGTTTGCGCTGATCTGCCTCGCGCACCCTGCCCTAGCGCAAAATGAACGCCCCAATATTCTCATCGTACTGATCGACGATGCCGCCTTTATGGATTTACAGCCCTATGGGGGTGAAGCTCGCACACCTCACATCGACACTCTTGCGCAGCGCGGCACCATGTTTACCAACTTCCGCGCCTCGCCCTTGTGTTCCCCCACGCGCGCAATGCTGCTGACGGGCCTCGACAATCACCAGACGGGTGTCTCCACGATTGTTGAAGTCATCCCGCCTGAGCTTGAGGGGCAACCTGGCTACACATTGAGCCTTGAGCCCGACGTCACGACGATTGCCGAGCGGTTACAGAGCGAGGGCTACCGTACTTATATGACCGGCAAGTGGCACCTTGGGCATGGCGAAGGCGATCTGCCCGCCGATCACGGCTTTGAACGGAGTTTCATTCTCGACGCGTCAGGCGCGGACAATTACGATACCCGCCCCTTTATGCCCTTCTACGACAGCGCGGATTGGTTCGAGGGTCGCGAACGCGCAGAGCTCCCTGACGATTTTTATTCTTCAGAGTTCCTGGTCGATCAAATGATCAAATATATAGGCACGGACGATGGAAGCGACGCGCCCTTTTTTGCCTACGTGGCTTTCCAGGCGATCCACATACCAATTCAAGTTCCGCGTGAATTCACGGATCATTATGCTGATACGTACACAGAAGGGTGGGACGTATTACGCGAACAACGCCACCAGCGGGCTCAAGAGCTCGGCTTGATCCCGGCGGGCGCTCCGCTCGCGCCAATACCTTCAAACGAAGTTGTCCGTGATTGGAATAGCCTCGATGACCACACCCGCGCCATGTACGCTCGCAGCATGGCGGTCAATGCCGGCATGCTGGAAGCGATGGATCTGCACTTGGGGCGCTTGCTCACCTACCTTGAAGAAAATGGCGACCTTGAAAACACAATCGTCGTCGTCGCGTCCGACAACGGACCAGAATATAATGACCCGCTTCGTGAAGCGGGCTTTGATCTGTTCATGGAACGCTTTGACTACACATGGGATCTAGAAACTCTTGGTGAGCGTGGCAGCCACGGATTTATCGGCACCGAATGGGCATTAGCCGCTTCTTCCCCATTTTCGATTTTCAAGTTCCACACAACAGAAGGCGGCGTACGGGTGCCCTTCATCATGGCGGGACCGGGAGCAACCGCCGGCATGCGAACGGACGCTGCGGGCTTCATGCCGGACGTTGCGCCAACACTACTCGAACTTGCTGGTGTTGGAGTTTCAGCTGATGAGTTTACGGGCCGAAGCTTGGCGGCGGTAATCGGGGGTACGGCCGATTTTGCTTATGGACCTGAGGACGATGTGGGAATGGAGGTCGCGGGCAATCGTGCGCTCTATCGCGGCGATTGGAAGATCGCCTGGAACTACGCGCCCTGGGGCACTGGCGAATGGCAGTTATTCAACGTCGCCGAAGATCCGAGCGAGACAACGGATTTGTGGGAACAATACCCCGATCTCGCTACAAGCATGCTCGCCTCCTACGAAGCTTATGCGGAAGAAGTGGGTGTACTGCC
>Ga0209273_10001091_pt1 | contig 27112 bp, 24 predicted proteins | sample tdAd471_FD_187126 | JGI IMG/M metagenome (GOLD analysis project Ga0209273, IMG submission 187126) | Marine sediment microbial communities from the Atlantic coast under amendment with organic carbon and nitrate - tdAd47.1 (SPAdes)... | ecosystem: Environmental > Aquatic > Marine > Coastal >...
CCCGTGACTGCGGATCAGGGCAATCTCTACGCTCAAATCTGTCGGCCACTCGTCGGCAAGCAGTTCCGGCTGATCGTTGACCAGCGAGGGACGATCGAGCGAGTCGAGGGTTTGGAAGCGCTCGCCCCCGATGGTCTTGCAGGGGTGCTCTTCGAACAACTCTTCGGCCCCGAAGCGACCAAGGCGATGTTCCAGCCGCTGCTCCGCGTGCTCGATGACGGTCCAACGACCCGATCCATCGGCGAGGCGTGGCAGGTCAACCACCCCGCAGTCTCTTCCCTCGGCGTTCCGGAAAGCTCCGTGGAGTTCCGCCTGCTTGAGGTCCAGCCAAGGAGCGAGACCGCGGTCCTGAGCCTCTCCGGCAAACCCGAGGCCGAACTGCCCGGCGACGCCGCCGTCCTTCCGAACGTGGAGACGCGCGAATCCAAGCTTACCGGCCGTCTCCGCTGGAACGGTCAATTGGGCATCCTCGAGTCGCTCGAGTCTGAGTCGGTGACGGAAATGGTCTCGGAGGCCCAAGGCATCTCGATTACCGTGAACTCGATTTCCACGACCAGCGTCAAGCGCGTCAACCGGTAGTAGCGGACCTGCTGGCTTCTGCAATGGGTGTAAGCACGCGCTCCGCATGGGACTTCGAAAGGTAGCGGGGACCAAACACCAGCGTCCCGACCGCCACGAGGTCCGCGCCGGCGTTGCGGTACGCGATCGCGTCTACCGGACCCCTCACCCCCCCGCCCCCGATGATTCGCAGGTCGTCGACGCCTCGCTCCTGTGCAGTCCGCCGGATCTCACCCACGACCCGAAGCGAAATCGGGAGCAGCGGACGCCCGGACATCCCCCCGGCCGGGACCGGCAGGGTGTTGCAGCAATGGAGCCACCGAACGCCCGCCTCGAGCGCGTTATCAACGATCTGCTCGTACCGCACCGGTGGCACTTTCACGATCACCGGCAGCCCGGTCTCCGTAGCGCGACGGAAAAGGTCCGGCGGCCACGACATCTCACCCACATTAGGACAGGAGATATTGAGTTCCAGTCCCATCGGGCCGATCTCGGAAGCCCGATCGAGCAACACCCACCAGTCCTCGGGCGAGAAACCGTGGATCGAGAGCAGCTTGTCCTCCGCCCGAACCTTGCCCGATTTCACGGCTCGCCTGAGGTGGTCGATGCCGGGATTTCGCAGACCGATCTTGTTCACCCAGGCCCCCAGACGGGGGTAGTAGCGGACGGTCCGGATGATTCGCCAGAGCCTGCCCGCTCGCGCGGCGGCGGTGTAGGTGCCCAGAGTGGCGGTCGCGCATCGAGGTTGAATGTAATTCCCGAACGGCGCGGAGATGACCAGCGGCTTGAGGGCGTCCATGGAGCGGAGTGTAGCCGGGACGGAATCGAACACGCGCCCTTGGCCCCGCCAGGCGCGGGTAAGAGTTGCGTGAGAAGGCCGCCCTCTGGCGGCACGAAGCCGGCCATTGCGCTCAGGTCTTGTAAATCCGGCCTCCCCCCTCTGGACAGTTCGCGTCAGGAACCTACTGTTCTTCACAATGTGAGCGCCGGGCTCGTCCGGCCAACAGCGGGAGACCCGACCGATGGAACGCCCTTGCGTGCTGATTGTTGAAGACGAGACGGACATCGCCCAACTGATCCAGTATCACGTCGAGCGCGAGGGCTACGCCACCAAATTGATCGCCTCCGGCAGTCAAGTTCAGGACGCCGTGCGGACCGCCCCGCCCAAACTGATCATCCTGGACATCATGCTTCCGGACCTCGACGGTCTCGAGGTGTGCAAGCGTCTCAAGCGAGATCCGAACACGGCGGAAATCCCGATCATCATGGTGTCCGCCCGGGGGGAGGAGTCGGACATCGTCGTCGGGCTCGAGCTGGGGGCCGAAGACTATGTCACCAAGCCGTTCAGCCCACGCGTCCTGATGGCCCGAGTCAAGGCGGCCCTGCGTCGCCGAGAGACCGATGCCGGTGGACAGATCGCTCTCGCCAGCGGCGACCTCATCATCGACCCCGCCCGCCACACCGCCACGCTCTGCGGCGAGGACCTGGAACTCACCCTGACCCAGTACCGTCTTCTGCACTACCTCTCCACGCGACCGGGCTTCGTCCGGACGCGAGATCAGATCGTCTCGGCGGTCCGGGGCGAGGACGCCGTGCTTTCCAGCCGCGCCATCGATGTCCATGTGGCTGCGCTTCGCCAGAAACTCGCGGAGTACGGCGGGCTCATCGAGACGGTCCGCGGTGTCGGGTATCGGCTCGCGGAACAATGGGACCGCCAGCCCGCTCAGGGCTCGGTCTCGTGAGCCGGCACGCGATGCCCGCCAAGCGGTAGTGTTCGCACATGGATAGCCCACGCATCCGCCCGCTCTGGACGAGCCTCTTGCTGGTCCTCATCCCGGTCAACGCCGTCGGTGGCGGCGCGATCCTTCTCGTTGGCGTCGGTGCCGGCGTTGCGGTTCCGCTGTGGGGAGTTGTGCTCGGGCTGGCGACCGCCAATTGCGTCGCTGGAGCGATCTTTCTCTCGCGGATCGGCTCACGTCTCGCGGCAATCTCAGGCGGTGCCCGCTCGTTCATCGATGAGGGCCAGACCGCGACGATTGCCCACTCGCGAATCAGGGAGATTCGCTGCATCTCGGAGTCGCTCGATCAGATCCGTGATCGCGTGGGACAGCAGGTCGACCTGCTGACCACTCAGCGCAACGAGCAGGAGTCCGTGCTCCAGTCGATGCAGGTCGGTGTGATCGCCATTGACGCTGCGCAACGGGTCCTCAGCATCAACCGAGTCGCCCAGGAAATGCTTGGGCTAACCGGAGCCGCCGCCCGCGGAAGGCGGTTCGCGGAACTCGTGTCGCAGCCCGCCCTGCTGCGGTTTGCGGCCGATGCGATCGTTGAGCAAGGCGAGATGACCCGGGAACTCGAACTGCGTGAGGGCAATGCCCTGATCGTCCGGGCGATCGCCGGACGACTTCGCGACGCGAATGGGAAACGGGTCGGGTCGATCATCGTGCTGAGCGATGTCACCCATCTGAAAAAGCTCGAGAACCTGCGGACGGACTTCGCCGCGAACGTTTCCCATGAACTGCGCACACCGATCACGAACATCAAGGGGTACGTCGAAACCCTCCTCGACGATGGGCTGGGCGATCCCGAGCAGGCGAGCAAGTTTCTGGCCATCGTCGCCCGAAACGCGGACCGGCTGGGCCAGATCATCGACGACATGCTCGCCCTGACGAGTCTCGAGCGGGCGGATGTCGCCGATCGGCTTGTCACGCAGCCGACTCCCGCCGGTGCCCTGCTCCACGCGGTCAGGGTTCATCTGGAGCCCGAGGCGAAGCAGAAGAAGATCCCGATCATCCTCCATGTGTCAAAGTCTCTGTACATCGAGGCCAATTCGCGTCTCGCGGAGCAGGCGATCACGAATCTCATAAGCAACGCCATCAAATACTGCCCGACCGGGACCAAGGTCACGGTCACGGTCCGGCAGGTCGAGGTGGAAGACGAACAGTTCGTCGAGTTCGAGGTCGCTGATGAGGGGCCCGGCATCGCGCCGGAGCACCTGCCGCGCCTGTTTGAGCGGTTCTACCGGGTGGACAAGGCCCGCAGCCGCGAATTCGGGGGCACCGGGCTCGGGCTGGCGATCGTGAAGCACATCGCGCTCGTCCACGGCGGGAGCATTCTGGTGGAATCGGACCTCGGCACCGGCTCGAAGTTCCGGCTCCGGCTCCCCGCGGCGACCGATCCGGAGAGCCTCGACGCCGAGTTCCCGTATTCCTAATCGGCCCTTAACACAATCTGAATAGTGTGAGGGGACTATCCCGGCCGTTCGGGACCGGATGAGGTCCCTCGTAGGCCCCTTTCCACAGGAATCATGACATGCAAAGCAACACCAAAGCTCTCGCTTCCGTCACCGCGCTTGGCCTCGGCGCCGTCGCTATCGCCGCAACCGCCCCGGTGACCGGCTCGGTCAACATCGCCGGTTCCTCGACCGTCGCTCCGATCACGATCGCGGTCGCCGAATCGTTCCGCGATCTGAACCCTGACCTGCAGATCCAGAACGCCATCACCGGTACCGGTGGCGGCTTCAAGCGGTTCACCGTCGGCGAGACCGACATCTCCAACGCCTCGCGTCCGATCAAGTGGTCCGAAGTGAAGATCGCTCGCGAGAACGGCGTCGAGTTCATTGAACTGCCCGTCGCGTACGACGGCCTCACGTTCGTCGTCAACAACGACAACTACTGGTGCGACCAGCTGAGCGTCGAGGACATGAAGAAGCTCTTTCTCGAGGGCTCGAAGGTCAAGACCTGGAACGACCTCAACCCGAACTGGCCGAACCGCGACATCAAGATGTTCATCCCCGGCACCGACTCGGGCACCTTTGATTACTTCAAGGAAGTCGTGGTCGAGGACGGCAACATCCGCGGAGACGTGACCGTTTCCGAGGACGACAACATCCTTGTGAACGGCGTAGCCAACGAGGCCGGCGCGATCGGCTTCTTCGGCGTCGCGTACTACGAGGAGAACAAGGACAAGCTCAAGGCCGTCAACATCGTGAACCCCGAGACCGGAGAAGCGGTTGGCCCCACCCCCGATGCGATTGAAGCGGGTGACTACGCTCCGTTCTCGCGTCCGCTTTTCGTCTATGTGAACACCAAGTCCGCCCAGCGCCCCGAGATCCGTGCCTTCGTGCAGTACTACCTTGAGAACGGCGGCAAGTACGCCTCGCAGGTCGGTTACGTTCCGCTGCCCCAGAGCGTCTACTTCCGGGCCATGCGGAACTTCCGCCAGGGCAAGACCGGCACGCAGTTCCACGACGCCGACGGCAACGCCGTCAAGGGCAGCGTGGTCGACGTCTACCGCTGATGCAGCGGACAGATGTTCGATTGTTCGATATTCTGCCGCCCTGGGGCCGACGCCCAAGGGCGGTGTTTGCAGCCGCTGATCTGTCCTTCCACCCTCACCTGATCCAACGATGGGAAGCCGGACATGAACACCCCATCGGGGCTTGAAGCGCCGAAACTGCCCGTGACTTCGCGTCGGACTCGGAGCGTGAAGCTCCGAAAGTTCCGCGAGTCGTTGATCTTCAGCAGCCTCGTGCTTTGCGCGGCGTTCTCGATCCTGGTCACCACCTCGATCGTCTACATTTTGTTCAGCGAGAGTTTTCACTTCTTCACTGAGTTCGAAGAGGTATCGCTCTGGGGCTACCTGTCGGGGCTGGAGTGGAACCCGCTCCTGGGGGCGGACAAGAAATTCGGCATGTGGCCGCTGGTCACCGGCACGCTGATGGTCACGGCGATCTCCGCGATCATCTCGCTTCCAATCGGTCTGATCACCGCTGTGTATCTCAGTGAGTACGCGCCGACGCGTGTCCGCGCGGTTCTGAAGCCTGTATTGGAAGTGCTCGCGGGCATCCCGACGGTGGTCTACGGCTTCTTCGCGCTGGCCGTCATCACTCCAGCGTTGCGGTCCGGTTCCGAAGCCTTCACGGGCGACAAGATCTTTGAGTACTTCAACTCCACCTCGGCCGGTATCGCGGTGGGCATCCTTTGTCTGCCTACGGTCTGTTCGCTGTCCGAGGACGCCCTTCGCGCTGTTCCCCGATCTCTCCGCGAGGGCGCGTACGGGCTTGGGGCGACGAAGTTCGATGTGTCGGTGAAGGTTGTGGTGCCCGCTGCTCTGTCGGGTGTGATCGCGGCGTTCCTGCTCGCGATCGCCCGTGCGATCGGTGAAACGATGATCGTAGCGCTCGCCGCGGGCGGCATGGCCAGACTCGCGACCAACCCCGCCGACGGGTCGCAGACCATGACGGCCTACATGGTCCAGATTTTCCTCGGCGACGCCCCGCACGGCTCGGTCGAGTACTACTCAAGTTACGCGGTCGGCGCGACGCTGTTCATCATCACGCTCGGTCTCACACTGCTCGGCAACTACATCCTCAAGAAGTTCCGCGAGGAATACGAATGATCGGCGTCTCTTCCATCAAGAGTGCTACGACTGTTCCGGTGGCATCGCGGAACCGCAGAAACAGGATGTTTCTTTACACCTGTCTGGCGTTCACCAGCGTCTCGGTCCTGTGCCTTGGCGTGCTGCTGCTCTCGATCTTTCTGAACGGCACGAAGCACCTCTTCGACTTCCAGATCACGGTGCTGCCGCACAGCGCAAACCTCGTCGACTCCCGGCTCGATACTGCGAAGAGACAGGTCAAACTCAGTTTCGTCGAGGAACGCGCCCGGACTGTCGGTATCGAAACCGATCGTGACCTTACGGGAGCGAGCGTCGCGGCTCTGGGCGCGGACCTCCTGCTCCGCTTCGCCGACGGTTCAGAAGAGCGAATCGCGACCGCGGAACGGCTGGTCCGCTCCGAACTCGATATCGAAGCTCGACGCGTCCGACTGACTTACAGTGTCCCACGGGAGGAGACGGTTGGTCTGCCGGGCAACGATCCCCTTGAGGGCGCAACGCTGAAGGAAACCCCCGCCGGCCGCGTGGTTCTTTCCTATCCCGATGGGAAAGAACAGGTCGTGGCCTCCAGGGAGAGCGCAGCGGGTCGGGTCACAATGCTCGGTGATCTCTCGCTGGGCTCCGTTGGCGAGTTCATCGGTGGCTCGCCGTCGGTCGATCCGCAGAAGGCTGGGTTCGAGTCTCCGCTCGTCGGCACGATCTGGCTTCTCTGCGTCTGCGCGATCGCTGCGGTTCCGATCGGTATCGGCACCGCGGTGTTCCTCGAGGAGTTCAAACCGACGAACCGGGGCCTGATCGTGTTGCACCGCGTCGTCGCGACGAACATTCGGAACCTCGCCGGCGTGCCCTCGGTCGTGTACGGGCTCATCGGGTTGACGGTCTTCGCCCGCATGTTCGGTCTGCTCGGTACACCGCTCGACTACCAGTCGTTCGAGGAGTACAAGCTGAGCGACGGGACCAGAGTGGTCGGCATCACGACGGACATTCAGAGCGATGTGTACACGCTCGAAGGTCCGTTCATCGGCGAGTCACGCCTCGAGCGTACGGCGTACGAGGAGATCGCACGGTTCCCCGACTCGGATGAGGTCATCGAGGTGACCGGGACGGTCGAGTTCACGGACGACTACGAGTTCCGCTTTGCGACCGAGCAGATCGGCAGTTTCACGCTGTCACCGTTCGACATCCTCTCGGGGGAGATGATCGAGGAGGAGCCGTTCGCCCCGCGCCCGTTCCAAGCGACCTTCCGACTTGAGGGGCAGGCACGCTATGTCGTCGAGACGGTCCGGAACGGGCGCGTGTTCGTGCCTCGCGAGATGATCAGGGATGCGGAGCAGGACATCGACAAGGTCCGCATCCGAAACCACATCTTCGAACTGAAAGACGGCCGACGGGTTGTTGGCAAGATTCCGCAACTCTCCGATGGCACCATCACCGTACGCAAGGACCTCCGCAGCGAGCCGGTCACCTTTTCCGTGGATGACATCGCCGAGCGCCCGAACGGCAAACTGGCCTACTCCACGAAGAACATGATCACGATCCTCGATGAAGACCACCCCCTGCACATCCGGCTTCCGATGGGAGCGAGTGTGCTGGCCGGCGGCCTGACGCTGATGCTCGTCATCCTGCCCGTGGTGATCATCGCCTCGCAGGAGGCGCTCCGCGCCGTCCCCGACACGCTCCGGCAGGGAGCGCTGGCGCTCGGTGCGTCGAAGTGGCAGATGGTCCGCACGATGACACTCCCCAGCGCGATCCCGGGCATTCTGACCGGGTGCATCTTGGCGATGAGCCGGGCGATCGGCGAGGCGGCTCCGATCCTCATCATTGGTGGAGTGACCTTCGTGACGTTCACGCCCGACAACCTCATGTCCGGGTTCGCCGCGATGCCCCTGCAGATCTACGACTGGCTGCGCCAGCCGGATATGGAGTTCCAGCAGGTCGCGGCCTCCGGCATCATCGTCCTGATGACCGTGCTGCTGGCGTTCAACGCCGTCGCGATCATCATCCGCCAGAAGCTCCAGAAGCCCCTGAACTGACCGTCACACACACCCGACCGGATCGATACCATGCCTAATCAACCCTCCGCCGTCGAAACCGACTACCGGGAGACCAGACCAGTGAGCGCCGGTGAACACAAGCAGCCGCAGAAGCAGTCCGAGTCAGCGCCGGAGGCGAAGAACTCGTCGCTCGCGAGCGTCGCTCGGATGGCGTTCTCCGGGCGCGTCGAAGCGAAGCCCTCCGCTACCGCGCTCTCGGTCCGAGACTTCAGCAGCTGGTACGGCAGCTTTCAGGCGCTGCATCACATCGATCTCGAAGTGCCGCACAACCGGGTCACTGCATTGATCGGGCCATCCGGCTGCGGAAAGTCGACCTTTCTGCGCTGGGTGAACCGCATGAACGACCTGATCCCCGGCGCTCGCTGCGCCGGCGACATGTCGCTGCTCGGTGCGGACCTGATGAGCCGGGACATCGATGCGGTGGACCTGCGCCGTCGTGTCGGAATGGTCTTTCAGAAGCCGAACCCGTTCCCGAAGTCGATCTACGACAACATCGCCTTCGGTCCGCGGCTGCACTACAAACTCAGCAAGGCCGAGACCGACGACCTCGTCGAGTCCTCGCTCCGCGCCGCCGCCCTGTGGGACGAGGTCAAGGACCGCCTGAAGCAGTCGGCCTTGGGTCTCTCCGGCGGCCAACAGCAGCGGCTTTGCATCGCCCGGGCCATTGCCCTGTCGCCGGACGTCCTCCTCATGGACGAGCCCTGCTCCGCGCTCGATCCGAAGGCGACGATTCGCATCGAGGACCTTATCGTCGAGTTGCGAAAGAACTTCACGATCCTGATCGTGACGCACAACATGCAGCAGGCGGCCCGCGTCTCCGACCAGACGGCGTTCTTCTACGAGGGCAAGTTGATCGAGTTCGACGATACGATCAACATCTTTACGAATCCGAAGTCCACCCAGACGGAGGACTACGTGACCGGTCGCTTTGGTTGACGCGATTGGCTTCTCCGTTCGGCAATAATCGTCTTACTTTGCTAAGATTGCTGGATGGTGTCCGGTGACGTGCCCGGGATTTCCCGTACCACCGGCCGCGTGAACAATCGCCCACAAGCCGGGCAAAGGCCCCACTTATGTCAGCCGAACTCGAACGCGAACTCAAACAGCTCCGCTCCGCCCTTCGCACGATGGCGCGCGAAACGGAAACGCGTGTCCAGACCGCCCTTGAGGCGTGGTTTGCGTGGGACGTCGAACTCGCCCGCTCCATCCGCGTTGCGGATTCGGCGATCGACCAGATGGAGTTGAACATCGAGAACGAGTGCCTCGGCATCCTGGCGCGTCACCAACCAGTAGCGTCCGACCTGCGGTTCGTGATGGCAACGCTCCGGATCAACACCTCGTTCGAAAGAATCGCCGACCTCGCCCGCTCGATCGCCAAGCGTGTGATCCGGCTTTCCGAGCGCGGTCCGAAAGTCAACCCGCCTCCGGCGGCTGAGTCGATGGGTCAGGCCGTGTGCGAGATGGTCAAAAACGTGATCAACTCGCTTGAAAAGCAGGACGTCGAACTCGCCCGGTTCGTGCGTCGCAGCGACTCGTTCGTGGACGAACGCAACAAGGAACTGTTTGACTGGGCCCTGGCCCAGATTGAGACGGATCCCGAGAACGCCGGCGGGTACATGACGACCGTACTCATGGCCCGAACGCTTGAGCGGATCGGCGATCTGGCGGGCAATATCGCCGAGGACATCATGTTCGTGGTCGGCGGCTCGGTCGTCCGGCACTCGCCCCTCTGACGTTCGACCATCAGCGTCCACCGGCTCGACCCGATCAGGCCCACTGCCAATAATGGACTCCACTCGGCCGTTTGAACCCGGGCCGTGTCCAGTCGCATCAGGTCATGCATACCACCGTTCTCATCCTTCTCCTTCTCGCGGCGCTCGCTCCGATGGGTGTCCGCGTGATCGGGAAGTCGGCGGGGCTGATCATCGCGACCGTCTCGCTCGCGATCACTGGTTGGTACGCGTCCCGCTTCGGGATCGTCACCGCCGGCGCGCCGATCCTTGAGACAATGTCGTGGGTACCATCGCTCGGCGTCGGAGTGGAGTTCCTGCTCGACGGTCTTTCGCTCACCTTCGCGCTGCTGATCTGCGGGATCGGCGGCCTGGTGCTGCTGTACACCAGCAGTTACCTCGGTGATTCGCGGGGCCTTGGCAGGTTCTACGCAACGCTTCTCACTTTCATGGCGTCGATGCTCGGCCTGGTGCTCGCCAACAACCTGATCGTGATGTTCATTTTCTGGGAACTCACGAGCATCACCTCCTTTCTACTCATTGGCTTCGACTTCCATCGCGAGAGCGCCCGTCGCTGCGCGTGGCAGGCGCTGGTCGTGACCGGTCTGGGCGGCCTGTGCCTGCTCGCTGGCATCATTCTGCTTGCCATTGCGTCCGGCGGAAGCACGGGCCCGGAGTTCGCGATCCGCGAACTCGACCCCGGCGCCATCCTTGACAGCCCGCTCGCCGGCGCGTCAGTCATCCTGATTCTGATCGGTTGCTTCTCGAAGAGCGCGATCGTCCCGTTCCACTTCTGGCTTCCCAACGCGATGGAAGCCCCGTCGCCGGTCAGCGCGCTCCTGCACTCAGCGACCATGGTCAAAGCGGGTGTTTACCTGATCGCTCGCCTCGAGCCGACGCTGAACGAGCAGCGGTTCTGGAGCGATTCGCTCGTCGCCTTCGGTGCGACCACCATGCTCCTCGGGGCGGCCCTCGCGACGCGTCACGTGGCCTTCAAGAAGCTCCTCGCATACTCGACGGTCAGTTCGCTGGGCATTCTTGTGATGCTCATCGGACTAGGAGCGTACGCCGCGGCTGCGACATACCTCATCGCCCACGCGCTCTTCAAAGCCTGCCTATTCCTGGTCGCCGGGACCGCAACCCACATCGCGGGAACCAAGGATACCGAGGCGATAGGCCATCTCGGGCGGTCGATGAAGATCTCGCGGTGGTCAGCACTCCTCGGCGGCCTGTCGCTCGCGGGTGTCGCACCGTTCATCGGGTTCGCCGGCAAAGAACTCACGATCAAGTCGGGACTGAACGCGGGCGGAGTCGAAGCGATCCTGCTGGCCATCGCGATCGGTCTTGCAGCGGCTCTGACCGTGTTCGCGTCGATCCAGGTCGCGTTCAAGCCGTTTTTTATGCCCGGTCCGCACAAACCTGAGCACGGTCAGGAAGCGACATGGCCCGAATGGCTCGGACCGATCATCCTCGCGACGCTCGGTCTGGTGCTTGGCCTGGCTCCGTTCCTCGGCATGGTGCCGCTCGTGGAAAGCTTCGGTGCATCCCTCGCGGGCGCTCCGCTTGCAGACGATGTAACACTCGGTCTCGGGTATCTGCTCTGGCCGCCGTCGATACCCCTCGGAATCAGCGTTCTGGCGGTCGTGATCGGCATCGGGCTGTTCGTGGGCCGCTCGCCGTACCGCTCGCTGCTCGCCAAGACCTTCGCTTGGGACCGCTTTGGGCCGGAGCGAACATACGACCGTCTGGTGGGCACCACCTTGGCCAGCGCGCAGGTGCTGACGAACGCGCTGCAGAACGGCAGCCTGCGCTCCTACACCCGCATCATCGTGTTGACCGCGACCGCCTGCGTCGCGCTGGCGACGCTCCGGATCGACGCCGTCGCTTCATACCTGCCATCCTTCGGGGCGCTTACGCCGTTCGATGTGATGCTCGCGCTGACGATCGCCGCTTCGGCAGTATCGGCCACGATGATTCGATCACGCCTGGGGGCGATCGCAGCGCTCAGCGGGATCGGCTTTGCGATCGCGGTGTACTTCGTGCTCCACGGTGCACCGGACCTCGCCGGCACGCAGTTCGCCGTCGAGACCCTCATAGTCATTATCTTCGTCCTCGTCACGCACCGGTTGCCACGATTCGCGCGGTATACGACGAACCTGTCGCGGTCCATTGACATCGTCATCGCGCTCGGGCTCGGCAGCGTTGTGACGACGCTGACACTGCTGGCGATGGGCAGCACCGTCGCGTCCCCGGTCTCCGACTTCCAGGCCGCCGAGGCGGTGCCGAGCGCATACGGACGGAACGTGATCAACGTGATCCTCGTGGACTACCGCGCCATCGATACGCTCGGCGAGGTGTTCGTCCTCGCGGTCGCGGCGATCGGCGTGTTCACGCTGCTCACGATCCGGCCCTCGCGCGAAGCGGAGGCCACGCGATGAACTCCGTGATCTTCCAGGTCGCCGCCCGGGTGCTGCTGCCGGTCATGCTGCTGCTGTCCGTTGTTTTTCTGCTGCGCGGCCACAACGAGCCCGGCGGCGGGTTCATCGGTGGTCTCGTCGCGGCGTCCGGGTACATCCTTTACGCGCTCGCGGTCAACCTGCCCGAGAGCCGCCGCCTGCTGCACGTGCATCCGCGCACGCTGATCTCGACAGGCCTTCTCATAGCGATCCTGAGCGGCGTACCGGCACTGCTCGTCGATCAGCCGTTCATGAAGGGCGAGTGGATCGAGGTGACCATCGCCGGATTCGAAGGCGTCAAGTTCGGCACTCCCTTTGTCTTCGACGTCGGCGTCTACCTCGTCGTTCTCGGTGTCACGCTCCTCATGGCGTTCACGCTGGAGGAGCGGTACCAATGAACATTATCCTCGCGTTCTGCTGCGGCCTTCTCGCCGCGACCGGAACGTACATGCTCCTGCGCCGCAGCTTCGTGAAGCTCGTCATCGGGCTCGCGCTGCTGAGCCACGCCGCCAACCTGCTGATCTACATCGTGGCGTCCCCGCTGCTCGGCCGGCCGCCGCTCGTGCGTGCGGGGGAAACCCAGCCACCCGCGCCGTTCGCCGATCCTCTGCCCGGCGCGCTGATCCTGACGGCTATCGTCATTTCCTTCGGCGTCGTGGCCTTTACGATCGTTCTCATCAAACGGACCTATGAGGAGATCGGTACGGACGATCTCGACCAGATGACTTCGACGGATCGAGACCTATGCTGATCGCCCTCCCGGTGCTCATACCGATGCTCGGCGCGGCCCTGTGCCTGCTCTTCTGGGGCAGGTCACGCCCGCAGGCGGTTCTCGCGTTGGCATCCACGGCCTCGATGCTCGCTGCGAGCGTATGGATCCTCTTCGACGTCCGCGACGGCACGATCCTCACGTTGAACTTCGGAGGCTGGCAGGCACCGTTCGGGATCACGTTCGTGGCCGATCTATTCGGTGCGATCATGGTGACGCTCGGCGCGATCGTCGGCCTGGCGGTGATGGCCTTCTCCGTCGGCGCTTCGGACCGGTTGCGCGCATCAAGCGGGCACTATCCGCTTTCGCTCACGCTTCTGGCGGCCGTGAGCGGGGCGTTCCTCACCGGCGACCTGTTCAACCTCTATGTGTGGTTTGAACTGATGCTGCTTTCGTCGTTCGTCCTGCTGACACTCGGCGGCGAACGGGGTCAGCTCGAAGGCGCGATCAAGTACGTCACCCTGAACCTGCTGTCTTCGATGCTCTTCCTGATGGCCATCGGCCTCATCTACGGCACGGTCGGCACGCTGAATATGGCCGACCTCGCCCGACGGATCGACGATCTGCAGGACCCGAAACTCGCGACACTCCTCGCGACGCTGCTGCTCGTCTCCTTCGGCATCAAGGCCGGTGCGTTCCCGTTCTTTTTCTGGCTCCCGGCCTCGTACCACACGCCGCCACCAGCCGTCTCGGCGCTCTTTTCCGGGCTTCTCACAAAGGTGGGCGTCTACGCCATCATCCGGGTTCTCTCGCTGATATTTGACCAGGAGTGGTCGCTGCTCGGAGACGTCGTGCTGGTTGTCGCGGGCTTGACGATGGTGACGGGCGTGCTCGGCGCGATCGTGCAGAACGACATGCGTCGGATCCTCTCCTTCCACATCGTGAGCCAGATCGGCTACATGCTGATGGGTCTCGGTATCGCCATCGGACTTGTCGGATCGCTCGGCGCCTCGTCGCCGATCGCCGTCCTGGCGATGTCTGGCGCGGTCTTCTATATCTTCCACCACATCATCGTGAAGGCGAACCTCTTCCTGATCAGCGGAGCGGTCTTGATCACCACAGGGTCCACAAACCTGAAGGAGGTCAACGGGTTGGCGAAGTCCCACCCGTTCCTGTCGATGCTGTTCCTGATCAGTTCGATGTCCCTCGCCGGGATCCCGATCCTGTCGGGATTCTGGGCCAAGTTTGTGCTGGTCCGTGGCGGCCTGGAAGCCGGTTCGTACACAATCGTACTGGTCTCGCTCGCGGTCAGCCTGCTCACGCTCTACTCCATGACGAAGATCTGGACACAGGTGTTCTGGGGCGAACCTGACGATCTGAAATCTCCCCCGCTTGACCGACGCACCAAAGCGTGGGTCTACTCCCCTATCGCCGGGATGTGTGTCCTCACGATCTGCATCGGCATCGGTGCGGAATCCTCGGCGAAGCTTGCTCTGGACGCGGCGGAGCAGCTGCTCGACTCGTCCCGATACATCGACGCGGTGTTCGATGGCGCATCGGCGCAGATCGGCGACGCCCCATGATCTTCGCGTCCAACATCCTGCTGGCGATCTTGTGGTCCTTGCTCATCGGGCCGTTCACGCCGTACAACCTTCTCGCGGGCTTCTTCATCAGCATGCTCGCGCTCGCGGTCTGCTCAAATCCCGGTCGGGCGTACGCGATGCGCTTCTGGGCCATCGCCGCCCTCCTGCTGTTCCTGACCAAAGAACTCGTCAAGGCGAACATCCGGGTCGCCTACTACACGGTTTCCAGCCTGAAGACACTGCGTCCCGCGATCCTCGCGGTTCCGCTCGAACCGCTCACCGATCCGGAGATCACGCTGCTCGCGAACCTGATCACGCTGACTCCCGGCACCCTCACCCTTGATGTCTCCGCGGACAAACGCCAGATGTTCGTGCACTTCATGCATGTCGACGACCCATCCGAGGCGGTGCAGGAGATTAAGTCGGGGTTCGAGCGCAGAATCATGGAGGCGACGCGATGATCCAGCTCGTCCCGCTCGATAACGATCCGACCCACTGGCTCTTCCTCGTCGCCGGAGCCGTGTTTGGCATCGCCCTGCTGGCTTCGGTCTGGCGCCTGGTGGTCGGCCCGAGTCTGCCGGATCGAGTGGTCGCGGTCGACCTCATCGGCTTTCTCGCTGTTGGCATCATCTGCGTCTTCTCCATCGTGACCCAGCGTTCCGAACTGATCGGTGTCGCGGTGGTGGCGGCTCTCATCCTTTTCCTCGGGACGGCCGCGTTCGCGATCTACCTCGACCGGAGAGCCCGGCCGTGACGATCATCAACATCCTCACCGTGTTCCTCGTCCTCCTCGGCGCGCTGTTCAGCCTAATCGCGGCGATCGGCCTGATCCGTATGCCCGACCTTTACACCCGCATGCAGTCCGCCACGAAGGCTGGAACACTCGGGGTGGCCTGCACCGCGGCCGCCGCGGCACTGCACTTCAAGGACACCATCGCCTCGATGGACGCCATCATCGTGGTGGTGTTCTTCTTTCTGACCGCACCGGTCGCATCGCACCTGATCGCGCGGGCCTCGTACACTTCCGGTCACCGGCTTTGGTCCCAGACCATCCGCGACGACTACGCGGAATCCCGCACATCCGGGCCGGACGATCGCCCGGACCCCGAAGACCTCAGCCTCTGATGAGATTCGATTTCGGCGGTAGCGCAGCGGGAAGGCTCGCGGTTTCTTACATTGTCGGCGTCCGGCCCCGCAGTTGTACGGGGTCCCCGTTCGTCGATTGCCGGAGATCAGCAAATGAAGCGCAACCGTGTCACTCCGTTGGTCCTTCTCGCCGCGTTGGGCGCGGTGTCATCAGCGGTTGCCGGCGGCGGCCATGTCTCCCACGGTACGGGCATCGGCGAGTACGGCTACGAGTGCCAGTACTGCCGCTTCGAGTACGGCAACCTGATCGGCCTCTTCGGCACCGACGAATACGCCGAAGCCCTCCGCTACGACCCGCAGACCGGCGAAGATCGACGCAACTACGCACCGGACCGAAAGGTCGATTACAAGCACATGCGCGTCGCGATCACCATCCCCGACATGAACGAGGCTCGCTTCACCGCCACGCAGCAACTCGTGTTCGAGCCGATCGCGCGCCCCCTGGAAACGCTGCAACTCGACGCGATGCTCTTCGAGGTCAATCGGGTCCGCGTCGATCCGCTGAACCCCGCGATCTCGAACACCGAGGTCAGCTTCACCCACGACGGCGAGCACCTCGATCTCCGGTTCGATCCGCCCATTCCGGCTGGGACCCGTTCGGACCTGTTCATCGACTACACCGTTACCGATCCGGCGGATGGCCTGTTCTGGCTCCACGAATCCCCCGAATGGCCGAACCGCCCCGCCCAGATCCACACACAAGGTCAGCCCGAAACCAACCGCTTCTGGTTCCCCGCCCATGATTTTCCAAACGAGCGCCTCACCACCGAACTCATCGTTTCGGTCCCCGACGGGTACACCGTTGTGTCCAACGGCCGGCTCATGGGCGATTCCGCTCCGACGCCGAATCAGCCCGGCCTGAGAACATGGCGCTGGTTGCAGGGCAAAGAGCACGTCACCTACCTGGTCACGCTGGTCATCGGCAAGTTCGATGTGGTGGACGTCGCCCCGGCGCAGTTCGACGTGCCGCTCCCGGTCTACGTGCCGCAGGGCAAGGGAGCGCTGGTCCGACAGACCTTCGAGAACACGGCCCGGATGCTCGAGACCTTCGAGCGCCGCTTCGGCGAGCCCTACCCGTGGGACAAGTACGCCAACCTCGTCGTCTGGAACTTCGGCGCCGGCGGCATGGAGAACACGAGCGCTACCAGCCTCTACGACACCGCTGTGCTCGACGAGATCGCGCTGAACGATTCCGACCTCGACGGCCTGAACTCGCACGAACTCGCGCACCAGTGGTTCGGTGATCTGATTACCTGCAAGACATGGGAGCACATTTGGCTTAACGAGGGCTGGGCAACCTATTCGACGAGTCTCTGGCTCGAAGAGCGCGACGGCTACCAGAACGGGTATCTCCGCAACCTGCGGAGCGCCATGCGTGGGCTCGCCTCCCGGGATCAGTTATCGCCGGACTCCGTCGCCACACGACCGGCCATGGTCAGCCCGGTCTACGAACACCCGTGGGAGGTGTTCCGACGCACGTCGAACCCGTACCCGAAGGGCGCGGCTACGCTGCACATGCTCCGCTCCAAACTCGGCGAAGACCTTTTCTTCGAGGGCGTGCGTGAGTACGTGCAACGCCACAAGAACACGTCGGTCGAGACGGACGACTTCCGTAAGGTGCTCGAAGAGGTCAGCGGTCTCTCGTTGGAACAATTCTTCACGCAGTGGTGCGAACGACCCGGCACGCCGAAGGTCCGAATCACGAGTTCCTGGGATGAGCCGTCCCGAACGCTGCTCGTCACGGCCGAGCAGCTGCAGCGTATCGACGCCGAGCACCCCGCCTTTCGCTTCGAGCTGCCGGTTGAGGTCTATTCCACCGGGGGGGCGCGTGTGCCAACATCCTTCACGATCCCCGTTTCGGAGCGGTACCACGAGCATCGAATCCAGCTCGAGCACTCCCCGGCCATGGTGGTCGCTGATCCGGATCTGACGGTTCTGATGGATGTCGAACTCGACCAGCCCGCGGGATGGCTTCGCACCCAGATCACACATCGCTCGCTCTCGTCCCGTGTCGAGGCCGCGACTGCCCTGCGCGACCACGCGTCCGAAGCGACGACCAGTACGCTGGAACGCACCGCATCGGACCCGAACGAGCATTGGTCTGTCCGCCAGGCCGCGGCTGAGTCGCTCGGCAAACTCGGCGAACTCGACGCCCTTCTCCGCGTGCGCAAGGCGACGGCGGACGACCAGCCCGGCGACCGCGCAAAGGTCACCGCCGCGATCGTCGAGGCCATCGGCGATGCCTGGGACGGATCGGCCGAAGAACTCAATGCGCTCGTTGAGTCATTCCTCGACGATCGGGCGTGGTCCTACGAGGTCGCCGCTGAAGCGATGGAACTCGCCGGTCGCCACGGGGACGCATCCACGCTCCCGCTCTTCGAGCGTGCCCTCGGCTACGACTCCCAGCACGAACGCATCCGTCGCGGAGCGCTCGCCGGCCTCGAAGACCTCGGCCTCGCAGAAGGCATCGCTCTCGCGGAACCGTTCACCCGCTTCGGCAATCTGAACCGTCTCCGCCCGGTCGCGATCTCGACCGTCGCGGCGCTGGGGCACCACGACGCGGACCGAGCGTTCGCGATCATCAGGCCGCTGCTGCGTGACTCCGAGACCCGGACGATGCGCGGCGCGATGGACGCGCTCGTCACGCTCGGACACGAGGACGCGATTCAGGAACTCGAACTGCACAAAGCTCGCGTGCAGCACCCGGTGCACAAGCAGGAAGCACAGGCCGCCATCGACAGGCTGAGGGCCCGGACCGGCGGCTGAACGTCAAGCACCCTGCTCGGCGTTCCAGCGTGCGAGGAACGCCTGATACTGCTCCGGAGTGTCAATCCCTGCGCGTCCGGCGGCATCCGGATCATCAAGGATCGCTATCGAAATCGTGTAGCCATGCTCCAGCACGCGGAGTTGTTCGAGCATCTCCGTCTGCTCCAACGGCGTCGGCGCAAGCCCGACATACACCGGCAGGAACGAACGCCGGTAGGCGTACAGTCCGAGATGCCGGATCGGACGGGCGTCGGACAATCGCTCCACCGCATCGCCGTCCCGATCCAGCGGGATCCGCGCGCGGGAGAAATACAGCGCGCGGCGCATGTCGGAAGTCGTCACGACCTTCACGACATTCGGACTTTCAGCCTCTCGACAGTCATCCATCCGCACCCCGAGCGTCGCCATCGGCGCGTCACCCCGAAGCAGCGCCTCCACGACGGACCTCACCGCACCGGGGTCGATCTCCGGCTCATCGCCCTGCACGTTCACGACGACATCGTGGTCACCCAAGCCGAGCAGCGAAGCCGCCTCGGCGATCCGGCTCGTGCCGTTCGGGTGCTCCGGGCTGGTCAGCACAACTTCGGTCTCAAAACGTTGCAGCGCTTCGCGAATCTCCTCGTGGTCCGCGGCCACAACGACGCGATCGACCGCGTTGGAATCCAACACACGATCAACGACGTGCTGCACCAGGGGACGTCCGGTGTGGTTCGCCAACACCTTCCGAGGGAACCGCTTCGAGGCCAGCCGAGCGGGAACGATCGCCACAACGCTCATCTCGCCCTCCTCCCCGCCATCCGGCCGGGACTTACTGCTTGAGTTCGTTCACGAGCATCTGCAGTTCGCGACGACGCTCGGTGATGTCCTTGTAGCCGAACTGCTGCATGGCGATCTCGCCGGCAAGCGACATCGCCTCCTTTGCGGCTTCGACATCCTCTTCGTTCCGGGCCTTCTGCTCCAGCACCTCCATGAGCCCGTAGCGGAGTTGCAGCGTAAGATCGCCGCTATCCTGACCCCGGCTCGCGATCGCGTCGCGGAAGGTGTTCTCCGCCTCGCTGATGAAGTCAAGCTTGAGGAAGCACTGGGCGAGATAGAACCGCGCCTGCCCGGATATCCCGGACGCGTCCTTCGCCAACTGGAAGTGTCGCACCGCCTCCTCGTAGTTGCCCATCTGAAATTGGCGCTTGCCCAGCTCGAACTTCAGGCTGAGGTCGGTCGGGTAGTTCTTGACCCGCTCGGCGTACTCCTCGATCTCCAGTTCGACCAGTTTCTTCTGCGCAGCTTTCGCCTTGGATTGCAGTTCAGAATCTTCCGGATTCGCCGCGGCGGACGCGACAATCTGGCGAACCTTGCGCCGCGCCACTCGCATGTTAATCTCGCCGGCTTCCATCTTGAACTTGTAATTGCTGGTCCGCTCAAAGCCCGCCATCAGGACTTTGTAGGCCAGCTTCTCGTCCTCAGGCGTGCCCCGCTCGCGCAGCAGGCGCCCGAGTTTGCCGATCACATTCGGATCGTTCGGATTCTCCTGCAGGCGCTTCTTCTCACGCTCGATGACGCGCTCAAGGGTCTCTTCGGTCTTCACGACCGCGTCGTCTTCGGTCAGTTCGCGCTGCTTCTGGTCGTCCCGGATGTTCTTGCGGAAACCGCCCTCGGCGCGGTTGTCATAGCCACCGGCACTCATCGTCGCCTCGGCCGACATGTTCTTGACTTCGGCGATCAGCTTCGAGTCTGTCTGATCCATGCGGATGCCGATCTCACCGGCCTGAACCGCCTTGTTGTACGAGCCCGCATCGCGGAACAGGCGCATCAGCGTCACGAAGTGGTCCTTCTTCGCCTTCTTCTGGTCGTTCGCAGCGATTGCGAGCACCTTTTCGCCGATCCAGTGGATCTGCTCGCCCATGTCCGTGTCGATCTTGTTCGCCGCCTCCATCGCCTTCAGGCCAGCCTGCCAGTCGGCAGGGCGCGTCCCCCACTGCAGCAGAGCCACGAGGTACCGATCCACCGCGGACTTGCCACCGAAGTTCTTCAGTTGGTCCTTGGTCGGCCCTTTGGCCTTGCCGGAAGCCATGAAGTTCTGGGCGCTGTCGAAGAACGACTCCAGCCCGGACATGTCCGACGGGTCCCATCGCAGGCCTTGAAGCCATAGGGTGACGGCGTATTCGTAGTTCGTTGAATCGTGGACCGCCTTGGCGTGTTGGAAGAACTTCGACGCCTTGGCCGGATCCGGCTGAAACCCGTTGGTCGCTTCCGCCGTCGCGGTCTGTCCGTCCCCTGTCCCAGCGTCGTCTTTCTTCTTGCCAAACAGCGCCAATGCGTGCACTCCTGCGAGGATTGGGGCGGATACCGGCCGAGAGGCCTCGGATCCACATACTACGCCATCCCCCCGCCTATCGCCAAAGATCCGGGGTCCATTCGCCGGGCCCGATAGCCCGCTTTCGGGCGCGACCGTAGACTGCTCGCATGCCTGTGGATGCCGACAAACTGCAAATCGTCAACTACCCGGCGGAGAGCCTCCGCGCGAAGACAATGCCGGTCCCTGAGATCACAGACGAGGTCCGAGCCGTCGCCGGCCGCATGATCGAACTCATGTACGAGGCCGAAGGCATCGGCCTGGCCGCCCCCCAGGTCGGACTCGACTGGCGGATGTTTGTAGTTGATGTCCCCCCGTCAGAGGACGGTGAGCGATCCGTCGACTCGGACCCCGCCTCAGCGACCGACGGTGCCGCTGTCTACATCAACCCGTCGCTCTCGGGCTTCAGCCGTGACCTGGTGCCTTACGAAGAGGGCTGTCTGAGCTTGCCACAAATCACCGGCGACGTCCGGAGGCCGTCGACCTGCACCATCAAAGCGACCGACCTCGACGGACGCGAGTTCACGCAGGTCGGGGAAGGACTCCTCGCCCGATGCTGGCAGCACGAGTTCGATCATCTCGAAGGCATCCTGATCATCGACAAGTTCGATCTCGCCACGCGCCGGAGCGTGAAGGCTGCGCTCGAAACGCTCGCGTCAGCGCAGCGCATCGTTCGATGAGTTTCGCCAGATGACCGCGAGCAGCCCACAGCCCAAAAACGCACTCCGCCTCGTCTTCTTCGGCTCGGGCGCTTTCGGCCTGCCAACGCTGAAGCACCTCGCCAGCACACATCAAATCGAAGCGGTCGTGACCCAGCCCCACCGCCCCGCCGGTCGCAAGCGAGCCCTTACCCCCACCCCGATCGGTGCGTGGGCCGCGGAGCATCTGCCGAGTGTCCCGCTCCTCAAGCCCGAGAACGTGAACGAGGCAGATCAACTCGATTTGGTCCGCTCGTTCGACGTCGGCTCGCCCGATGAGCGTCGAGGCGGCTGGGTCGTGATCGCTTTCGGCCAGAAACTCTCGAAGCGCCTTCTGGCCGATCGATTCGCCATAAACCTCCATGCATCGCTTCTACCCCGGTGGCGCGGTGCGGCCCCGATCAATCACGCGATCCTCGCCGGAGATTCGGTCACGGGGAACTCGGTCATCACGCTTGCCGACAGGATGGACGCCGGTCTCGTGCTCGGCCAGTCCGAGCGCCCCATCACCCTCGAAGCCACAGCGGGCGAGCTGCACGACCAACTCGCCGGCGACGGCCCGCCGCTCGTCGATCGCGTGCTCCGCGAGTTCGCCAGCGGTCAACTCCGGCCGGCCGAACAGGACGACTCGAAGGTCACGATCGCTGGCAAACTCGACAAAGGACTCGGTGCAGTCGATCTCAGCGAGATCAGTGCTGAAGTGGCTCGCCGGACGATCCATGCTCTGAACCCATGGCCGAGCGTCACCGTGGAATTCCGTGGGGAGTCCCTGAAACTGCTCCGGGCAGTCGCCGAGCCGGGAACCACGAAACAGCGCGCCGGGACGATCGTTGACGCTGAAATCGGCACCGTCGCTTGCGGAGAAAGAACAGTGCTCCGGCTGGTGGAAGTCCAGCCCGCCGGGCGCAAGCCGATGCCGTATGGTGCCTTCGCCAACGGCGCCAAACCGCGGGCCGGCGAGTCTCTCGACCCGATCTTGCCGGCCAGGAGGGCTCGCTAGCCGTGGCGCGTTTCCGCCAACTCGACCTCTGGAACCTGATCCCCTCACACCGGACCGCCTCCGGGCGAGCGAACCCGGGACCGTCCGGCAGTCGCCGCCGAGTCACCCCGACGCCCGTGATCGAGGCGAAGCCCGTCCCGAAGCCTGGGTCCATGCAGCACCGGTACGAAGCCATGACGCGCGAACTGCTGCGCGAGTACGGCGTTCGCGTGCGCAAATGGCGCACATCAATGTCCGGCGTCGCCTGGGAAGTCCATTACCGCGACGGCACGGTGAGCCGCTTGATCGAGGCCCCCCGTCCCAAGGGGCCGATGTCGGCAGCCGTGTTCTGCCACGAGATCGGGCACCACGCCATCGGATTCCGCACCTACCGGCCCCGCTGCCTCGAGGAGTACCACGCCTGGGCGTGGTCCTTGCGCACGATGGCGCAATTCGAGCTGAACGTCACGCAAAGCGTGCGCGACCGAATGCACGACTCCCTGCATTACGCGGTGCTGAAGGCTCGGAGGCGCGGGCTCAAACGGCTTCCAGCCGAGCTCGAGCCGTTCAGTCACTCTCGATCCAAGACTCCCATACACGGTTTGGAGATTGGCAAGCGAATTGCGTAGGGCATGGGTACGACGCACGCCGTTGGCAATGCGTGCACGAACCCCCTCAGCGAGGTGTCCCATGCAAGTCTCTTCCGCTTCCAGCAATGCTCAGCAACTCGCGATCGCCGCCGCCAAGGCCGAGGGCCGAAGCCAGCGGATCGTCTCCGCCGAGGCATTTGGCCAGACGCGGGGCGCCGATCGCTTCGAACACGCGCTTCAGAATCAGGCGGATTCGCCGACGTATTCGCTTGAACAGGCAAAGAAATCCGAGTCGCTCAAGCTGTATCACAGCCAGACGACGCAGGAAGTGGCGACACCCGGAGAACCGCAGGTCGCCGAATCGGTGCAGTTCACGCAATCTGACATCGACAACCTGATGAAGATCTTCGGCTTCACCTCCGACGACAACGAGTTCATCGACGATTACGACCTGGACGGGAACGGGACAATCGACCTTCAGGATCTGAACCAGATGCTGGCACAGATCGGCGAGCCACAACCCGCCGGCGCCGGTGATCCCGAGACGTTCACACAGACCGACATCGATTTGCTCATGGAAGCGTTCGGTGCACAGGCCGGGGATGAGAACTACAGCGACGCGCTCGACCTGGACGGTGACGGAGTCATCGGCCTCCAGGACCTGAACACCATGCTGGCGAACCTGGCACCGGTCGAGGAGTCCGGAAACTTCACGCAGGCACACGTCGATCAGCTGACGGCGGCGTTCGGGGCGCAGACCGGAGATGAGAACTTCATCGCCGAACTGGATCTCAACGGAGACGGCACGCTGAATCTCAGTGATCTGAACCAGTTGCTCGCCTCGTTGAACGACTGATCGACGAACCATCTAAAGCGTTGACCCAGCCCCGCAACGCGCGGGGCCTTTTTCGTCCCATAACTGAAACTCGCTCCGCCGGGCCTGTTCTTCTGCGATGACCGCGCCGCTGCCTCTGGCACGCGCAAATTTTGCCGGTACGCTCTCGCTATGAGAGAGACGCCTCGACTCCGGGCCATGCTTGCGGCGGCAGCTTCCATCGCCGGCTGTGCGAACGCCGTCGAGCCCGCGTCGTTCCAGCCGGGCTCCATCGTCTCGCTGCCCGCCATCCCGTCGCACGCTACTGGGGGTATCGCCGACGGTTTCTCGGGCAAGTCCCTCCTCGTGCTACCCGATTCGAGCGCGATCGTCTTCGTCGACTGTGCCGCCGATGGATCTCAGGATGTTGGCAACCCGATCGAAGCCGGCGGTCAGCTCCGGTTCGCGCTGATCACAGATGTAGACGGCGACTCGCTGTCGGACGTCGTCACGACCAGCCCGACGACGGGAAGGGTGAACATCATTCGCCAGGTGTCCCCCGGCGCGTTCGCGCTCGGAGCGGTCTTACCGATCGGGCAACTCCCTTTCATCCCCGCCGCTGTGGATCTCTCAGGAGACGGGCTACCTGAGCTCATTGTTCCGCTTCGAGGCGAAGCGACGGTCGCGCTGCTCCCGAACCTGGGGGATGGTCTGTTCGGCGCCGGCACTCGAATCTCGACCGGTTCCGCACCCGACAGCATCGGCATGGCGGACTTCAATGGGGACGGCGTGATCGATCTGGCCGTCACATGCGCCGGGAGCGCAGCGATCAAAATTCATATGGGCCAACAGGGCCCTGGCGGCGTGACCTTCGGGCCTCCCGCGGTGTCGCTCCCGACCGGCTCCTCCCCGAGCGGTCTTGTGGTGCGCGACTTTGATGGCGACGGATTTCTTGACCTCGCGACCGCGAACACCGGCTCCGCTTCAGTGTCAGTCTTCTACGCGGACGGAACCGGCGGCTTCTTGGACGGCGGCTTCCTGTTCGCCGGCACCGCCGCGCAGTCCATCGCTGCGGCGGACGTTGATCAGAACGGACTGCCGGACCTGATCGTTACCAACCCGAGCGTGCAGACCATCACGATCCTGCAGGCACAGGCCGACCGCAGCTTTTCGCGGTCTACCGTGCAGATACCCTTCAGGCCGTCTCGACTCACGGTGGTAAACGCAAACGCGGACGGGCGGCCCGACCTCATCCTGACAAGCCAGACCGCGGCCCAGTCGATCGTGCTGTTGAACACGACCAGCGCCGCTCCGTGTCCCGGTGATGTATCCGGAGATCTCCGCGTGAACCTGCAGGATCTCAATCTGGTGCTTGCCAACTTCGGGACCGACGCGACGCGTGGGGACGCGAACGGCGACGGCAAGGTCACCCTTGCCGACCTGAACATCGTGCTCGCGAACTTCGGATCAATCTGCGCGGAGAGTTGATCCGACGCTTGCAAGAAAAAGGGCGCCTCATCGAGACGCCCCCGGTGTGCCTGAGTTGGGTCCGGTTCAGTCGACCGACATCACCTGATTGCTGCGACGCTGGTCCTCGGACTGCGTCTCCGGATCGTAGCGCCGGTTGATCTGCTCGAAGATCTGGTTGTGAGCGGTGTCCTTGCCGCCGATCCACTCCACGCTACCGTCGGTGTAGGCGAAGTTTCCGCCAGACGACCCGTGGTTGTCCTGGGGCTGGTATCCGGTCAGGTCGGTGTTGTTGCCGAAGAAGGAAAGGTTTGATCGCAGCGTGCCGGCGAAACCGGAGGAGAACTGCCCGCCACCGATGTCGTTCGCGTTCGTCTCATCGCCGAGGAAGCCGACGCGTGCCGCCTCGTTGTTCTTGAGGCCGGCGACATAGAAGTAACTGATGTTGTACCAGACAACATCCTTTTCCTCCTTGATCTGGCCCGGGGTCGCGAACGGCCAGCGAGCCGGGTCGCCGCCGGCGGCCGCGGTATCTCCGTCGCTGTCGTCCGCCGGGTTCTGCAGCACGGCGTAGTCGCCGGGACCGTCGTTCAGGTATCGGCGCAGCAGTGGCTCGCGAGACGGCGAGGTGAAGGACACGGGGCGCCACTGGCCGGAGCGGTAGACGGGATAGCCCGGGAAGTCACGAGTCCAGCTCGTGTAGAGCCCGTCAGCGTTCGCGCGATCGGCCTGATCGAGATTGAAAAAGCCCGCGAAGCCGCCGTAGTCGGACTGTCGAGTGAACAGTGTCTCGGGCGGAAGCACGCGGCTGGTCTGTCCGACCACGCCGCCGGGACCCGGTGTCACGATCGGGAAAACTCCGTCGTAATCCACCGCGTACACCTGCATGATCAACTGGATGTTCTTCAGGTTGTTCGCGGACTGAGCGCGGAACGCCGACTCTCGTGCCTTGCCCAGCGCGGGCAGGAGGATGCCGATCAGCAGCGCGATCACGGCCACAACGACGAGCAGCTCGATCAGCGTGAACCCGCGACGAGCACGAATCGATACGGCGTTGAAGTGGTCAGTCAGAGCAAGATTCATGACCCGGTCCTTCTTAATTTGAACATGGACACCGGCTGGTGCTGTGACCGGAGAGCGTCGGCCCGCCGGGCGGTTGTCCCGGTAAAATGTTTTACCAACTCCCCGAGTGTACATCGAGCGGATATGGGTTCAAGGGTCAAGGTCCGTGAACGACAAGATTCAGACAAGATTTTCCGCGTATACCTATCTTAGACCAGGATTTGTAAACTCGCACGGGCATTGGGTTAATGACGCGTCAGCCCCTGGCCCTGGCCGCGCCGCCCGCCGCCACTCCGCGTGTTTCACAGGTGGACCGATGCTGGATTTGCAGTAAAATGTTTTACTGGAACGGTTTAGTGGCTCGCCGAGCCGCGAGTTGCCGACACACGGATGGGCGTTACGAGGTCACCATGGCGAAGCAACGGGCGAACATTCGGGATGTGGCGAAGGAATCCGGGGTTTCCCTCACCACAGTTTCGCTGATCATCAACAAGAACGATCAGCGGATCTCCGAGCCCACGCGTCAGCGCGTCCTCGATGCCATCGAGAAACTGTCGTACACACCATCCCGACTCGCGCGAGGCCTGCCGAACCGCAGGGCCAACACCCTCGCGATCCTCGTGCCTCAACTCCAGAACGCGTTCGCCGATGTGTACTTCGGCGAGCTGATCTCGGGCATCTACGAAGAGGCCGCCGCACGAGGCTTCCGCATCCTGCTGGAGGTCGCCCGGCGCGACTACATCAAGCGACGCG
>Ga0209273_10001093_pt1 | contig 27092 bp, 25 predicted proteins | sample tdAd471_FD_187126 | JGI IMG/M metagenome (GOLD analysis project Ga0209273, IMG submission 187126) | Marine sediment microbial communities from the Atlantic coast under amendment with organic carbon and nitrate - tdAd47.1 (SPAdes)... | ecosystem: Environmental > Aquatic > Marine > Coastal >...
GCTCGGCATCGTCATCGGCGACGTGGTCGGCAAAGGCGTGCCCGCGGCGCTGCTCATGGCGTCCGTGCGTTCGCTGTTCCGGGCCCACGCCACCCACGCCGAAACCGTCAGCGAGGTCGCGCGTCGCGTCAACCACACGCTCACACGCGACACGCTCCCCGGCGAGTTCGCCACCGCCTTCATCGCGTGGATCGATCCGCAGTCACGCGAACTCTGGTACGCCAACGCCGGGCACGACCCGCCCGTGATCGTCCGCGCCGCTCGCCCGAGCGCGGACAAGCCCGGCGCGGTCCAGAAACTCGAAGCCGGCGGACCGCTGCTCGGTGTCGACGCGTCCTTCGCCTACGACCACGATTCGGTCGTGCTCCAGCCCGGCGACACGCTCGTCGCCTACACCGACGGCGTCACGGACGCGATGACATTTGACGGCCGGAAGTTCGGACGCGAGCGCCTGATGAACAGCGTGCAGAGCCAGCTCGGCGAGAAACCCGACAGCAGTGCGCGCGAGGTGTGCGATCGCGTTATCTGGGACATACGGCGCTTCGTCGGCCTCAACACCGAGCGCGACGACATCACGCTCATCGTGCTCCGCGCGCGTTGAACCGTTCGACGATCAGCCGGCGCGAGGGATCAGCACCAGCGCGCTGTTCCACGGGTCACCGGTCTCGCGATCGCGCTGGATCTCGCCGTTGTAAAGATTGTGCGGGAACTCTTCCTGCAGCTTCTCGAGACGAGCGCTGACCACGCCCGTGTTCAGGTCGAAATCACGGCTCGTGAACGCGCCGATCGTCACGCTGCTCACCCGACGCCCGTGGAAGTAGTACGCCTCCTGGCCCAGACGACGAAGTTGCTGCGTGTACCGCTCCGCGTCCGCGCGGCGCTGCGCCTCGTCTCCCGCGAACACCGCGACCTGCAGCGTGTGCGTGTAGGCGGGCTCCATGTTTTTGGCCGCTTCGACCAGGCTGTAGCGCGTGTTGTCGCCCTGTTCGACCGGCGGCGGGACGAGGATCGCCATCGCGTACGGTCGCACGCCGCCGGATGCCAGTGACTTCACGTACTCCAGATCGCGCTGGGCGCGTTCATCGTCCGGCCCCGTGTAGCCGCCCATGACCACCGCCGAGCCGCTGCTCACCGCGCGCGAGCGCACATCGCTGCGGCGCAGCGCTCGCGCGATCACCGATGCCCGCTCTCGCGCGCGCTGTTCGTGCGATGGGCCGGAGACCCGCTCAAGCAGGATCGCCCAGCCGTCCGGATCCGAACCGGTCGAAGTCGTGCGCTGCGTCGAGACCGGTGCGCGCGCACCGGTCGTCGGCGCGCTCGTCCCATCGATGGAGAGAGCCTGCGTCATTGGGGCCTCGCCGGTCGCTTCTGGGTCCGCGAAGACGCGCGCGCTGTCAGCCCGACCGGACGCGCCGGAGTCGAACACGCCCGGAGCCTCGCGGCGCAGACGCTCGCGCTCGGCGGCCTCCTGGGCAGACTCACCGCCGTCGGAAGAACACGCGCCGACTGTCAAGCAGCACCCGAACAACGCCAGCACAAACGACCACCCAAACGGGCGAGACCATCCGGACAAAGACCGATCAGTTATCGGGTCTGCCCCCCCGCAATTGAGCGGATTTTGAAAGATTCCCGCGCGAGTCCGCTGTTGCGTTATCTTCATAAGTATCTTCCAATAAAGCACTTAATCAAACTTCAGCCCGAGTGGCAAAGTTGAAGGCTTTTTGCGTGCGCCGTCGATACAGAGTGTGTCACCGGAAAAGTGGATAGGTTCCGGATAAATCCAGTTCATCAGTCGCCGGCGCCAGTCGCCCGCGCATCCTAACGCCTCAGGGGTCGGGCGCGTACGCACGGAAGCCCCTGCACACCAGAGTCTCTGAGGCCTTTCGCACCAGGAGTGAGTTCGCCCCATGGCAAGCAACATCGAAAACCTCAACGGCTTCGCGAGCGCCCGCCTCGACCAGATCGCGCGCAGCACGCAGGACCGGTCCGCCAAGGCCCAGTTCCAGCCCAGCAATGAGGCCCCGCGCACCCTCGATCGTGCCGATCGAGTGGAACTCTCCGCCGAGGCCCTGAACGCCGACGCCGTCCGCACCGACCTCGTCGCACGCATCCGCGCCGAGATCGAAGCCGGCACCTACGAGACCGACGCCAAGCTCGACGCCGCGGCCGACGCCCTCGCCAAGCAGTTCGGCCTCTAAGACCGAACGACCGAATCACACACGACTCGCACGAAGCCGGACGGCCCATCAGGGCGTCCGGCTTTTCTCATGGGCTGAACACGAACGCAATCACATTGCTCAGCTGAACTTGCCGAGCAGCGACAGGGCTTTGCGCAGCCCGCTGCCCTCTTTGTTCAGCACGCCCGCGCTGAGTTTGTCGAGGGTCGAGACGAAGTTGAGCATCTCGTCGAGGCGATCGTTGTGGGCTTTCAATTCCGCCGGGTCCGCGCCGTTCTTCTTGGCCAGACGCGTGTCGCCGGTCATGTCGCGCACTTCGAACAGCGAGGCCACCACCGGGTCGAGCTCGCGCTTCTTGCGCTCGCGTGCGATGGTCTTGAACATCGTCCAGATGTCCATCTCCGCCTGGAAGTACTCCTTGCGGTCGCCTCGCTTGTGCTGGCGATGGACGATGCCCCAATCCGTCAGCCCGCGCAAAGTCATCGAGGCGTTGCCACGCGAAATGTTCAGGCGCTCCATCACGTCGTCGGTGCACATCGACTCGCCGGTGATGTACAGCAGCGCGTGCACCTCGGCCATCGTGCGGCTGATGCCCCACGCCGAACCCATGCGACCCCAGGTCTCGATGAATCGATCCTGCGCCTCGCGCACCGTCCCGGGTTGAGTTTCTGAACTTTCAGACATGTTTGAAGCCCAGACAAAGGTAGCGACGGCGACCCGGTCCATCTATCGCTTGGCCCGCTGAACCCGGCAGATTCAGCAGATACTCCGCTATCCACGCGCAAGAAAAAAGCCGGCGAGCGGCCCTTAAGCGCGCTCGACCGGCCTTCCGGGGGCTGTGTGTACGTCTGAGTAAACCGCGTGAGCGCACCCAATTCCCCTTAACCATATCCGGGTGGACGAGTATTTCAAATGTCTTCACCTAAACCGCCAGCAGATTCACGATCCCCAGGACCCCCAAAACGAGGCTCACCACCCCGTTCAGCGTGAAGAACGCCAGTGGCAGGCCCGCGACGCCCCGCTTCGCCAGCACCAGGTGCTCGTATATCAGAAGCCCGGCGACGCCCAGCACCGCGCCCCCGAAGATCGCCCCGAAGCGCGGTTCGACCAGCCACGCCCCCACGAGAGCCGCGTAGGCCAGCCCGTGCAGCGCGCGGCTGACCCAAAGACTCCCCGACACCCCCAGCGCGCTCGGCACCGAGTGCAGGCCGACGCTGCGGTCGTACTCGAAGTCCTGCAGCGCGTAGGCGACGTCAAACCCGGCCACCCACAGCGCGACGAAGACGCACAGCAGGATCACGCTCCAGCCCGTCGCACCCAGCTCGCCGCCGAGGATGCCCATGGTCAGCGGGTCGATCGCCAGCACCGCGCACAGCGGCGAGATCGCCAGAGCCGAGCCGAGGAACAGGTGGCACAGGGCCGTGAACCGTTTTGTATAGCTGTACAGCGCGATCCACCCCAGCACCGGCACGCCCAGCACCAGCGGCACGGGGTTCGCACTCACCACCAGGAACCCGGCGCACGCGGCCAGGAACAGCCCAGCGCTGAGCAGCGCGAGCGCCCAGCCGTCGCGCACCCGCAGCGCGCCCGAGGCGATCGCGCGCCGGGCGGTCCGGGGGTTGTCCCTGTCCAGCCGGTGGTCGGCCAGCCGGTTGACCAGCATCGCCCAGGTCCTCGCCGCGACCATGCAGACGACGATCAGCCCGAGCAGCAGCCAGCGCTCGCCCGACGGCACGCGGTCGATGACCATGACGGCGCCGAGCAGCGCGAACGGCAGCGCGAACACGGAGTGGGCGAGCTTGATGTCTGCCAGCGCAAGACGCATCCGCGCGCCGAGCGGCGGCACGGTCGGAGCATCAGCGGTGGGCGAATCGGCGGAGTCAGGCATCAGCGGGAATGCTAGCCCGACACTCGCGGCGGTGCGATCACATCATCGCAAACAGCCCACGCTGCTCGATCGTCAGCACCTGGCGCAGGCGCTCGACCGTCTTCTGGTCGAGTTCCGACTGTTCGCGCTGCATCTCCGGGTCGTCGCTGCCGCCGCCGTACATGCCGAAGCCGCCGTACATGATCTCGCCGTCGTCACCCTCGAAGACGCGCCGGAGCATGAGCGTGCCCTTGGGGGTGGGGAGCTGGATGAAGTCCGGCTCGGTCTGGTCGCCGGTACTGCGCGAGTAGCGGTCGCGGATGGCGCTGCGACGGGCTTCCCAGTCGGCCTTGATCGAGGCGATCTCCTGCTTCTGCGACTCCGACAGCGGCTGCACGCGCTGCATGCGTCGCAGGTACGCGCCCATCTCTTCCGAGTCGGCCTCACCGAACGCTTCCACCTGCATCTGCATGCCCGACATCATCGTGTCCATGTTCTCGAGCATGCGGAACATCTGGTCCACGCGCGAGTAGCCGCCGAACATGAACGGGTTGGAGTCCTTCGGGCGTGCCACCTTCTCGAACGCTTCCATCTGGTGCGACGGGATCTCGCGCTCGATCCGATCGCGGAACTGCACATTGATGTCGCGCACCCGCGCGCAGAGCCTGCGCAGCTCGAGCCCCATCGGGACCAGTTCCTCCTGACGCCGGTTCACCTCCTGCCAGCCCTCCTGCATCAGCGTCGGGTCCTGCTCGTTCTGCAGGTCCATCTGCATCTGCTGGGTCTTGGTGTACTCCGCCCCGAGGGTCTCGGCCTTGCGGTTGCGCGCGGCGAGCGCCGAGTCGATCTGCACGCGATACTCGCTGAGGATCGGTTCGAGCGCCGCACGCTCGCCGTCGCCCAGTTCCAGCGCCTGCACGCACGCCACCAGATCGACCTTCTCGTCCGAGTACGACGCGTACTTCGCCAAGGTCTTGGCGCGTCGCTGCTCGCGCTCGAGCGCCGACCACTTCTCAAGCTGCGCCGGCGTCAGCACCAGGCGCAGGTCCGCGATGAACTGATCCTCCAGCCGCTCGACCTTCTGGTCGAACGTGGCCTTCACCCCCATCATCTCCTTCTGCATGTCCGCCCAATTGCCTTCCGGTCGGAACTTGTGCTGCTGGTCGCTGCGCGCCTCGGCGAACAGCGTCCACTCGCGGTTGTAGGACCGGTCCAGCTCGGCGTAGGCATCGCGCATGATGTCCATCTGGATCTCGTCCAGCCCCAGCACCTCGGCGTACATCTTCAGGTCCCGCGCCGTCACCGGCGTCGAGCCGCCCATGAACATTGCGCCGTCCCAGACGCTGTCCGACCAGCCGGCGAACTGCCACTCCTCATTCGCCCGCGCCTCCACGACGATCGCCGGCGCGAGCGTGACCGCGCCCGCGGCGACGAGCGAGGCGGGAGCCGGGTTGAGAAGACGGGCGAGCAGACGGGCCGCGACGGACATGGGCGTAGACATGGCAGGTTCCTCCGAGATCGATTCCGCGCCGGGTCATGGCGCATCCACCGGACAACATGATGCCACAGCACCCCCGCCCGGTGATGTCCCAATCCGGCATTTCGCGGACATTTGCCGGGCCACCGCCGTACGATCCCCCATGCCCGACTCAGGCGATTCAAGTTCCCGACCGTCCCGACCGCGGGTCGTCATCGTCGGCTGCGGCTTCGCCGGGATGCAGGCCGCCCGCGCCCTGCGCAAGGCCGATGCCGACATCACCGTCGTCGACCGGCGCAACCACCACCTCTTCCAGCCGCTGCTCTATCAGGTCGCCACCGCCGGCCTCTCGCCGGCTGATATCGCCTCGCCGATCCGGCGCATCTTCCGAGGCCAGCGCAACGTCCGCGTCCTGCTCGATGAGGTCACCGGCATTGACACCGGCGCGCGCACCGTGCACCTCGACCACGACCGCCTGGACTACGACTACCTCGTCCTCGCCGCGGGCGCGACGCACTCCTACTTCGGCCACGACGAGTGGCAGGCCGTCGCGCCGGGCCTGAAGACCATTGACGACGCCACCGAGATCCGCCGGCGCATCCTCCTCGCCTTCGAACGCGCCGAGCACGAGGACTCCGAGCCCGCACGCCGGACCGAACTCACCTTCGTCGTTGTCGGCGGCGGGCCCACCGGCGTCGAGCTCGCCGGCGCGATCAAGGAGATCGCCGCCCAGACTATCCCGCGTGACTTTCGCGCCATCGACACGCGCACCACCCGCGTCGTGCTGGTCGAAGGCGACGACCGCCTGCTCGGCTCCTTCGACCCGTCGCTCAGCGCCCGCGCCAAGCGCGACCTCGAGAAACTCGGCATCGAGGTCATCCTGAACACCTACGTCACCGACCTCAAACCCGGCATCGTCACGATGGATGAGGACACGATCAGAGCCGGCAATGTCTTCTGGGCCGCGGGCGTGCAGGCCAGCCCGCTGGCCAAGGCACTCGGCGTCGAACTCGACGACCTCGGACGCGTCCCGGTCGAGCCCGACCTCAGCGTGCCCGGCTTCCCCGAGATCTTCGTCGTCGGCGACATGGCCGCGGCCAAGCAGCGCAACAGCTCGGGAGACCTCGTCCCCGGCGTCGCGCAGGGTGCGCTGCAGGGCGGCGAGCACGTCGGCAGGATCATCGCTCGCGAGCTGAACGGGACACCTCGATCAGAGCGCCCGCCGTTCCGCTATAAGGACAAAGGCTCGATGGCGACCATCGGCCGGGCCCGGGCCGTTGCCGAGATCGGGCGCTTCAAGTTCGGCGGCTTCTTCGCGTGGGTCCTCTGGGGGCTCATCCACGTCATGTTCCTCGTCGAGTTCCGCAACCGCGTGCTCGTCATGCTCCAGTGGGTCTGGAACTGGTTCGCGTTCTCGCGCGGTGCACGGCTCATCACCGGCGGACGCGAGCCCACTGATTCCCCCGCGCCGCCCAGAGAACTCAAAGAGCAACCCGAACCCGCCGAGTGACCCGAGGGTTCAACCCGCGCCGAGTTCGATCCCCGCATCCACATCCGCCTGGATGCTCGCGCCGAGCCCGAGCGCGATCCGGTTCGCGTACGCGCTGTACGCCGTCGCGTGCACCACATCGTGCACCGCCGGATCGCCGAGCCCGGCGCCCTTCAGAGCGGCGACATCGCCGCCGGTCATGCCACCGGGATCAACGGTGAGTTTCTGCGCGTACTTGGCGATCGCCGCCTCGCGTTTGGTCAGCCCGCTCGTGTCGCCGTCGGTTGCCAGCGGTTCCACGATCGCCTTGCGATCGTCGGGCAGCAAGCGGTCGAGCGCGTTCGCGTGGTGGTTCAGGCAGTACTCGCAGCCGTTCACCAGACTGACCACCACGCCGATGATCTCGCGCTCGATGCGCGACAGCGCCGACTCGGTGTGCATCGCGCTCACCGCCAGACCGACATGCGCTTCGATCGCCTCGGCCGCGCCGGAGCTCACGGAGTGGGTCTTGAGGATGTCATCGACGGCCTGCTGGCCTCCATCGGTCGAGCGTCCATACTTCGAGTACAGCTCGGCGAGTTTGCCGGTCGCTTCGGTTTCGTTGATCGTGCTGATGTAGGCCATGGAAGATCCGTTCGGAGTCGGTGAGATTGGTTTCAGTTGCCGAGGCGATCGCGGATCGCCCGCCCCACGTAAGGCCGGCGCTGCGGCAGGTCGGCATCCTCGCGCGCCGACGGGTCGATCGCGAAGTCGCCGACATCCTCGCGAGCGTCGAGATCCTTGAGCTGGACCTTCTCATCGCCGTGGATCACCACCGCGAAACGGGCGTGCTGGCGCTCGGCATCGGCCAGCAGCTTCTTCAGGTTGCGCGTCGCCTTCGCCGTCGTCCGCGCGTGCATCGGGCGCACGCCTCCGCTGGTCGCGTCGAACCGCGCCGCGTCCCACGGCTTGCCGTCGAACCCGGCCGCCTCGATCCCGGCCCGCAGGTTCGCCAGGAGCGGCTGCACGAGGTGATCGTGCTCCTCGCCCCCGGACACCACGAAGACTTCCGGACGCAGGCTTACGCCCGAAACCGTCCGCTGGATCGCGTCCATCATCTCCGCGCCGTCGGCGGGCATCAGACCGTGATCGTCGAGCAGATTCCCGAGCACCACATCGCCCATCCCGAAGCCGCACGCAGGGGTGGGAGGGCCGCCGAAGAGTTCGATCAGGTTGTCGTAGCGCCCGCCCCCGGCGACGGCGCGCTCGCCCGCGGCGATGAGTTCGAAGACGGTCCCGGTGTAGTAGGCGAGGCCTCGGACGATGTTCAGATCGAAGCGGTGCCAGCCCTCAAGGCCACTCTGATTCAGCGCGGTGCCCAGTTCGCGGATCCCGCGTGATACATCGCCGCCTGCGCTCAGAGCAGTTTCCGCTTGGCTTTCTGTGGTTTCATCGAGCAGCAGGCGAGAGAGTTTCTTCCCGAGATCCGCACCGCCGGGCAGCGCGTGCGCGCGCTGGAGGTAGCCGATCGGTCCGATCTTCTTGGCCTCGTCGAGGAGCTGGAGCCATGAATCGCGGTCGGCAGGATCGACACCGAGAGCGCTGAACAGGTTGTCGATGCCTTGCCGGGAACTGAAGTGCACACGGGAGTGCTCCGATCGGAGTCCGAGTGTCCGCATCGCCGCAACAAGCGTGCCGATGATTTCAGCATCGTGCGCGACCGCCTCGTGCTCCTCGCCCCCGATCACATCCACGTTCCACTGCATGAACTCGCGCAGGCGCCCGCGCTGCGGCTTCTCGGCCCGGAAGAAGTTCGGCACGCAGAACCAGCGCACCGGCTTGGGGAGCTGCTTGGCCTTCGCCGCGTACATTCGCGCCAGCGTCGGCGTGAACTCCGGCCTCAGCGCGAACGGGGCGTTGCCGGTCTCGCGCACCTGTTCGCGCTCGTCCTCGGCCTTGCCGCTGAACGCCTGGAATAGCTCGCCCAGGATCCCCTCGCCGCTCTTGACCGCGTAGAGCTCCGAGTGCTCGAAGGTCGGCCCATCGATCTCCTCGAACCCGTGCCGGATCGAGACCGCCCGCCACACCTCGGTGATGTACCGCCGGCGCAGCAGGTCCTCGGGGTAGAAATCGCGCGTGCCCTTGGGCGATCCGATCGATCGCGGGTCAACCTTTGCGGCTTTGGAATCGGAAGAGGCCATGGGCGGAGGATAGCCGCCCACGCCCCGCTCCGTGATGCCCGACGCACACTCCAAAAGCAAACAGAGCCCCGCGTCCGCGGGGCCCTGCAGCGATCGGTCACACCGGCTCGGTCAGCGGCGACGACGCGCAGCGCCAACGCCCGCCAACCCGAGCAGTATCGCGGTCCCGGGGGCAGGAACGACCCCGGTGAGTTCCACGAAGCGAGCGGTACCGTCCGGAGCCAGCGCCCGCGCGAAGATCTTCGAGCCATCGTCGGAGATGGCCGTCGTGTGCGTCAGCAGCCATCCGTCGGGGATGACCTCCGCGAACAGGTCATTGAGGTCGTAGGTGATGTCGTTGGCAAAGTCATAGAGGAACGCGTGGTTCGGCAGACCGGCACCAAACAGGTTGCCGCCGCCGAAGGTTCCGGTGTAATTCACCGCGTTCATCGTGCCCATCAGTCGCCCACCGACGCCGGGGATCACGTGCGCTTCGCCGCTCGCGTCCCAGTAGATCGGCACATCCAGGGGGGCGATGCTCGGCACACGAGCCGCCCCACCGACGATCGAGCCGTCGTAGGAGATGTTCGAGCTGGACGCGCTCCCGCCGACCGTCACCGAAGTGCCGCCGGCCGGGATGTTCAGAGGCGAGACGTCATCGGTCTCGTAGTTCCACCGGAACGCGTTCGTCGTGTACACGCCCTGTGAGTTGCCCAGCACCACCTGAACCGGAGCGTCGACCGCGATGCCACGGTTCGCACCGGCAAAGGCACCGGTCGGGAACTGTGCGATGAACGCGTCGTTCGCACGACGAATTCCGCTCGGTGTCAGCACCGCGGACGAGACCCCGCCCTGCACGATGTTCAGGACCGTGCCATCGCGATTCACGCCGTAGGCGAAACTGCCGGCGGAACCGGCGTGGGGACTGTCGTAGACGGTGCCCGCGATGTTGCCGTTCGAGGCATCCGCCGCGAGCCACTGCATGGGTGGGCCACCGGCGGGGCCGCCGACCGCCATCGAGCCGTCCGGCGTAATCGCTGCAGCCGCGCTGCCGCCGGTCTGGATGAACAGGTCGCCGTGGTACACGTAGGCCGCACGCCCGTCGCTCAGGATCCCGACGTACGAGCTGCCGTCCGCTGAGATGTCATAGACCTGCGTGTAGTACGCCCCGTTACCGGGATCGACGAGAGGCCCGAAGGCCAGGGGGGTGTACGTCCCGCCCGGGACAACGCCCGCGCACGCCTGAGTCGCGGCGACCACGACGGCACCAACACAGATGGTGCCATTCAGATTCAGCATGATGGTGTCTCCTCCGATGGTAAAACCCCCGTTTGCGGCGGAGGGCCTACCAGTCTGCCCCGAAACAGGGGGCAGTCAAGCGAGAGACATCAACCGAGCCGACGAGAACTCCGGTTGGCAGTCTGGGTAACCTTGCCCGGACCCGGAGCGGCACCGAGGTCCGACCCGCCTACTCGCAGGCCCCGCCGAAGTTCGCCAGCACCGTGTTCAGGTCGGCCAAGTTGACCAGCCCGTCGCCCGTGGCGTCGCCGATCTTGCCGGGCACACCGAAGTTCCCGAGCACGATGTTCAGGTCGGCGAGGTCGATCAGCCCGTCGTCGTTCACATCGCCCGGGCAGCCGATCGGGACGAACACGATCCGGACGCGCCGGTCCTGCTCGAGCACGAGCGGGACCTGTTCGCCGCCGGCCGAGTACGCCACCCACTCGGTCAGGCCGACGATCGTGTCGTTGGTGTTGTTCACATCCGAAAAGGAGAAGTAGCCGGTCGCGCCGATGTCGACCCCCGTGTAGGCCACCCCGTCGCTGCAACACTGCAGCCAGCCGTGGCTGGACATGAACACCGAGTCCCCGGGTTCGCCGACATACGCGATGCCGCCTTCCTGATTCTCCGGGTCGTCTTCCACGGCACGCATCGCGCCGTCGGGATCGCCGATCAATTCGAAGATCACCTCCGCCTCACCGCCGTCGGGGTCGTCCGGCACGGCGCGGTCGTGCACGATGAACACGCCCACACCCTCCGGCCCGCGCGACAGCAGCAGGTGCGACCGGTCCGCCTCGGGCACAAGGTTGGGACCGTTCCAGGAATCGCCCTCGGGAACGTTGTAGGCGTAGAACTCCGCGGCGGTCGCGTTGGTCTCGAAGGGCAATATGAGCCCGACCACGTTGTCGTCAAAGTCACCCGCGCCCGGCGATGACTCCTGCGCAACCTCGAACGCCCCGCCGCAGGCCGATGTCACGCAGTTGCGGTTGATCGTGAGGAAGTCGAAACCGATCCCGACAGATCCGGTGTCGACAACGTCAAGGATAATCCGATCGATCGCCGTGCCGGAAACCTCCAGAGGCAGGATCGACGCGTTGCCGGTGCCCGGGTCGCCGAAGGCAATCGTATCCGTCGCGACCTCCACGCCGTTCTCGAACGCCCGAAGCACGACCGTCTCATCCGGGCCGTCGATGTCGTGCACGAAGATTCGCAGCGACGTCGCCGGCGGGTCGATATCGATCGCGATGTCTCGCGGGTCGAACTCGTCGCCGTCGATCACGGGATCGGCGAGAAAACCGTCACCGGATGCCAGTGGGGCATCGGTCCCACCGCCGGAAAAACCGACCCGCGGAGCGCCGCGGGTCCCGATGATGGGGAGCAGAGACGGATCCCCGTTGATCGAAAAGGTCAGGCCGAGTTTGGCGTACTGCGTCGAGAGCTCGGTCCCTTCCGGAAGCCCCTCGAAGTCCACAACCAACTGCTGCACCTGCGCGCTCGCAACTGGCGCGACTGCCCCGACACACGCCGCAGCGAGCATCCCGATCATCATTCGCGTGTTCATTTCCGTTCCTCTCGTTCTCATAGTCGCAGCACCGCGCCGATGCGGACTCAGTCGCAGACCGTTCCAAAGGCTCCCAGGACGGCGTTCAGGTCCGTCAGGTCGACGATGCCGTCGCAGTTGAGATCACCCTCGCCGAGGTTGCTCCCGAAATTGCCCAGGATCAGGTTCAGGTCGCCGAGGTCGACCGCCCCGCTGAGGCACGGCCCGCTCAGTTCCACGCGGTCGATCCCGACCGTCTCCGCGACGATCGAACCGAACTCCGCGGGCAGGTACAGCTTCGAAACTCCCGCCATCACGCCGTTGAACTGATCGGGCGTCGCGACCGGTCCGTTGCGGTTGCCAATCCGGAACGCGTCCGGCTGCAGGAGCAGGCACCGACGCCCCCACGTGCCGGTCGCCGGCATCGGCAGTTCGCCGTAGAGCACGGTGCCGTCGGCTCCGATCAGGATCACGCCGCGCTCGAGGCTGTAGTTGTCGAGATCCGTCAGGACGCTGTAACCGAGTCTGCCGCCGGAAAACGCCAACAGATCGCCCGTGAAAAACACCGACGCCTCAAAGTAGAAGCAGTTGTTCGACGGGTCCAGACGCGAGATGTACGCCCCGAGGTCGCCGCCCGATTCGTTCCAGTCGACCGCGTACGCCCCGATCGGATTCAGGTACGACCCGCCGCAGGGCATGTCGGCGACCTGCCACCCCGATGCGCCCGCATCGAAATCCTCCACGATCGGCTCGGCTCCCGCCAACAAAGCCCCGCTGAACACGATGCCGGCCAGCACGCAACCCGTTCTCATGTTGTCTCTCCTCCTCCCACACCCTACCCGGCGACACTCCGAGGGCAAGCGATTCCCTGTTCAACGCCCGAAAACCCGCGTTCGGCGCACGTCGGCGACGATCGCCGCTACTATTGAGCCCCGGCCTGACAGGCCGTACCGGTTCAATCTCCCTTTTTGCATAGAGTTTGGCTGCGCCCATGCCCACGATCACCATCGACGGCAAAGTCTGCGACTTCGAGCAGGGTCAGACGATCCTCCAGATCGCCAACGCCAACGGGATCGAGATCCCCCAGTACTGCTACCACGACGGCCTGTCGATCGTCGCTTCCTGTCGCATCTGCCTCGCTGAGGTCTGGGCGCCCAACCCGCGCAACGACAACAAGCTCGAGCCCATCCCCAAGCTCCTGCCCACCTGCCAGACCCCCGCCGGCGAGGGCCAGGTCGTCTACACCGACTCGCCCAAGGCCATCCAGAACCAGAAGGCGGTCATGGAGTACCTGCTGATCAACCACCCGCTCGACTGCCCGGTCTGTGATCAGGCCGGCGAGTGCTGGCTCCAGGACTACTCCTACGACTACGGCCGAGGCGTCTCGCGCTTCGAGGAAACCAAGGTCAAGCAGCCCAAGAAGGACCTCGGCCCGCACGTCTATCTCTACGCAGACCGCTGCATCATGTGCACCCGCTGCGTGCGCTTCTGCCGCGAAGTCACCGGCACCGCCGAGCTGATCGTCGAGGGTCGCGGCAACTCGGAACAGATCGACATCTTCCCCGGCGAAGCGCTCGACAACGAGCTCTCGGCCAATGTCATCGACCTCTGCCCCGTCGGCGCGCTGCTCGACAAGGACTTCCTGTTCACCCAGCGCGTCTGGTTCCTCAAGAGCACCCCGTCCATCGACGGCATCACCGCCCAGGGCGACAACATCCTGATCGAGCACAACCGCGGCGAGGTCTATCGCATCAAGCCGCGAGACTGCGCCGAGGTCAACAAGTGGTGGATCTCCGATGAGGTCCGCTACGGCTACAAGTTCGTCCACTCCGAAGACCGGATGACCACGCCCATCGACCGCGCCCACGGGCGCCGGACCGAGGTCGGCTGGGGACGCGCCTATCGCGAGTTGCTGCGCCACCTCACCGGCGACGACCGCTTCGGCGGCGACGGCCAGCGCAAACACATCGCCATCCTCGTCAGCCCGATGCTCTCCACCGAAGACGCGTACCTGCTGGGCACGATGGCCCGCGCGATCGACCCCGACGCGGTGCTGGCCGTCGGGCCTGTTCCACGCGCTGGCGAAGACAAGACCTTCCCCGGCGGCTACACGATCCGAGCCGAGAAAGCCCCCAACGCCCGCGGCGTGCGGCGCGCCCTCGAGGCCATCGCCGGCGAGGGCAACGTGCCCGGCTTCGACGACATCGCCGGACGCATCGCCTCGACCGAGTTTCAGGGCCTGATCGTCACCGGCAACTACCCCAGCGAGTGGGTCACCGAGGAGTTCGCCAGCGCCTGCGAGGGCAAGTCGCTGGTTCTCATCGACACGCTGCCCAACCGCCTGACCGAGCAGTGCGAGGTGTTCCTCCCCGGCGCGACGTGGGTGGAAAAGGCCGGCAGCTTCGTGAACGCCGACGAGCGGATCCAGGCGTTTGAGCAGGCGATCCCGCCGATCGGCCAGAGCCGCAGCGAGGCACAGATCGCCCTCGACATCTTGGCGATCCTCTCCGGAGAGGCCGAGGCCGGCGACTCGCCCAAAACGATCATCGAGTACCCCGACGCGATGCCCGGCCAGGTTCCGACGGCGATGGAAACCGCCGCGCCGATCGGCGAGCGCTACAACGCCGCGATGGTCCGCCAGCGCATGGCCTCCGAACACGCCTCGCTCAAGCCGTTCATCGACGAGATCCACACGCCGACGGTCGTGGTGCGTCAGGAAGCGGACATGGAGATGGTGGAGCTCTGATAGAACGTCAGAACAGTTCTTGCTGACCGTCGGCATCCTTTGCACACGCTTTGTGCCAGAAGTCGAATCCGCGTTCGCTCTTACTTGCAAACATGAGGGTGTAGTACCGCCGGTTGCCGGTGCCGATCGCCCTCTGGCCGAAGAACTGGTAGTCGAGTTCGCGTCTAAGACGGTCTTCTAGATGAGACCGGAAGAAGCCACACAGCACTTCTTCGGCGTGTGTGTCAAGTTCATCGAAACTGCTACGCCACTCGCCGTCGCCCAGCATCCGGTCAATTCGATTGCCGGGCTGAATGTACTGTTGGTAGTGCCTGTTCAAGTCCATCGAGTCTGCAAACAGAAAGATCAGATCGGCCCTGCAACGACTAGCGATCGTTCGAAACACGTCGAACTGGATCAACTCCAGTTTGAACGGATCGATCAGTGCGATGGTCAACGCGCCAGTTGGAACCTTCGACACGAGTCGCTCAACCAACTGCACGCTGTCGCCATGCAAAACCGAAGAGGTCTTGCTGTTCGCGAGTCGGTCGAGACGACGCTTGCACGCTTCCGCTCTCTCCTCATCGAGGTCGCAACAGACGATGGCAGACATAGGCTTCTTGGACATCCCAGCGATTAGGGGCGATCCCGGAACGCGAGTACCACTCTTCGTCACGCCGATACCCGGCCCACAGAACAGATCCAAGTACGCCACGCCACCCGGCCAGTGCGGATTTCCAACCATCGCGGTAGTGGTGATGTCAATGTATCGGTGAAGGAATGTGAGTTTGTGAAGCGTGTGAGGCTTGATTGGTGGGCACAGAAGTGAATCGTCCTCTCGGACCGCTTCAAGCAACTCCGGCCATCGATCGGTTACCGCCATGGGTTTCTCCTACGGGCATCTCATCCCAAGTCTGACCATTCAACTCCCGACCCGTCGCCTTCTTGTTCACGCCACCCCACTGCTTGAAGAAGAACGGCACGTCTTTGGCCTCACACTGGCGTTTGATCTCAAGCACCCACGAGCCCTCCATCGAGCGCGCACCGGGACCGGATTCGCCGCCGACGATGACCCAATCGATATCCTTCAGCGGCAGGCGCGCAAGCGGCCCTAACAGTGGCTCGCACGACAGGAACCGTACAGACGCCTTCTTCACCTTCTGGAGCAAGCGCACGCGCTCGATGTACTTCGCGCTCTCGACACTCGTGCCGATCCACACATTCGGGTGCCAGTCGAGTTCATCCTTCAGTTCGACCAGTCGCTCCGGACGCTTCGTCAGCACCTGAAAGGTGTGCTGCGGGCACTCGCCCATCACATCGAACACGCGCCGGATGAACTCCAGCGGCACTTCCTTGTGGAACAGGTCGCTCATGGAATTCACGAAGATGATCCGCCCGAGCTTCCACCGGCGCGGCACATCGAGCGCGCCCTCATCGAGGTTCACTCGACCGGAGAAGACCGGTCGTCCGTCCCGCGCCTTCTTCGCGGTGCCTCGATACTTCGCGCTGCTGTGGGCCGTCATCCGCTCGAGTCGCAGCGCCATCCGAGCGGCGTAGCAGTTCAGACACCCCGGCGAGACCGGCGAGCAGCCCGCCACCGGGTTCCAGGTCGCCTGCGTCCATTCGATGCGAGAGTTGTCTGACACCCTAACCTCCTACGAACATACTAATCGTTCCTTGATACGAATCAAGAGATCCTCTGTCTGATTCGGCATTTTCCCGGGGGTTCAGACAACACCGCCCCGGCGACTCTCGTCGCCGGGGCGGTTCTTTAACGACGCGAATGGCGGGCGTCGTGATGGGCTGTTGTGGTGAAGCTCTGATGGTCGATCAGTCGCCGCCGGGAAGGTCCTCGTCTTCGAGGGCGTCGCGCAGTGCCTCGCGCACGGCGCGCTTGGACTGACGCGTCTTGGCTTCGATCGAAGCCAGCGCGGCGGTGCGAGCGTTGAGCACGATCTGGATCGCCTGCTGCGGCGCATCGACGCTGTGGAGGAACTGCACGCAGTTGAACGCGATGCGGTTGATCCGCCGGGTACCGTCGCCGGCGAGCTCGTCGAGGTCGCCCTGCGCCTCGCGGGCGGTGGCGATCATGACCGGCACCGGCGCATCGTTGGCGTCGAGGTTGCCGATGCGCTGCACGGCGAACGCGGCGCGAGCTTCGAGCAGATTGCGCGTGCGCTCGGCGGAGGTGCCGATCTGCTCCACGCAGTGCTGGACGACCATCTGGATCGGGCCGGGGTCCTCGGTGGCGTGGGCGACGGGGGCGCCGGCGAGGACGGTCGTCGCGGCGACTCCGGCGAGCAGCGGGACGCTGGCGAAGGCGCCGACGAACAGGCGAACGATAGAACGGGGGTTCACGAACATCGGATCTGTCTCCTGTGTGGAGGTACGCGCCGCGGGCGCGACGACATCGCCGGCGTCCCGAAGGAGCGCGAGAACAACAACGGTTCCATCACGATGTCGGGTGCCCGCCACGGCCCGAGCCCGTCTGGATTCCAGGACCGGGTTCGCACGCCGAACGCGTCGGCCGATTGGCGATTGCGACCCGACTCATTTTCCTGACAACTTCTCGCCGATTTCCAGCAACCACCACAGGAGCAGGCGGTACCTCGTCCCCGCTTCGACGCGACAACAGAGGCGGACGCACTGCGAGCGTGGCCGCCGGCTCCGGCGGGAAGACCGGACGAAATGACACCCAGTCTCAACCAACCCTCCGTCCGGTCGCGTTACCGTTCGTCCATGCCCGAGCCCACGCCCGCCCGACGAACCTTCGTCTCCCATCTGTTCTCCGATGAGTGGCAGATGCCCATCGCGCTGAGCGCGGGTGTGGCCCTGCTTATCGGCTACTCGCTGCAGGTGCTGGTCGACGAACAGAACGCGGCGGAGTGGGTCGCGCTCTTTCACGGCATCGGGCACGCGCTGGTCTGGGTGTCGCTCGCGCTGGGTGCGGTCCACGGCCTGAAGGCGGCGGGGGAGTCGCTGGCGAATCGCGAGCCGAACATCGATGTGCTGATGGTCGTTGGCGCCGGGCTGGCCGCGTCGATCGGGCACCCCGGCGAGGGCGCGCTCCTGCTGTTCATGTTCACGCTGGCGGGAGCACTCGAGCACCGCGCGATGGCGAAGGCCAAAGATGCCGTGGCACGCCTCAGCAAGCTCATGCCAAACGAGGCGATGCGGCGCGTCGGCAACGGCGACGCGTCCGGCTGGGAGCCGGTGAAGCCAGAGGAGTTGGTGCCCGGCGATCTGGTGCTGGTGCGCCCGGGCGAGACCGTGCCCGCCGATGGGGAGGTCGAGAAGGGTCGGACAACTCTGGACCAGTCGCACCTCACCGGCGAGAGCCTGCCGCGAGCGGTCGAGGTTGGCGATGAGGTGTTCGCAGGCACGATGAACCAGAACGGCGCGATCGAGGTGCGCGTGTCGCGCCCGGTCGCCGAGTCGAGCCTGCAGAAGGTTTTGCAACTCGTGCTCGAGGCGCAGGAGCAGCGCCAGCCGATGCAGCGGGTGATCGACAACTTCTCCACGCCGTACACGCTCGCGGTGTTCGCGATCGCGATCGTCGCGCTGCTGCTCCTCGGAACGACGCGGATCGGTGGCGGCGAGGAGCCGCTGTCTTGGACGGACGCGGCGTACCGGGCGATCACGCTGCTGATCGTCGCCAGCCCGTGCGCGCTGGTCATCGCGACGCCCACGGCGACCTTGTGCGGGCTGAACCGTGCCGCACGCGCCGGCCTGCTGGTCAAGGGCGGCGAAGCGCTCGAACGCCTGTCGACGGTCAACACCATCGCGATGGACAAGACCGGCACGCTGACCACCGGGCGGATCGAGGTCGTGGAGACGCGCGTGATCGCCGGGGGCGACGAGCGCCTGAACTCGCTGCTGCCGATCGTGCTCGCGATGGAAGAGCAGTCCACCCACCCGATCGCGAGCGCGATCACGCGCTCGGTCCGGGCGGGCGGGGCGCGCCCGGCCCCGATCGAGGCGTTCGAGATGGTGCCGGGCAAGGGCATCCGGGCGCAGCACGACGGCGAGCCGGCGTACATCGGGACCATCGAGTACGTCGCTCCGTTTCTCAGCAGCGATGCCCGACTCGACGCCGAGCGCGTGCTCGAAGAGGTCCGGGCCGAGGGCGCGATCACCGCGGTGTTTGCGCACGCCGGCGCGGTGATCGTGTTCACGCTGGCTGACACGCTCCGCGACGGCGCGGGCGGTCTGGTGTCTGAGCTGCATCGCTTGGGGATCCGGCGCGTGGTCATGCTTACTGGCGACCACGAGAACATCGCGCGCAAGCTGGGCGATGAGATCGGCGTCGACGAGGTTCACGCCGGCCTCCTGCCCGAAGACAAGGTCGCACAGATCAAGCGCCTGCGCGACGAGCCGGGCACGCGCCTCGCGGTCGTCGGCGACGGCGTGAACGACGCTCCGGCCCTCGCGCTCGCGGATGTCGGGCTCGCGATGGGCGGCATCGGGACGGACGCCGCGCTCGAGGCAGCGGATGTCGTCATCCTCAACGACGACCTGTCGGTCGTGCCCTGGTCGATCCGGCTGACGCGGCGCGTCCGGCGCGTGATGTTCGTCAACCTGATCTTCGCCATGAGCGTGATCGTGCTTCTCGCGGCGTTCTCGCTCGTCGGCTGGATCCCGATGGGCGTGGGCGTGATCGGGCACGAAGGATCAACCTTGATCGTCGTGGCGATCAGCCTGCTCATCCTGACGTGGAAGGGGCCGGAGGCGCTGGGCGGGTCGAACGGGGAGTGAGCGGGTCGGCGCGCGGCGATGGCGCAGACAGTACGGGCGGCGGCCTGATGAGTCACGATGGTTCTCCGGTCGCGTGGCGATGGACGGTCTGGAGGTGGCGCACACGCCCCTCACCCTTGGCGTCGGCGAGCCCAGCCGGCGCGCGCTGACGGTGGCGATGCAAAGAGACACCGCGAGAATCCGCCCGTGGGACGGGCGAAAATTTTTCTGAGAAAGTAGAAAAGTGGCGGTGCGCCCGGGCCCACGCGGCGCGCGCCGGAGCGGACATTCGCGCGATCCGAAGGACGACGGAATTCGGTACGCGTCCGGATTTCTGTTGGATCGGTTCCCGAATCCGGGTAGGTTGATCGGACCCGAACGCAGGCGGTCACGGTGATCCGCACGCGTCGGAGATCGAAGTGGAGGCTCTCCGGGATGAGCGAGGTTGCGACGAAGGTCTGCCGGTTCTGCGAGAAAGACGTGTCCGGCGAGGCGCGGATCAAGGACAAGAAAGGGCGGTATGCGTGTCAGCCGTGCTTCGAGCGGCTGAAGGCGAAGCGCGCGCAGACGCACCAGATCCCCGAGCCGAAGGCGAACCCGTACAGCGCGTTCGCGCCGGACATCGATACCGACGCGATCTCGATCGAGACTGACGCGGCGTCGGCCGGTGTCGGCCAACAACCGATGCGACCATGCCCCTCCTGCAAGGCGATGATGGGCGCAGCGGATGTGTTCTGCGTCCAGTGCGGGACCAACGTGCAAACCGGCGGGAAGCTGGGCAAGGCGAAGGTGAAGAAGGCGAAGCCGCGACGCGAGCGCCCAGCGAACCTGGGCGCGACTATCGGAACCGTGGTTTCTCTGCTCATCGCGGGCTCGATCGGTGTCGGGTTGTTCATCGGTAGTCGCCCGGACTCGGCACCCGCGGTCGCGGGCATCAGCATCGCGGCATTCCTGTTCTACGCGGGCGTCGTCGGCATCATGACACTGGTAGACGCCTTTCGTCAGGGCGGCTTCGTCAAGATGCTGCTGGTGTGGTTCGTGCCGTTCTATGTGCTGTTCTGGATGTACGGTCAGGCTGAATCTGCCATGCTGAAACTGAACTTCACCCTGACGCTTGTTCTTTATGTCCCGTACTTCATGGCCTTGGCGCGCGTCAGCGGAATGAGCCCTTGATCGCTTGGAGCAGCAGGATGCGAACCGCCACGTACACGCTCATGCTTCTTGCCCCGGGCCTCGCCTTTGCCACCCAACCCGCCGAACACGCCCATCCGATGATCACCGAGGTGCTTTTCAACGTGCCGCGGGGTGACGAGGCGGATGCCAATCGCGACGGCACGCGCGACGCGACCGGGGACGAGTTCGTCGAGGTCGGCAACCCGAGCGCGCAGCCGATGAACCTCAAGGGGTATCGCCTCGTGAGCCGGCTGGCCTACGGCGAAGAGTCACCCAAGCGGGGCGTGTTTTTCACCTTCCCCGATTTCGAACTGCCCGCGCACAGCGTGGCGATCGTCTTCAACGGGCACGGCGCGACGATCCCGGGCCCAATCGGCACGGGGTCGCAGGCGCCGTCGGGACCGAGCGAGGCGTTCGGGATGGGCTATGTGTTCACGATGGAGATGGACGCCCGGAACAACGCGATGAGCAACTCCGGCGATTTCCTGCTGCTGCTCGACCCGGCGGGTCGCCCGGTGGACGGGGTGCACTGGGGCGGCCCCGAGCCATCGCCCCCCGGCGCGATCGACGCTGAGGGTCGGACCATCTACCGCCTGCAGGAGGTCAAGCGTGATCCGAAGGGAAGCGTGCAGCGGATGGCTCCGGGTGATGAACTGGTCGAGCATCGCGCGATCGACGGCACGCCGTTCAGCCCCGGTTGGATCCCGGGCCCGGGTGGGAAGCCCGGTGCGACCGGCGGGGATGGCGAGGCGGATGGTTCCGGCTCGCCGTGAAACCCGGTCGCGGTGCGACTAGGATGCACGCTCCAAAGCACGCTCGTCCGCCCCTGGTGGGCGCAAACACCGTTTCCGGCAGGATTTCGCAGACATGGCATGGATCACCAAGAATTCGGCATCGATGAAGGTCGAACGGCGCGATGAGCCGTACCTGACCGAGGCCATGCGCTCCGAGGCCACCAACACCTACCTGCCCCGCTACGAGACCAAGCACGGAGCCCTGATCCCGGTGCTCCACATGGTCCAGCACGAGTACGGCTGGCTGCCCAAGCAGTCGCTCATGGAGATCGCCGACTTCCTCGACCTGACTCCTGCGGATGTGATCGATACGGCATCCTTCTATGAGGAGTTCTGGCTGGAGCCCAAGGGCAAGCACACGATCAGCGTCTGCCGCTCGATCGCCTGCGAGTTCTGCGATCACAAGGCGGTGACCGATGCCTGTCGCGCCAAACTGGGCATCGAGATCGGTGAGACCACCGACGACGAGCAGTTCACCCTGGTCGAGCTTGAGTGCCTCGGTGCCTGCGGCGAGGCCCCGGCGGTGCTGGTGGATGAGAAACTCGTCAAGTACTGCACCCCGGAGCAGATCGTGAAGGAAATCGAGGAGATCAAGGCGAACCCCGACGCCGGGCACGGGCACTGAGCCGTGCTGAATCGCCGGGCGTTTGTCTCGATGGGGCTTGTTGGTTTGGCCGCGCTCGCCGGGGGCTGCGCGATCGGCGGCGGGTACGAGCCCGGGCCGGAGATGGACTTCACGATCCGGAATCAGGCCGGTTCCACGGCGGTGCTTCGGCTTGATCTGGGTATCCAGAGCTCGACCGAAGCCGGGCTGACCGACCGAGTTCGCGGGGCCGAAATCACCGTGGACAGCGGCAAGTCGCTGGGTTACAGCCCGGATGAGCGCGTGCGACGGGGCCTGGAGCGCGCGGCCGCCGAATCGGGCGGCATCGTGATCTGGCAGGCGCAGGTGTGTCTTCTGGGCGTGAGCTGGGAACAGCCGGCGGTCGAGTGGTACGAGATCCGCGGCTCGACGCCGATGACGATCACCCTGCGGGCCGCGATCGACGAACAGACGGGCAGCCGGACGGTTCATGTGGAAGCGACCGGGGGCGAGGCGATCCGCATTCCCAGAGAGTTCTGGCCGGACCCGGTGCGGGCCGACGCGTCACGCTAAGTCGGTCGCCTCTGCGGCCTCCTCCGGCACGACTCGCCGGAGCAGTTCGAGGACCAGCGATTCGGGCTCGGTGCAACTCAGGACGAGCTTTCGTTTCTTGTCGGTACGCGTGATGAGCACGCCCTTGCCGCTGGCGGCGATGGCCCCGGTGTAGCCCCTGACGATTTTGGGGCCCCAGCCGCCGAAGTCTCGCATGGCGTCGAAGGTGCAGATCTCGACATTCTCGATCGAGTCGTATGGGACGCTGCTCTTCCAGAACGGAAAGAAGACCCATCGGAGGCGGTCGTCGTCGAGGGTGATGGTCAGGCGACAGGCGAGGATGAGCGCCGGGCCGAGCAGGAGCAGGGGGAAAACGATGGCGTAGAGAGAGGCGGGCTGCTTGGTCGCGATGAAGATCCCGATGACCATCGCGACCGAACCGATCTCGAGCGCGCAGACTATGAGGAAGACCATCCGGTCCATAGGCATCGACCAGCGCGGGCGCCCGCGAGGGTCGGTCTCCGGGGCGGGAACATCGGCTTCTGGATCGATCGGGACGGTACGGACGGGCATATGGGGCTCTGTGGGTCGGCTATGCTGTTTGTCGAGGGATTATGGCGAAAAACCGCAAATCCATTTCGCGCAGTCTGGGCGAATTCGTCGGGCACATCGTGCACGGCGTGAAGGGGGATCTGTCCTCGGACGAGCCGGAGCGGCGCGAGGTCCGACGCGAGGTTGAAGAGCGTGAGGGCGAGGTCGATGGGCGCAGGGTGACCCTGCGTCGGACGACGATCGAGGAAATCGAGATCGACGAGGGGTCGAGTGCCGATACGGACGATGAGCGGGGCCGGTAGAGTAGTCCCGGAGCCGGTTTCCCCGGCATGAAGCAGGAGATAGGGGTGCCCGTGCAGAGATCCTTGAGAAGTGGCGTGTCGCGAATCGGTGGTCGGGTCGCCGGGGCCGTCGCGATGCTGACCCTGGCGGTTGGACTCGGCGGCTGCTCGGCGTTCCAGGATTTCACCGAGTCCGGAACGGTGGTCGCGCCGATCGGGCACGGCCCGAAGGTGATGTTCCAGAACGCTTCGACGCGTCCGCTGGAGGTCCGGTACTGGGTCGGCAGGCGGGATCCGAACAAGACCCCGGGCGGCGTGGACGTGATGACGCCGGTGGCTTTCCAGATCGAGCCGGGCGAGCAGCGGATGCACGATGTCGGGCGGGCCTTCTGGCAGACCGCCAACACCGATGCCGTGGTCCGCGTGCAGGTGAACCTGATCGACGACGACGGCAACAAGGTCGAGGGCGTGGACCCGTGGTGGTTCGAGTTTGAGCGCCCCGCGCCGTATTCGATCCGGGCGGTGAATGCCTCGCGAACGCGCCAGAATCTCGATTTCGAGACCTGGGGCGAAGGCGAGCTGTTCATAGTTGGTCCGGAGGAGTGGATCCCGGCCCACAACGGGCTGTATCCGGACTACAGCGCCGGCGAGTAACGGAAGCCGCGAGAGCGACATCAGGGAATCCCGCGAGGGCATCAGCTTCTGGGCGGCCCATCGGTGCTGAAAGACCGGCGAGTCTGACCTAGACTCTGTGCTGCGGGGCAGGAATCCGTGCGCGTGAGTCCCGCGCCGGTGACGCCTGGCGTGTCAGTCTGGAGCCAGCATGTTCGAGCCGAAGTTGAAAGAACCCGTTCTCACGAAGCGCATCCCCAGCAAGCCGTTCGGCGACGCGAAGCACCGGCACATCGTGTCGTACGACGAGTATGTCGAGACCGGCGGCTACAAGGGCCTCGAGAAGGCGATCACGATGACGCCGGAAGAGCTCGTGACGATGGTCAAGGACTCGCAGTTGCGCGGGCGCGGCGGCGCGGGCTTCCCGACGGGGCTGAAGTGGTCGTTCCTGCCCAAGGTTGAAGGCAAGCAGGGCGAGCGCTCGCCTCGCTACCTGGCGATCAACGCCGACGAGTCGGAGCCGGGGACCTTCAAGGACCGGCTGCTGATGGACTACGACCCGCACCTGATGCTCGAGGGCATCGCGATCGCGTGCTACGCCTGCCAGCTGGACGCGGCGTACATCTACATCCGGGGCGAGTACCACCACCAGGCCCGCGTGGTCGAGAACGCCATCAAGGAGGCGTACGACAAGGGCGTGTTCGGCGGCAACGGTCTGCTCAACGGCGCGGAGACCAAGGAGAACGGCGGCGGAGCAGGGCCGTTCAAAGTGGACTGCTACCTGCATCGCGGCGCGGGCGCGTACATCTGCGGCGAGGAGACGGCGCTGCTGGAGTCGCTGGAAGGCAAGCGCGGCTGGCCTCGCATCAAGCCGCCGTTCCCGGCGGTGAAGGGCCTGTTCGGTCGTCCGACGATCATCAACAACGTCGAGACGCTGGCGCACATCCCGTCGATCGTGGAGAACGGCGCGGACTGGTTCAAGACGATGGGCGTCGAGAACAGTTATGGCAGCAAGCTCATGGGCGTCTCCGGTCACGTCGAGGTGCCGGGCGTGTTCGAGTGCGACCTGGGCATCCCGCTGAGCACGCTGGTGAACGACTACTGCGGCGGCATGCGTAAGGGCAAGAAGTTCAAGGCGGCGATCGCCGGCGGCGTGAGCACGGGCGTGCTCGGTCCGGACGAGTTCGACGCGCCGATGGATTTCGACATCGGGCGCGATTACAACGTGCTCGGTCTGGGGACCGCCTGTCCGACCGTCTTCGACGAGGACACGGACATGGTCGCGGTCGCGCGGAACATCGCGCGGTTCTTCAAGCACGAGAGCTGCGGCCAGTGCACGCCGTGTCGCGAGGGTTCGGGCTGGCTGTACCAGCTCATGACGCGCATCGAGGACGGTAACGGCCGGACGAAGGACCTCGACCTCGCGCTGGAAATCGGCTCGGGCATGGGCGCGATGCCCGGCACGACGATCTGCGGCCTGGCCGACGGCAACAACTGGGCCCTGCGCACGATCATCAACAAGTTCCGCGACGAGTTCGAATCGCGCGTGAAGCCGACTTTCGTGCCGGTGCAGATGACGGTCGGTGCGGCGGCGAAGGTGTAATCGCGCCAGCGCATCGACTCGGCGAAATGAATGTCGTCTGTTTGGAAGGTTTCACATGGCCTGCGCTTCGCTTAGACCATGCCACCCAAGTAGAACGGCTGCGCTTTGAGCGCTAATGCTCAGCAACCTCCCGGCGACTACGACCACCTGATGCGTGCCGCGATCGATGCGGCGTGTGACGGTGCGGCGGACGGCGGGGTGCCGATCGGGTGTGTGCTGTTCACGGATGACGGGACCGCCGCGACGCTGGGGTACAACGAGAGCCACAAGCAGGGCGACAAGACGCTGCATGCGGAGATGGTGGCATTGCGCCGGCTGATCGAGCTGCCGAGCGATGAGCGACCCGACCCGGAGACGCTGACGCTGGTGACCACGCTGGAGCCGTGCGTGATGTGTATGGGCGCGGCGATCGAACTGGGGATCGGGCGTGTGATCTACGGGCTGGAAGCGCCGGGGAACGGGTTCGAGCAGCGGGTGGACCTCCGCTCGCCGAAGCGTGGCGGGCGCGCGGTGCCGGGCGGACCGGTGCGCTGGATGCCCGAGGTGATCGGCGGCGTGCTGCGCGCGGACTGCCGCGACCTGTGGGTGCGCTGGGTCGAGGCGCGCGAGGACGGGCCGGGCATCGGGTTCGCGAAGACGCTGCTCGAACAGACCGAGGGTGCGTGACTCACACGCTGTAGATAGTCGGCTCGGCTGGGACAAGGGTTTCGGCGGGGCCGTAGTAACCCTCCAACTGAGAGTAGAGGTCGGGGTGGTGCTGGCGCATTTCGACCGGGCGATCGAAGTAGGTTTCGGTGGCGACAGCGAAAAATTCGGCGGGGTTGGTCGCGCCGTAGGCGGAGAGCAGGGTCGGCAGACCGAGCGCAGCGGCTCGACGCAGGCCGACGAACTCGCGCGACATGATGTTCGACCACGCCGCGTAAGCGCCGGGTCGGTCGAGTCTGGGTGCCCCGTTCACATCGCCGTTCTCGGCGTCGAGGGCGTGGGCGAACTCGTGGATGACCACGTTGTGGGCGTGGGCGGAGCGCCTGCGCCCCTCGAAGGAGACACCGGAGCGGTCGGCGCGCGGCACATCTTCCCACGAGAGGACGATGGTGCCGCCGGTCCCGGGGCCGTGCCAGGCTTCGCCGAGGCGGATCTGGTTGCCCTCGGTGACCACGCCGCCGGGGCCGATGGTGCTGACCGCGGCGCGGTAGCGGTTGGGGTAGACAATGACGGAGCGGACGCCGGAGAAGACGGCGTCTTTCGGGTCGGTGTAGCGGTTGAGGAGCAGGGTGACGGCGTGGGCGGCGATTGTGACGCGGACTTCGTCGGTCAGTTCGATGCCGACGCCTTCGAAGGATTTCTCGGCCAGGAAGATGCGTGTGAGATCGAGCAAGCGACGCTGCTGGCGAATCGGCAAGGCCGGGTACCGGTCGATGTTGCGTTCGATGATCGCCTCCCACTCGGTGGGGAAGGGTTTTTCGAGGAGGCGACGCCGGGAACGGGTACGC
>Ga0209273_10001094_pt1 | contig 27092 bp, 30 predicted proteins | sample tdAd471_FD_187126 | JGI IMG/M metagenome (GOLD analysis project Ga0209273, IMG submission 187126) | Marine sediment microbial communities from the Atlantic coast under amendment with organic carbon and nitrate - tdAd47.1 (SPAdes)... | ecosystem: Environmental > Aquatic > Marine > Coastal >...
GGAGTTCTGTGGTCATGTCCGCCACCGCGCGCTCGCCATAGACAGCCACCATGTCCGACAGCCCGGTGAAGATCGCGGTCTTTGACAACACCTCAGCATCGACGCCCTTGTCGATTGCGTTGGTCCACGCATCAAGCAGCGCATCGAGCGCTACTTGCCGTTGCTCTTGCTCGCTCATTTGCGGCCCCGCCTTGGCAAAAGAGAACATGCAATATTCCTAATGTAAAAAAGGCGCGCTCGCCGAAAAAAGGACGTTAGCAGAAGAGTCGAATGGGGCCGAGGGGAAAAGCGTTAGCGCAAGGTCTGCGCCATGCGGCTCGCAAGGCTGGCGCCTTCTTGGGCAAGCTGAACCGAATAGGCGCGCGCGTCGGGGGTGCAAGCGGGAAAGCGCTGCACAACTTCGCTGTAAGCATCGTTAAATCGTTCCGACATGCGATTGCGCTGGTCCCGGCTGGGGTCCTCAAGCCGCAAAAGTTCCAACATGGAATCGCGCCAGATCTGAACGCCGTCGTGTTCGCAGATTTGGACAAGGTGGTGCATGGTGCCGAATTGACCGGCAAGCGCCAAGAGATCGCGCTCAAACGCGGTCAGGGTTTGCGCCTGCGCGGGCAGGGCGAGCAAAGCCAATCCAGCTATTGTCGTATGACGCCAATTCATGACGCTAATGAACCGCTTGAAGGCGGCAGAATTGCGGCTTGCTGCAAAGGAAAGACCCCCCGCCGCTGAAGCTGGTGAGAGGCCTTTCTGAGCAGGAAACTTGAGGGGGCTTCCATTTGCCAAGCCTCACGTCGTTTCATTGCCTGCGCCTTGACCTGCATCAACAATTCCTATGCGAATTTCTGAAGGCCGCCAATCACTTGCTGCGCTTCGGAGAGCATGCTTTGAACAATCTCACCGGCGGGGAGTACCTCGTGAACGCCTCCCGCGCCTTGGCCCATGGGCAGACAATCCTTTTGGGGGTCGAGCCCTTCGACCTTCCCGCCGATGCCGCCGAGCACGTCTTTCTCGGCCGAATGGATGGCTTGAGCAGGGAACGGCTCAATGTCGTTGGGTCGCCGTTCCCAATCGTCCACATAAGGGTTGCGCAGTGTACGGAGGGTTTTCCCCGTGTAGCAGCGCGTAACGATCGTGTCTTGATCGTTCGCGTCCACGATGGCGCCTTTGTATTCAGCACCGGCGCGCGCCTCGGTAGACGCAATAAAGCGCGTGCCGACCCAGACACCCTGCGCGCCGAAAGCAAGGGCCGCGGCAAGCCCGCGCCCATCGTTGATTGAACCCGCCGCGATAACGGGAATGTTGATCGCGTCCACCATTTGCGGGATCAGCGCCATCCCTGCAACGCGGCCCGTATGGCCGCCACCCTCGGTGCCTTGCGCGATCACAAAATCGCAGCCCGCATCTTCTGCCTTTACCGCATGGCGCACAGCGCCGCAGACCGTCGCCACTTTGATGCCCGCTTCCTTTAGCTGCGGCATGATGGGCTCCGGAACCCCGAGCCCTGCAACAAAGCAGGTGGCGCCTTCTTCGATGATAATATCGCATGCGGCCTTGAGGCTTTCAGGAACCGCGGTCAAAAGATCAACGCCGAAGGGCTTGTCGGTTTGTTCTTTGACGAGACGCATTTGCGTGCGGATCTCATCCGGTCCCGCACTGGCCATGCCAAGCGTACCAAAGCCGCCCGCGTTTGATACAGCAGCGACAACATCGGCGTAGGAAACCGACCCCATGCCCGCAAGCAAAATGGGGTGCTCGATACCAAGCATGTCGCAAATGGGTGTGTGAAAGCTCATGAGATTTTCCTTAGAAGATGGCGTAGCCGCCGTCGATGATGAACGTATCGCCGGTGTGAAACTTTGAAGCATCGGAGCTGAGATAGACCGCGACACCGCCAAAATCCTCTGGCTCGCCCCAGCGCCGCATGGGAACGCGCGGGATCACTTTTTCCTGGAATGCGGGTGCTTCCTGAGCCATGGCCGTCATGTCCGTGGCGATCCAGCCGGGCAAGATCGAATTGGCGCGCACGCCATAGCGCGCAAATTCTACCGCGACGCCCTTGATCATCGATATGACCCCGCCTTTCGTGGCGGCGTAGTGTTCGTTCCGTGCCGCACCTTCGATGGCGGCGAGTGATGCAACGCCTACGAGCGATCCTCCCGCATCATCGCCGGCTTTCGCGCGCTCGACCATGTGCCGTGCCGCTTCGCGCAGGGTGAAGAAGACACCATCCAGGTTGACCGAAAGCACTTTGCGGTATTGTTCCTCTGAAATATCGAGAAACGATGCGGCGCCCGAGCCAATGCCCGCATTGGCAAAGCAGCTGTCGATACGGCCAAATTCTTGCACTGTGGCCGCGATGCCGTCCGCCACTTCGCGTTCACTCGACACATCGATCTTGAACGATTTTGCCTTACCTCCGTAGGCGGATAGCTTTTCTTCTGCGGTGGCGTTCTTGTCGGCGTTTGTGCCCCAGATCGCAATGTCCGCGCCCGATGCCGCGCACGCCTCGGCCATGCCAAGGCCGATGCCGCCATTGCCGCCGGTCACAAGAACCGTTTTTCCGGACAGATCAAAGGGCGCGTAGGTCATGGGTGCGTCTCCTGCGCTTAAATTGGATTGTTGTGGGGGAGTGTGCCCCGGCGCATGAGCAGCTTCAAGAGCGTCGGCGAGCGGCGCTTAGATGAATTACTTCGGCGAGCGGCTCCCAAACCGTCAGATTGCCAAGGTCTTCGATTGCAAAGAAGCGTGCTTCGTCTTCGGCTTCCCCAGGGGAAGGTTCACCCGAAACCCAGTCGGCTTCAAAATCGACGAGGGTGAAGTGATAAAGCACGTCCCCTGCGTCGTCTCGCTCAATGGAATCAAAAACGCCGAGGAACTTAAGTGCGCCGATCTCGCAGCCGGTTTCTTCACGCACTTCGCGGCGGGCTGTTTCCTCAACGCTTTCGCCAAGCTCTTGCGCCCCGCCAGGAAGGCTCCATTCGCCTTTGGCGGGCGCTTTGCCGCGTTTGATAAGAAGAATGTTCCCGTCACGCCAGACAAGGGCGCCAACGCCAACAATCGGTCTTTCGGGATAGGTGCGGTCGCTTCTCATGGCACGACCTTAGAAAACTTGCTCAAACGTGCAAGAGGGGAAGTTTAGGCTGCAACAGAAACGACGCGGGCCGCGGGCAGGGTGAATGAGACGATGGTGCCTTCGCCGTGAACACTTTGAATATCCATCTTGCCGCCATGAAGATCCACAAGACCAGAGCAAATGGGAAGGCCAAGGCCCGTACCGTCGAAGCGGCGCGATAGGCCCCCATCGATTTGCGCAAATGGTTGAAGCGCCCGAGGAAGGTCATCTGGTTTCATCCCGATGCCTGTGTCTTTCACATAGACCTCGATATTGGTGCCCGCCATGCGAATACCAATCTCGACGGTACCGTCGGCGTCGGTAAATTTAACCGCATTCGAAAGGAGATTGATCAGCACTTGTTTGATGCGGATCGCATCGCAGCGAACTTCAAGGGGTTCATCCGGCATGCTGTGCTCTAGGTTTACGCCGTTCTTGCGAGCGGTTTCGCGTAACATCGCCGTTGCGGAAGCCGCTAGATCGACGAGGTCTACGTTCGATTCCGACAGCTCTTGTTTGCCAGCTTCGAGTTTCGATAGATCGAGAATATTGTTGATCAGGCCGAGCAGGTGGTGGCCGGAATTATTGATATCGCTTGCGAACGCATGGACGTCATCGTCATCATCGTCCGGCTGCGGCCGCGCTGAAAGTATCTCCGAAAAACCTATGATGGCGTTGAGGGGCGTACGAAGCTCGTGGCTCATCTTCGCAAGGAAATCAGCTTTGATGCGGTTTGCTTCTTCAAGTTCTGAGTTCTTGTGTTCCACGGCCCATTGCGCTTCGCGTATCACCGTAATGTCGCTCAACGATGCAAATGTTCGCAGGATGCGGCCATCGTCTGTGCGCAGCCGCGCCGCGGAGATTAGGCAGCGCATCGGCTCGCGCCCGGGCACAATCAAATCCACTTCGCCAGAGTAATTGTCCGTTGGCAACAACGCATTCAGATCCATCGGATCTTCGTTGATGTTGGTGCGGAAGAGGGGGCCGCCAAGGCTGTTTAGCTCCCGTGCCGTTTCCACGCCACAATATTTGAGACACGCCTTATTGGCGTAGACTAAATCGCGGTCACCATCGTAAGCGAATATTGCATCGCCCGTATGCTCAACCATTGCGGCGAAACTCGTGAGTTCCTCGCGGAAGGTTTGGCTTACCCGTTGCAGCAATTGTTGAATGATCTTTGAGATGTCAGACAGTACGCCCTGCCCGCTGCGCGGCGGCGCGAACTCGGCGGCATTCGTGGGATCGCGCCCCGCCGCAACAAGGCTGGCCCGAAGGCGAAGCAGCGGCTCGACCACTGTCTGCGTCACAACAAATGTAGCGGCCATCGTTGTAAGCAAAGACACAATCAGAATAATGGCAAGCGCGCGCCACATATGCGCAGAGGTGCGCGCCGGAATCCAAGATGTATCCGCGCGAATGGCGATCACCAAAGGTGCACGAGATGTTTCAGCGCTTACGAGATACTCCATCCGATCGCCAGGGAGATCGGTCCGAGGCTCACTCAGCTCCTGTGGTTGAAAGTATAGCGGCTCTCCAAATCGCGTGAGCACGTTGCCGTCTATGTCATATACGATGCCGCCCAACACAGGCGCCGTGTGCGGTATGTGCGTGATCGCATCGATGGTGGCATCCAATGTCGAATTGGCAGTATCATCCGAGCTGAGATGAACGGATGTTATGACCGCTGAATTGATCTCTCGCATCAAGCCGGACAAAAGATCCTGGCGTTCGTTTTCGAATGTTGGCCACAGCAAAACAAGTTGCGTGAGTACGATGGCCGCCAGCAGCGCCGTCGCAATGTGACGCACGAGTTGCGACCGCACGATGAGGAGCGGCGCCAAAGTCAACTTATCGAATCCAAACGGTGACATTCCCCACACCGCCCTTTCGGATCGGTTGCATTCACGATCATGCTAAACAGCGAGGGTTAAAAAAGGGCTGCATCCTGGCTCGCATTAAAGTTCGATTTACCTTTAGGATCGCCTGCCATGTGTGGACGCTATTCAATCACAACGCCGCCTGAGGCAATGACCCGCCTTTTTGGCATTAGTGGCCCTGTTCCCAACTTTCCGGCCAATTACAATGTGGCGCCCACGCACGATGTTCCCGTGGTGCGCCAGGGTGATGGCGCGCGGGAGATAACTCTCTTGAGGTGGGGGTTGCTGCCGTCCTGGGCCAAAGAAGGGGCGAACCCTCTCATTAACGCGCGCGGCGAAAGCGTTGCGGAAAAGCCCTCCTTCAGAACAGCGTTCAAGCGGCGACGCTGCCTTTTGCCAGCTGATGGCTTTTACGAATGGCGACGCCCGGCAGGCGAACCAAAGCATCCGTTCAATATTCGGCCAGCAGAAGGCGGCCCATTTGCTATGGCGGGGATTTGGGAGACGTGGACGGCACCGGACGGCACGGCGCTTGATACTTGCGCCATTATAACGACATCGGCCAACAAAACGCTTGAGGCGATCCACCACCGGATGCCGGTGATCCTGGCGCCGGAAGACTGGACGCCATGGCTCGAGACCCCTGAGGTTGATGCCTCTGATCTGCTGAGCCTGATAAAGCCCTCGCCCGATGACTTGCTTGAGGCCTATGAGGTCTCAACCCGGGTTAATCGGGTAGCCAATAATGGGCCTGATCTCCTCGATGCCGCCGCACCCCAAGAGGCTTTGCCCCCTGCGGCAAAGAAAAAGCCCGATCAGGGCAGTTTGTTCTGACGTCACTAGAAAGCGCAAGGCAGAGCCTATAGCATGCCGCCGGACGCGGGCTCGCGGGGGCCCATATTTCTGGTGCAAAGGGACAAATACCCCATGAAAAATCTAATACTGATCGCAGGACTTGCTTTCGGTCTTGCGGCATGCGGCGGCGAAGATCAGCAAGCGGTTGAAGACGACGGCCTCGCCAATGATGCAGCGGAAGTTGCCGAGCAAATGACCGACGCGGTCAACGAAGTTGTTGAAGATGTTGTGGAAGAAACAGGACCCACCATGGCTGACTTACAAGAAGCATTTCTCGCAAATTACGCACAAGGTGATGGAACGGTACTTACCGACACCGGGCTCCTCTACCGCGTTGAGCGCGAAGGCGAGGGCGCAAGTCCCGGCGAAACCGACACAGTCGAAGTGCATTACGAAGGTCGACTAGTTGACGGCACGGTGTTCGACAGCTCGTACGAACGCGATGAGACCATCGAATTCCCCCTCAACCGTGTGATTGCGGGTTGGACGGAAGGTCTTCAGTACATGCAGGAAGGCGCAAAGTATCAATTCGTCATTCCGCCGGAGCTTGGCTACGGAAGCCGCGGTGCGGGCGACGTGATTCCGCCGGACGCGGTGTTGGTGTTCGACGTGGAACTCTTCCGTGTCACGCCGGCCCAATAAAACTTAACTCTGAATAAGTTTTCCAGGGTTCATGATGTGAAGGGGATCGAGCGTGCGCTTGATCCCCTTCATCATTTCAATTTCCGTATGTGACTTATAGCGCAGGATTTCATCGCGTTTCATTTGGCCAAGGCCGTGCTCAGCGCTGATCGAGCCGCCATGGCGCGCGACAAGGTCGTGAACGATCCGCGATAACTCATTCCGGCGTGCGAGGAATGCATCTCGATCAGCGCCTATGGGTTGGCTTAGATTGAAGTGAATGTTGCCGTCGCCCAAATGGCCGAAGGGAACAGGACGCACGCCGGGGCAGGCTTTCGTCACCACCTCGCTCGCTTCTTTCAGGAATTGGGGGATGGCGGATATGGGTACCGACACATCGTGTTTGATCGAACCCCCTTCGAGCTTTTGCACTTCTGAAAGACGTTCTCGCAATTGCCAGAGTGCCAAAGCTTGATCATCGGATTGGGCAACAACCGCATCCGCGACAAACCCCTCGGCACTTGCGCGCGTAAGGAATGCATCGGTCGTGGAAGTCAACATCGCTTCATCACGCGCGTCCCATTCAATGAGCACATACCAGGGATGGGGTGCACCGAAAGGATCACGTGCGCCTTCTGTATGAGCCAACACGATTTCAAGCCCGATACGGGCAAAGACCTCGAACGTGGACACCGCCCCGCCTAATTCAGCTTGGGTGAACCGCAAGAGACCTATGGCCGTACTGATTTCAGGGACCGCACAAAGAAGTGTCGCCGTATGCGCGGGCTTGGGTGAAAGCCTAAAATTCGCGGCGGTGACCACGCCGAGCGTGCCTTCCGCGCCGATGAAAAGCTGTTTGAGATCGTAGCCCGTGTTGTCTTTTCTGAGGCCCGACAGCCCATCCCAAATCTCACCTGAGGCGAGCACCACCTCAAGCCCGAGAACTTGCTCGCGCGTCATGCCGTAGCGCAAAACATTTGTGCCGCCTGCGTTGGTCGAGACAATGCCGCCGACGCTGGCGCTCCCTTCGGAGGCAAGGGATGTCGCGAGCAATAAGCCTTCAGTGGCGGCAGCCTCTTGCGCGATGGCGAGGGGGCATCCGGCCTCGACCGTCAATGATGCGTTTTCCGTGTCCAATTTGCGGATCGCACGCATGCGGGAAAGCGACATTAGAATTTCATCGCCGCCGGGGATTTGACCCCCAACAAGGCCTGTGTTTCCCCCTTGGGGCACTATGGCGGTGCGGGTCTCAGCGCATATTTTCACGACCGCCGCCACTTCGGCGGTGCTTGCTGGCCTGACGAGCAATGGCGTTGTGCCTTCATATCGTCCGCGCCATTCGGTGAGGTGGGGTGCCAATATCTCCGGATCGTTTGACCAGCCCTTGGGGCCCACAGCATCGCGAATGCGGTCGAGTGTTTCAGGTGAGGGCGCGCTCATGTCAGCTCTCCGCCGCGGCGCGCGACAAGCGGTCGTTGATCGCCTCGCCAATGCCATCGTTCGGGATCGGCATGACGGCAATCGAATTGGCGCCGCTCGCATCTAACGCGCGCAGCATCGAAAACAAGTTCGCGGCAGCTTCCCCAAGATCGCCGCTTTCGCTCAGATTGCAAACCGGTCCGTTGTGTTTAGGCGTGGGGCCAAAGGCCAGCAGGGCATCATCGGCCCCCGGCGCGGTTTCATTCAGGCGCACGGGCGTTTGTGGCGCGTAATGCCGCGTCATCTGTCCCGGTGCGTGGGCTTTTTCCAATTGCCGCGTTGATAGAGGCCCCGCAACGCTTTCGATTTGCTCGCGGGTAATGCTTCCGGGTCGAAGCAAGATAACTTCATCGCCAAATATTCCGCATACGGTGCTTTCAATACCGAGCGTTGTCGTGCCACCATCGAGGATCATGTCTGCTTTGTCGCCAAGCCCAACTTCCACGTGGGCAGCCGTGGTGGGGCTCAATCGTTCCGATGGGTTTGCGCTTGGGGCGGCGAGGGGGACACCCGCTGCTGCAATCAAATCCCGCGCCACCTCGTGCGCTGGCATGCGCACCGCGATCGTCGTCAGCCCCGCGCTCACAAGATCGCTCGCCGGGCAATCGGGCGTGCGCTCAAGAACAAGCGTAAACGCGCCCGGCCAGAAAGCATCAGCGAGTGCGGCGGCGTTGGCATGGAAAGTGCCGAGCCGCTCCGCCATCTCACGGTTTGCCACATGAACAATCAGGGGATTGATCCGAGGGCGATCCTTGGCCGCGAAAATTTTCGCCACGGCTTTCCCATCAAACGCGTTCGCACCAAGGCCATAGACCGTCTCAGTAGGAAACGCCACGAGCCCACCGCCCCGCAATAGACGCGCAGCATCGATAATATTGATGTGGGTTGCGGGCAGAAGCGGCATGTGGTCCGTAACGTCCTTGGGTTGGTGCGCACCTTAGAATGGGCCCAGGCATGCTGACCAGAGCAGATGGCGTGCTGGCCAGAGCGGATCACGTCTTCCTGAGCCCAACGCCCGGGGCACCGCTATGAGGTAGTATCGCGTGATGAGTCTTAGACCGAAGCGTGCAATCCACCGGGCATTGCCTTTTGCCGCCGTCTTGGCCGCGGGGCTGATGCTTGCCTCATGCGTGGGCGTGCCAACGACCGAGCCAAGCGAGCTGCCCGCCGGTGAGTGGGAGCTTGACCCCCGGCACGCCAGCGTCACCTGGCGCGCTCGCCACTTTGGTCTTTCCTGGATGACGGGCCGATTTGACCACATAGAAGCCAGCCTCACGTTTGATCCTGAAAACCCAACGGCAGCGAAGCTCACGGCGATTATCCGGGCTGCGTCTGTTTCCACCGGCCTTGAGGAATTTGATCAAACGCTACGCGGCGCCGCTTGGCTTGCAGTAGAAGAAAGCCCACAGATTGTTTTTGTGTCCTCGGCCATTGAAGTAACCGGTTCAAACATCGGACGCGTTACGGGCGATCTCACATTGCGCGGTGTCACGCGTGAAGTGGTCATGGAAGTCGAATTCTATGGCGGTAATTTCAATTTCCTTGAAGGCCAGCAAGTAATTGGGTTTGGCGGGGATATTGTCATCGATCGACGCGATTATGATGTGGGCAATCTGCCAGTCACCATTGCAGGTGAGGAAATCCGTATACGCATTGAAGCTGATTTCCTGAGGGAGTAGTTCGCCAAGTGCAAACCGACATGCCAACTTACACCCGCACAGCGATCTTGCTTCATTGGATGATCGCGGTGCTGATCATTGTCATGTTCTTCTTTGGTCTTTACGTCGATGAACAGCGCAAAGCATTGCTTGTGGGTGAGGCGGAATTGGGCACGGTGATCGCCATATTCAATTGGCATAAATCGATCGGCCTTTTGGTGCTCGCGCTTTCGATATTTCGGCTTGTCTGGCGGCTCATGCACAGGCCGCCGCCGCTCTCGCTAGAAGTGAGCGCGATCGAGCGCCTGCTGGCGCGCGTCATTCATGGTGCCTTTTATGTCCTGATGATCGGGATTCCGCTTGCGGGCTGGTTGGCCATCTCCACTTCCGAGAGCTCAAGTTCCTTCTTTAATAACCCGGACTGGCGTATTCCCGAGATATGGGGTAACGATCAGGGCTTCCACGAACTCCTTGAAAGTGTTCATAAATATGCGGCCTTTACCATGATGGGGTTGCTAGGCTTGCACATCGCAGCGGCGCTAAAGCATCATTTCCTGGAGGGGATCGATACCATCACACGGATGGTGCCGTTCATCAGAGCACGAGGGCAAAAAAGCAAGTGAAACGATTGGCAACCATAGCGGCGGTTTGCGCGCTCGCGGCTCCGGCCTGGGCGTCCGACTGGCGGGTGGATCAGGCGGACAGCTCGGTGACTTTCGAGACACAGGCATTCGGCAGCCCGGTCAACGGCTATTTTGAGAACATCGGTGCGGAGATCGATCTGGACCCGGATAATCCCGGCATAGGTGGGATCAGCGCCTATGTGGAACCGGGGACGGTATTTACCGGAACGCCGGAGGCCGACACCGCGCTGACGGGCCCTGATGGCTTCGCGGCGCAAAGTTTTTTCCGCGCCACGTTTAATTCAACTGACATTCGCGAGGCCGAAAGTTGCGTGGTGAGCGGCGCGCGCTGTTTTGTGGCGACCGGCATATTGAATATTCGCGGCGGGGGTCGACCCCTGGAAGTTCCTTTTACGTTGGTTGAGGAAGGTGATCGCGCCATAGCCGATGCTACAATTGTGGTGCGACGCTCAGACTATGGCATTGGCACCATCGAGTGGGGCCTCGCGGGCCGTATGACAACGGTGAACATCCATATTGAGGCTGACCGCGTTAACTGACCCCTTTCCCTCGCGTCACAATTGACGCCTTGATAGGGCGAACCTAGGCTCGCCGCGAAACTCACGAGGACGCAGATGGCTGACGCATCCCTCGTCTCTCAAGGGGCGGGCAAACGACTCGAATATCCATTCGAAGCACCCGAGACCGGTGACACACTCGAAGTGGCGCCGGGCGTTCATTGGCTGCGCATGCCGTTACCTTTCATGCTTGATCACATCAACCTTTGGCTTCTTGAAGATGGCGATGGTTGGACAGCTGTTGATACCGGGCTTAAAGGCAAGGCAACGCGCGAGATTTGGCAGAAACATTTCGGCGGCGTGATGGGCGGTCGGCCCATGAAGCGCATGATCGTAACGCACTTGCATCCCGATCACGTGGGCTCGGCCGGCTGGCTTGAAGACGTTTTCGAATGCCGCCTTTGGATGAGCCGAACGGATTATCTGCAATGCCGCATGCTGTGGCACGACACAGGCAGAGATGCGCCCAAAACCGCGCTCTCGTTTTACCGCGCGGCGGGGTACACGGACGAACAGATTGAACGGTATCGATCTCGCTTTGGTGGGTTTGGGTCGGGCGTCGAGCGCATGCCGGATTCCTATACCCGCGTTCAGGAAGGCGAGGTGATCGAAATCAGTGGACGCGACTGGCATGTGGTCGTGGGCTCAGGCCATGCCCCGGAACACATTTGCCTGTGGTGCCCTGAACTAGATATTTTTATCTCTGGCGATCAGGTCATTCCTCGCATCAGCTCCAACGTATCGGTTTGGCCAACTGAGCCCGACGGCGACCCTCTGTCGGCCTGGATCGACAGCTGCCACAAGATCAAAGACGTTGTGCCAAACTCTGTGCTTGTTTGTCCCGCCCACCAGCGCGCTTTTCACGGACTTCATCACCGCCTCAAACAGCTCATCGATGGGCACGAGCGGAACCTCGACAATCTTTTGAAAAAACTCGAAGACCCCAAGCGGGCGGTGGATGTCTTTGGTGCGCTATACAAGCGCGCGATTGGCGAAGACCTGCTTGGCATGGCAACTGGCGAAAGCATAGCGCATCTGAATTGCTTGCTCCATCGCGGGTTGGCCACGCGGACGCGCGATAGTGGCGGCGTCGATTGGTACGAGGCAGCGCGTTGACGCGAGCGCCCGCACGCGGCAGCATTTCGGCATGAAAGGAACTGTTGCTGCATTTGAACACTCGCGCGGTGTGGGGCTCATCACCCCCGCCGAGGGTGGTGCACGCGTCGGCTTCCGCATCGAAGACGTCGAGGTTGCAAAAGCGATCAAGCTCGGTGAAGAGGTGATCTACACAGTCGAAGTGGGTGACTGGTATGCCAATCGTGTCCGGGTTTTGGGTGGACCGCGGTCCAATCGCTCCCGAAAGGTGGCGGCGGCGCTTGCACTGTTTGGTGGGCTTTTTGGCATGCAGAAGTTTTATCTGGGCTATCCGTGGGCCGGCGTCGCGCTATTTTTCTGCACCTTTGTTTTATGGGGCCTCGTCCTTCCGGTGGTCTTTGCCCTTGGTCTCGGAATAGTCGAGTTTTTCATCTATCTCGGCCTCAGCGACGATGAATTTGAGAACCGCTATCTCCTGAACAGGCGGGCCTGGCTCTAACTCCATGATGTGAGCCGGTTGACCTTATCCTCGGCCTTCCTTATTTCCCCTTTGTTGCCAATTTTCCGACCCGCAAGGACCGCATGACCGACGACAAAGAGCGACAACTACCAGCCAAGCTCGGCGCCATATCTCTTGCGCGCCATGGCAAGCCCAAGGTGCGCCGACACGGCTGGTGTGACCGTGACGGGTTCGATACCTGGTGGTCGGCCTATGAGGCAACCGGCCTCAATCCAAAAAGCCTTCCGCCGGAGGTCCTGGTGCAGGAAGCCGCCCGCGCGACGCTGATTTACATGAGCCCCAAGCAGCGCGCGATGGAAACTGCAAGGGCGGTTGCCGGCGAGCGCATGGTCGAAGTTGACGAGCTCTTCTTAGAGGCGCCGCTGCCCGCACCACCATTACCGATCCAAATGCCAGTGAGCGCTTGGTGGGTTCTTTCAAGGCTTTATTGGTTCTTCGGCTTTAGGGGCGATTTCGAACACCGTGCCGCCACAAAAGCGCGTGCCGATGAAGCGACAGACTTTCTTATTCAGCAAGCCGCCAAGGGCGATGTTTTGGTCTGTGGCCACGGTTGGTTCAACCGGATGGTGGGCTGGCGGCTTAGCAGGCGTGGTTGGCGCAAAATCTATGACGGCGGCGATGCTTTCTGGGGGTGGCGCAAGTATCTGCCGCCGGAGTAAGTTCGGGGCAAAGGAGATCCATTCATGGCAAAGACCGATAAAGTGCCCGCCGAAATCGCCAAGCTGAGTTTCGAGGATGCGCTCAAGGAGCTCGAAACCATCGTCACGAAACTCGAGCAAGGCAAAGTGGATCTCGAAAAATCAATTGAGATCTATGAGCGCGGTACGCAGCTCAAAGCCCATTGCGAAGCCAAGCTTAAAGACGCCCAGGCGCGCATTGAAAAAATCGTTGTCGCCGCCGATGGCGGTGTGAAGGCCGAAGCCGCCAAGCTGGACTAATCCATGACCGAAGCCCTTCAGACGGCACTTACCGCGTCCGCGTCGAAAATGGACGAGGTGCTCGACGCGTTATTGCCGGAACCGTCGGGTCCCGAAGCGCCCATACATGAAGCCATGCGCTATGCAGCTATCGGAGGCGGTAAGCGCTTGCGTCCTTTCCTGGCAATGCAATCAGGCGCGCTTTTTGGATTGAAGCCGGAACTCATGCACCGCGTGGCAGCGGCAATTGAGTGCGTGCATGTTTACTCACTCATCCACGATGATCTTCCCGCCATGGATGACGACGACACACGCCACGGTAAGCCTACGGTCCACAAACAATTTGATGATGCGACTGCGATCCTTGCAGGCGATGCGCTTCTGACATTTGCATTCGAATTGCTTGGGGACGAAGAAACGCATGAGGACCCATACATTCGTTCAAAATTGGTGGTCCGGCTGGCAAACGCCGCCGGGGCGAACGGTATGGTCGCGGGCCAAGCAATTGACCTTGGTATCGAAGGCAAAGATGCGGACATTGGGACAATCACACGGCTTCAACGGCTCAAGACCGGTGAGCTCATCGCCTTTTCCTGCGAAGCCGGTGCGATCATGGGGCGGGCCAGCCGCGAGGCGTCCCATGCACTGGAAGGCTACGCACACGATTTGGGTCTCGCCTTCCAAATGATCGACGATCTTCTGGATGTGGAAGGCAACGAAAGTGACGCAGGTAAAGCGCTGCGGAAGGACGAGGCCCGCGGAAAAGCCACATTTGTCGCCATTATGGGGCCAGAGCGGGCGCGGGCGCAGGCCGAGCATTTGGCGCGCCAGGCCGCCCGCCACCTTGATTTGTTTGATGAAAAGGCCGACCTTCTTCGCGCGCTCGCGGACTTTGTTGTCCGAAGAAAGCGATAAATTCGGGGAAGGCGGGAACCCTTCAAGGGTTACAAAAATTGACTGACAAGCTGAACGACAGCGAAGCCTCCCAACGGGCAAGCAAGACGCCGCTTCTGGACAAGATTCAGGGGCCTGCCGATGTGCGCAGTGTCGACAAGCGCGACTTGCGTCAGCTTGCTGACGAGCTGCGCGCCGAGATGATTGATGCGGTTTCGATTACCGGTGGGCATTTGGGCGCGGGCCTTGGGGTCGTGGAACTCACCGTTGCGATCCATCACATCTTCGACACGCCAGATGACAAGCTCATCTGGGACGTAGGGCACCAATGCTATCCGCACAAGATACTTACGGGTCGCCGCGATCGTATCCGCACTTTGAGGCAAGGCGGTGGGCTTTCAGGGTTCACCAAACGCACTGAGAGCGAATATGATCCCTTTGGCGCCGCGCATTCGTCCACATCTATCTCCGCTGGTCTCGGGATGGCGGTGGCGCGCGATCTTAAAGACGAAGAACGCAATGTCATCTGCGTTATCGGCGATGGGGCCATGAGCGCCGGCATGGCGTACGAGGCCATGAACAATGCGGGCGCGCTTAAGAACCGCCTGATCGTGATTTTGAACGACAACGACATGTCCATTGCACCGCCCGTGGGGGCCATGAGCGCTTATTTCTCGCGGCTCTGGTCGGGCGGCACCTACCAAAACATCCGACATTTCACGAAACAGATTACCGGCGCGCTCTCAAAAGAGCTGCAAAAGACGGTGGGCCGCGCCGAAGAATATGTGCGCGGCATGGCGGCGCCGAAGGGCACGCTGTTTGAGGAAATGGGATTTCACTATGTGGGCCCGATTGATGGACATAATCTCGACCACTTGATCCCTGTGCTGAAGAACGTACGCGACGCGGACATGGGGCCAATCCTCGTCCATGCAATCACGCAAAAGGGCAAGGGCTATGCGCCCGCCGAACAATCGGCTGACAAATACCACGGCGTATCAAAATTCAATGTGGCGACCGGTGAGCAGCAAAAGGGCAAATCCAACGCGCCTGCCTACACCAAGGTCTTCGCCAAGGCACTGATCGACGAGGCCGAACGAGATGAGCGCGTGGTCGCCATTACAGCCGCCATGCCCGACGGAACCGGGCTTGATCTATTCGCCGAGAAATTTCCCGATCGTTTTTTCGATGTGGGCATTGCCGAACAGCATGGGGTGACATTTGCTGCGGGGCTCGCCACGCAAGGCATGAAGCCGTTTGCGGCCATTTATTCCACATTCCTTCAGCGCGCCTACGACCAGGTGGTGCACGATATTGCCATTCAACGGCTTCCCGTGCGCTTTGCCATCGACCGCGCAGGCCTTGTGGGCGCGGACGGGCCCACGCACGCGGGCGCATTTGATGTCACTTATCTTTCGACGCTTCCAGGCTTTGTGGTTATGGCTGCAGCCGACGAGGCGGAGCTTGTGCACATGGTGGCGACAGCGCGCAGCATCGATGACCGCCCTTCGGCATTCCGCTATCCCCGCGGCGAAGGGCGGGGCACCGAATTACCACTTCATGGTGAGCCCTTAGAAATTGGTAAGGGCCGTATGATTCGCGAGGGCGCTCACGCTGCGATCTTAAGCTTCGGCGCACGACTTGGCGAAGTGGAAGCGGCTGCGGATGAACTGGCCTCACGCTACGGGCTCTCGATCACCGTTGCGGACGCGCGCTTTGCAAAGCCGCTGGACCATGATCTCATCCGTCAGCTTGCGGAGCATCACGAGGCACTCATCACCATCGAAGAAGGCTCCATCGGCGGATTTGGCAGCCACGTGCTCGAGTTTATGGCCGAAGACGGGCTTTTAGACGGCCGTGTGAAAGTTGCGACCATGCATTTGCCAGACATCTTTATTGATCAGGCAAGTCCGCACGCCATGTACGAAGAAGCCGGGCTTAACGCCAGCCACATGGTTGCAAAAGTCCTGTCGATGACCGAAGCAGGCGAAGCGGTGCTTCGCGCCTGACCCTATTCTTCGGGCGAGGGGCTCGGGTTGCCGCCATCAAATACCCATTTCCATGAGCCGTCGTCCTGGCGCTGCCAGATGGTCACGTATTTTCCGTGGCTTTCCACTTCGTTGCCATCATCGTCCGCGCCACGCGAAACAAACGTTCCATACGTAAAGCCAAGATCGCCGCTTTCCGCCATCATGCCGCCAATGGGGTCCCACGAAAGGCCAATTCCGTCGGGCCAATTACCAATAAATTCGTGTACCGCGCCGTCACCTTCAACAAAGTGCCGACCAGGGTTCATCATAATGGAGTTGTCAGCGGCATAGGTGACGAACGCATCGCGCACCTCGCCGTCTTGCGCCATCTGATTGAAGTCGCGGTCCGCCTGCATAATGTCTTCAACCGATTGCGCCATGGCTGCGGTCCCCCAAATGGTCATCAGTATGGGAATGAAAAATGTGCGAAACATGGGCCCCTCCCTGAGTGATATCGAGAGCATAACGGGTGACACTCCCACGCCAAGTCACATGAATGAGAGCGATTTACTCGCTTAGGCTGAGACCCTGTCCCAAATGCCGCAAAAGGTGGTCAGCAAGCACGCACGCCATCATTGCCTCGCCAATGGGAACGGCCCGAATGCCCACGCAGGGGTCATGGCGCCCCTTGGTCTGGATATCGGTTTCCTCGCCGGACTTGGTTATGGTTTTGCGGGCGGTGAGGATTGACGATGTGGGCTTTACGGCAAAACGGGCCACAATGGGCTGACCAGAGGATATGCCGCCCAATATCCCGCCTGCGTTGTTTGAGGTGAATTTGATTTCGTTGCCTTCATGGCGGATTTCATCGGCGTTTTCTTCGCCTGTGAGTTCTGCAGCATGAAAGCCCGCGCCGATCTCAACGCCCTTGGCGGCGTTAATGCTCATAAGCGCAGACGCAATCTCCGCATCGAGCTTGCCATAGACAGGTGCGCCGAGCCCCGCAGGGATGCCGTCGGCCACCACTTCGACCACCGCGCCGAGCGATGAGCCTGCTTTCCGCGTCTCATCAATAAGCTTTGCCCAATCCTTTGCTGTGTCTGCATCAGGCGAAAAGAAATCGTTCCGCTCCACCTCGCCCCAATCCCAATTGGCGCGGTCGATCTTGGAGGCTCCCACTTGAACGAGTGCCGCGCGAACCGTGATAGGTGCGGAGAGTAAATGAGCCAGCACCTTGCGCGCGATGGCGCCTGCTGCCACGCGGCACGCTGTTTCACGGGCCGATGACCTGCCGCCGCCGCGATAATCGCGCACGCCGTATTTTTGCCAGTAGGTGTAATCCGCATGGCCAGGGCGGAATTTATCCTTGATCTCGGTATAATCTTTTGCGCGTTGATCCGTGTTCTGAATTTCAAGTGCGATCGGCGTGCCGGTTGTGACTTGCCCGCCCGTTTCTTCATCTTCAAAGACGCCGGATTTTATGGCGACTTGATCGGCTTCCTGGCGCTGGGTCGTGTATTTCGATTGCCCTGGTCGGCGCTTGTCGAGAAAGGGCTGAATGTCGGTTTCGGTAAGGGGGATACCCGGCGGGCAGCCATCGACGATGCAGCCAATGGCTTCCCCGTGGCTTTCGCCCCAGGTGGTGACGCGGAAGAGATGGCCGAACGTGTTGTGCGACATCGGCCCCGTGTCCTTAAGGCTTGGGTTTCGTCAGGTCGGGGGCTTCTGCGTTTTTCATTCCGATAACATTGTATCCGCAATCCACATGATGGATCTCGCCGGTTACTGCGCTGCCCATGTCGCTGAGAAGATAGATCGCGCTTTTCCCTACTTCATCGATGGAGATGTTGCGGCGAAGGGGTGAATTGTATTCGTTCCATTTGAGGATGTAGCGGAAGTCGCTGACGCCACTTGCGGCAAGCGTCTTGACGGGGCCCGCGGAAATGGCGTTCACGCGAATACCGTCTTTGCCCAAATCTTCGGCAAGGTATTTTACCGACATCTCGAGCGCGGACTTGGCAATTCCCATGACGTTATAGCGGGGCATAACGCGCTCGGCCCCAAAATATGTGAGGGTGAGGATCGAGCCGCCCTCATCCATGAGCTTTTCAGCGCGTTGCGCCACAGACGTAAGCGAGAAGCACGAGATGTTCATTGTTAGCGTGAAGTTTTCCAACGAGGTATCCACATAACGGCCCTTGAGCTCGTTCTTGTCGGAAAACCCGATGGCGTGAACTACGAAATCGAGCTTGCCCCAGCGCCGTTCAATCTCGGCGAAGGTCCCGTCCATGGCCGCCAAATCGCTCACATCACAGGGCAGCGTAAAGTCGCTGTCCAATTGCTTGGCCAGCGGCTCAACCCGCTTCTTGATGGCGTCGTTGGGGTAGGTAAAGCACAGCTCCGCACCCTCAGCGGCGCAGGCTTTGGCAATGCCCCAGGCGATCGACTTCTCATTTGCAAGGCCCATGATCAGGCCCTTCTTGCCCGCCATCAAGGGTTTACGGTCACTCATATCCTCGTCCAATACTTGTACTGCCGCTCAGGTTTGCGGCTGACTTTACTGATTTGAGTCTATGCGTCAATTCAGGCACTTAGCCGTGCTTAATGTCACTCAGCGCCGGTGCCGGTGGTATCGAGCCGCAGATCAGGCTCGCCGCTGGCAACTGCGGCAAGGTCTTCGGCGATACTGATGCCGGGCAGGGGTTCAAGTTCCAGTGGCAGATCGAACAAAGGCTGGTTCGGGTCGTTGGGCTCCACCAGCGGGAAGCCCGCCTCGGAAAGCCGCAATTGCGCATCACGGAGGCCCTGGGAGGCGGCGCTGCGAAATAGCATGACCGCTGCCTCGGGGTTTTTGTCCATGCCGTGGCCGCGCGCAGCCAAGACGCCCAGCACATATTGCGCACGCGGGTCCCCCGCGAGAGATGCCTGATAGAACCAGCCCGCCGCTTCGCTGTCGTCCCGCTCGGCCCCTTCGCCATTCAGAAGCATGGAGCCCAGATTGATCATGGCGTTCACAAGGCCAACCTCCGCCGCGCGGCGGTAGAAATAGACGGCGCGCTCGGGGTTCTGCTCGGTGCCGAGGCCCCGGCGCAGCATGTGAGCCACGTTGCGTTGGGCCGCCATGTTTCCGGATTGGGCAATCGGCAGCCAGAGCTCGAACGCGCGCGCATATTCACCTGCGTCGTAGGCGATGATCCCCTCATCGAAGATCAAAGCCTGCTCGGCGCTCGTAAGAAGCCCGAATTCCATATCATCTTCGCCGCCGAATTGGGCGTGGGCAGGCGCGCTCATGAGAATAGCGGCGCAAATCGATAGCGCGCGGGCGAAATGGCGAAACGCAAGGGCCAAAGGCGGCTCCTTTACTCATAGTGCGACCGATAACCGTCATGCGAAATCGTTGGGTGACGCAACGACGGCAGGTGGTCTATGTCTTCATCGACGCTAGCATTATAACCGGTTCGCGGTGCCCTTACCAAATCGGGGGCCGCGCGCGGGAAAGGAGCCCCCATGGGCATTCGTGCCGAGGAAGAAGTGGCTGCCGAAGTCTTCGCGGCCGCAGACCCGATTGCGCTCTTCAGGACTTGGCTAACCGAGGCCGAGACGCAGGAGCCCAATGACGCCAACGCCATGGGCCTTGCCACGGTGGACGAGGACGGCCTGCCCGATCTGCGCGTGGTGCTGCTCAAAGACGCGGACGAGGCAGGCTTCGTTTTCTACACCAACTTCAATTCTGCAAAAGGGCAGGAGCTTTTGGCGTCCAAAAAAGCCGCGCTCAATTTCCATTGGAAGTCCGTGCGCCGCCAAGTGCGGGTACGGGGCGCGGTGAGCGAGGTAACTGAGGCGGAAGCCGACGCATATTTTGCCTCACGCCCACGCGGCGCGCAGCTTGGTGCCTGGGCCTCGAACCAGAGCCACGAAATGGAAAGCCGCGAGAAGCTGATCGAAGATGCTTTCGCGCTTGAGGAAAAATACAAAGATGCGGACGTACCCCGGCCGCCCCATTGGTCGGGCTTTCGTGTGGCGCCTCTTGAGATCGAGTTCTGGCTCGACCGCGAGTTCCGGCTTCATGATCGCAGGATTTTCCGCCGCGAGGAGCCGGGCGCATCATGGACCGCCACGCGCATCTACCCCTGATTTCGTTTCCGCTCCTAGGTTATAGTCTCTGGCAATGATCGATTCCGTTAGATCCCCCGAACCCGCCAGCGCCACTGAGCGGCCCACGCTGATGAAGGCGGCGACCTATGCGGCCGTCACCGCGGCATCGGTGATGATCGCCATGAAGCTGGGCGCGTGGTTCTTGACGGGCTCCGTTTCCATGCTGGGCAGTCTCGTTGACAGCTCCCTCGATGCGCTCGCTTCGGTGATCAACCTGGTGGCCGTGCGCCACGCGCTAACGCCTGCCGACCGGGAACACCGCTTTGGCCACGGCAAGGCCGAAGCGATTGCCGGCCTTGCGCAAGGGGCGCTGATCATCGGCTCGGCTCTCTTTTTGTTGGCCGAGGCCGTGCGGCGTTTCATCAATCCGGTTGAGATTACGTATTCCAACATTGGCATCGCGGTCATAGTGATTTCTATACTGATTACTTTGGCGCTGGTGGCGTTCCAGCTTTATGTGGTGAAGAAAACCCGTTCAGTGGCGATCAATGCGGACTCTCTGCATTACAAGGGTGATCTTCTGATGAACGCGGGCGTCATCGCGGCGCTGGTGCTCACTACCACGTTCGGGCTGTGGTGGGCGGATGCGGCGTTCGGCATTATCATCGCGGGCTTTGTGGGCTATGCTGCGGCGCAGATCGTGCGCCAGTCTTACGATCAGCTCATGGATCGGGAGCTGCCCGATGAAGAACGCGAACGCATCATTGCGGAAGTATTCAAGCACGAAGACGTGCTCGCGCTCCATGACATGAAAACCCGCGCCGCAGGGGGCGATTGTTTTATCCAGATCCACCTGGAACTTGACCCGGGGCTCAACCTCCACCGCGCCCACGACATTGCGGACGAGGTGGAAGACGCGCTGGCAAACCTCTTCCCCTCCGCCGAAGTGCTGATCCACCAGGACCCTTTAGGGGTGGTATCAGAAGAATACCCCGGCCGCGTCACGCGCGAGATGGCCCTCCGCAAGGGCGGGGAATTTGCCGCCGGGGTGGCCTAAGGCCGGTTCCCTCCACCGCCTAGCCTTGCTAAAACCATCAGCTGATACTTTGTCATTCGGGACAATAGGGAGATGTTGATGCTGGGTCTGATGCAGGACTGGCCGCTATTGGTCAGCAAAATTATCGATCACGCCGCCACCTATCATGGCGACCAGGAGATTGTGAGCCGGACGACGGAAGGCCCAATCACGCGCACCACTTATCGGGAGCTTCATTCGCGGTCGCGCCAAATGGCCAAACGGCTCGAAGCGCACGGCATCAAACAAGGTGACGTGGTCGCCACCATGGGGTGGAACAACACCCGCCATATGGAAGCCTGGTACGGCATCATGGGTATGGGCGCGGTGTGCCATACGCTGAACCCACGGCTTTTCCCCGAACAGCTCGTCTACATCATGAACCACGCGGAGGATAAACTTCTCTTTGTGGAGACCACTTTCGTGCCTCTGATCGAAGCGGTGGCCGAACATCTGACCACCGTGAAGGGCGTTGTCATCATGACCGACGCCGCGCACATGCCCGACACGAAGCTCGACAACGCCATTTGTTATGAAGACTGGCTCGCGGAAGCGGACGATGAGTACACCTGGCCCGAGTTTGATGAGAACACCGCCGCCGGGCTTTGCTATACCTCCGGCACCACGGGCAACCCCAAGGGCGTTCTTTATTCGCACAAATCAAACGTCCTTCACGGCATGCTCGCCAATACGGCCGACACCATGGGGCTTACCTCAGGCGAAGTGATCTTGCCCGTGGTGCCCATGTTCCACGCCAACGCCTGGGCCATTACCTTTGCCGCGCCCATGGCGGGCGCCAAGATTGTCATGCCTGGGCCCAAAATGGACGGTGAGAGCATCTATGAATTGCTTGATGGTGAGAAAGTGTCCGCCACCGCCGCCGTGCCCACGGTGTGGCTGATGTTGCTCAATCATCTGGAGGCGAACAATCTGGAGCTGCCGCACCTCAACACGGTGATCATTGGCGGGTCGGCATGTCCGCCGACGATGATCGAAACCTTTGAACAGAAATACGGCGTTGAAGTGATCCATGCCTGGGGCATGACCGAGCTTTCGCCCATTGGCACCATCGGCAAGCTTAAAGCCAAAGACCAAAACCTTCCGTGGGAAGACAAATTGGCGATCAAGGTCAAGCAAGGCCGTCCACCTTTTAGCATTGAAGCAAAGATCATCGATGATGAAGGCAATGAACTGCCGCGTGACGGCAAAGCCTTTGGCCACCTGATGGTGCGCGGGCCAGCCATCTCCAAAAGCTACATAAAAGGCGAGGGCGGCGAGATCCTCGATGCGGAAGGCTGGTTCGATACGGGCGATGTGGCAACGCTCGATCCTGATGGTTACATGCAAATCACCGACCGCGCGAAAGACGTGATCAAATCTGGCGGCGAATGGATTTCATCCATCGATCTTGAAAACACCGCCGTAGGCCACCCGGACGTGACGGAGGCCGCCGTGATTGGCATCGCGCATCCCAAATGGGACGAGCGGCCCTTGCTCATCATCGTCAAAAAAGAAGGCTCGGACCCCACAAAGGACGACATCCTCAAGTTTATGGAAGGCAAGATCGCCAAATGGTGGATGCCCGACGACGTGGCGTTCGTGAGCGAAATCCCCCACAATGCCACGGGCAAAATTTTAAAGACCGCACTGCGTGACACATTCGCGGATTACAAATTGCCAACGGCGTAGGGGCGGGGGTTCGCCTCGAGTTAGGAACGTACCATTATGGAGGCAGAAATTATGTTTGCATTTCTGGGGCGTTACTTGCCGGCGCTTGCGCTTCTTGCCGGGCTGTTGGCCGTAGCCGCGGTGTGGGGCACGGGTCCGCTTTATAAGATGGGCGCGATTTCCTGGGTCACTATCATTAAGGGACTTCAGTACGGCGCGTTCCTCGGCATGGCAGCAAGTGGTATCGGCATTGTTGCGATTCTTGTGCGTCTGGTTTCGGGGCAAGGTGCGCTAGCGCTTGGTCTGGCCGGGTTCGTGCTTGGTATTGCGGTGGTTGGGTTTGTCATGAACTTCCGCAATCAAGCAACGTCCGTGCCACCCATCCACGATATTACGACGGATACGGATAATCCACCTGCCTTCGTGGCGATCCTGCCCTTGCGCGAGGTGTTCGATACGGCCAACCCGCCACATTATGTGGGCGACGAACCGCTCCCGGGAAACGTGGATCAAACCATCCGCGAGGCGCAGCTCGCCTCATATCCCGAACTTGGGTCCGTCTTTCTCGACGCCGACACAAGCTTTGTGTTTACCGCCGCTATGGCAACGGTGGAGGCGATGGGCTGGGAACTTGTGGAAGCCAGCACCGAAGATGGCCGCATCGAAGCGGTGGACACCACTGCCTGGTATGGGTTCAAGGACGATGTGGTGATCCGCATCGAAGAGCAGCGGGGTGGCGCCATCCGCGTCGACGTACGCTCAAAATCGCGCGTGGGTGTATCGGACTTAGGCGTCAACGCCGCGCGGATTAGTGAGTTTTTGGCGAGGCTCGAAGAACGCACCGGCGGCACGGACTAAGCGATCCGCCAGCCTTCGCCTTCTCTGGCAACGCGGCCCGTTTCGATCATGTGAATAAGATGCGCTTCGACGGAGCGCGCGGCGGCGGGGTGCAGCCGTGCATCCACGTCCCGGTACATGCTCGCTACCATCTCTGGAATGCGCGTCATGCCCTCGCTAAGGCACGCAAGGATTTGAAATTCGCGGGCCTCGCGGTGGTGGATGAAAGCTTCGACAAACGGCTTGGGATCGGTGATGGCGGGCCCGTGTGTGGGCCAATAAATGTCATCCTCGCGCGTGAGCAATTTTCTGAGTGAGTTGAAGTAAGCCTTCATCTCGCCGTCGGGCGGCACAATCACGCTTGTCGACCAGCCCATCACATGATCGCCGGTAAAAAGTGCTTTTTCTTCATTGAGCGCAAAGCACATGTGATTGGAGGTATGGCCGGGCGTAAAGACGCACTCCACGGTCCAGCCATCGCCTTTGATCGTCTCGGCATCTTGTACGCGCACGTCGGGCATGAATTCCGTGTCCCCGCCTTCTTCAACCTTTGCGCCTTCATCTTTGCCCGCGCCGTGGGGGCCAAAGGCGTAGGTGGGGGCGTCGGTCGCTTCTTTCAGCTCGCGCGCGAGCGGGGAATGATCAATGTGCGTGTGCGTTACAAGAATATGCGTGACCTTGTCATTGCCGAGCGCGGTCTTGAGCGCCTCAAAGTGCGCCTCGTTCCGAGGGCCAGGGTCGATCACCGCGACGTTGCCCTTGCCAACGATGTACGTGCCGGTGCCGGTGTAGGTAAAAGGGCCGGGGTTGTTTGCGATCACCCGGCGCACAAGCGGCGAGACCTGATCGACCGCGCCGTAATCGAAAGTGATATCGCGAACGAAAGGAATTCCCGCCATCACGCGGCCTGTGCGTTTACAAGGCCCACGAAAGCGCGACCGAGCCGGGTCAGCGCGCGAAACTTGTCGGTGGTCTTAAGCGGGATCGGCGGCCCCATATCGGTCTTGTTCACGTCCACCACAAATATCTTGCCGGACTCGCGACAGCGCAGAACATCAAGCCCACCAAAATCAAGGCCGATCTCGTGGGAAAACGCGATGAGTTTTTCCACTTCGCCCTGCGAAAGCGCTTCCAAGGTTTCCACCATCACGGCCTCGGTGTTTTCGTTATCGAAGCGAATGGCAATGGGGCGGCGTTTCAAATAGACCAGCGGGATCTCGCCGCCCACCACGGGCACGCGAATGTCTTCGGTCATTTTTCCGTCGTAACAGTTCTCAATAAACCGTTGGTAGGAATTCGCGGGATCCGCGGCTTCAATCGGGCCCTCGACGATGCGCCCGTCATGGACTGCATTGATCTGCGATTTCACCACCACCTTGCCAACATGCACTGTGGGATCGACCGCGAGACTGTAACCAAAGATGCGCTCGAACACTTCCTCGACGCGCGTTTTGGAAATGTCCGTGCAGCGGCCGTTGAGGATCGGCTTGTTCGAATTGAGCACGTCTTCGTCGATCGAACCCGTTGTTTTGTCTTCGAAGTAAAAAAGAATATTGCACGCGGCAAAATCATCTGAGTAGCGGTAACCCATCCACTTGGTCACGTTCCAGATTTTGTACCAGGGCTTGGGCCGCACCGGCACCCAGCCAATAGTTTGCGCGGGCCGCTTGGCCGTAAAGAACCGCGCCCAGAAAACACCCAGTATGGCGAAGAACACAATGCCCTGCCGCAAGACGGCAATGGCTAGGGACTTATCGAGGGGGAGGTGTACGCCGGTGCTCTTGACGTAAACTTCGTTCCAGCGAAGCACCGCGTCCTTATAAAACTGCATACGGCTTTCTGCCCTCGATTTGTGGCGACTCAAGTGACGCCGATTCTAGAAAAGCGTTTCCTTATGGCAACCCGCGCCGGCGGTCAGCTGTAGCTAACTTCCTTGGCTTCGGCCGCGCCTTCTTCCACTTCTTTGGTTGCGTCCGCAAGATCGCTAAGGAAGTCGTCGAGCGCCGCCTCATGGGCGGGCGTCAGCATCATATGAAGCGCGGGGGGCTCAGTAGTCGCGCCGGGCCACCATCCGCGCTTGTTCATGGCGCCCCATAATTCAAAGAGCGGTAGGCCGGGCTTGGAGAAATTGATGATCATGAGCTTCGAGGCTCCATGAACCACAAAGCCAAGGTCGGCGAGGCCGGTCTCAAGCCGCGCCCGGGTTTGGAGAATGGATTTGGCTTTGGCGGCATAGCCTTCTTTGCCGAGATAGTTCATCACCGCCCATGCCGCGGCAATCGCGCCGCCCGGTCGCGTGCCAGCAAGGGTGGGCGTTACCATGCGCCCCGAAGGCCAGACATTGAAATCTGTCTTTTGGTATGACTGCAAATCCTCAGACCGATACAAGACGGTGGAGGCACCTTTGGCGGCATAGCCAAATTTATGAAGATCGGCGGACATGGAACTGACGCCCGCGTTGCTGAAATTATACGGCGTCAGCTCCACGCCATTCATTTCCGCAAAAGGCGCGAAATAACCGCCGACGCACGCATCCACATGAAACCAAATGTCACGCTTTTGCGCTATTTCAGAAAGCTCGGGGATCTGTTCCACCACGCCTGATGGAAACGCGGGCGCACTGCCCACGCACATGATTGTGTTCTCATTGATGGCGGCCTCAAACGCCGCCACGTCCGGCAGCCGTGTTTCGTCATCAATTGGTGTACGGATCACATCAAGGCTCAAATAGAGACCTGCCTTGTTAAAAGCCGGGTGCCCAGAATGCGGGATCACGATATTGGCCTTGGAAACATCAACCCCTTGCTCGCGCGCCCGTTCGCGGCAGGCTTTGACCGCCATGATGATGCTTTCCGTGCCGCCCGATGTCATGCCGCCCGCAGCGCCTTCGGTTGCTTCGAAAAGATCGAGCGCCATATCCACCACTTCGTCTTCCATGACCTTGAGCGATGGGAACGCGCCCTGATTGAGACCATTTTCGGAAATGAACATCGTGTAGGCTTCTTTGATGACCTCGAGCACGTCGGGGCCAGCGAAGAAGACGTTGTAGCCATTGCGGCCGTGGCGCCAGTCGATGTCCTTCGCCGCCATGTCTTCCATTTGCGCTTTCAGCGTGTCCCATGGCGTGCCGGCCTGCGGAAAACTCTTGCTCATATGTGATTGCCTCTTAGGTGACGCGAATTGGATGCGAACCTAGCAAATGAATTTGGGCGCTGCCAGCA
>Ga0209273_10001095_pt1 | contig 27058 bp, 23 predicted proteins | sample tdAd471_FD_187126 | JGI IMG/M metagenome (GOLD analysis project Ga0209273, IMG submission 187126) | Marine sediment microbial communities from the Atlantic coast under amendment with organic carbon and nitrate - tdAd47.1 (SPAdes)... | ecosystem: Environmental > Aquatic > Marine > Coastal >...
GGACGAACGTGAACACCTATTCCGGTCCAACGTGAACACTTTTTATCGATTTTCCGGAATCGGTGTTCACGTTCAACGAGAATCCTTCTCAATGCATTGATTATTAAAACGCCGGCAAGAACTTGCCATCCGCGCCAACTCTCACTATATTCTGTTCGACGACTGAACAATCTCGCGTCACCTGTCGGGCTGCAATCTATTGCATTCCTTGCGGTAGCCTGCCCGGCCCCCCGACTTTGCCACTCCGTTGCCTCTATGTCTGACACTGAACATCATCTCAAAGTCCTGCGCTTGCTGCAGGAAAATCCTGATATGAGCCAGCGGCAGATGGCAAGCCAGCTGGGCATCAGCCTGGGCTGGACGAACTATTGCGTCAAGGCACTGATAGAAAAAGGCTGGGTGAAGATGGACAACTTCAGCCGCAATCCGAACAAGCTCCAATACAGCTACTTGCTCACCCCGCGCGGGGTGAAGGCCAAGGCCAAGCTCACAGCACGCTTCCTGAAGCACAAGCTGGCTGAGTATGAGGCGCTGAAGGTCGAGATAGAGGCATTGCGTACTGACGTTGGCAACTCATGACCACAGCACCACACAAGGCCGCGCATTCGAGTTTTACCGCCAACCCGGAAGACCTCCGCCAGGCCCCACGCAAGAGACGGTGGGGAATCAGCCGACGACGCCGGTGGAATAGGGGATAAGGCGGTTTGTAGAGTGGTATCGTGAATTTTACCGTTAATAGCCACCGGACAAGAGCCTGATCGCATGTGCGGCCTCAACTTAATTTACGCATACCACGCAGTGGCTCCGCAGCCATCCGAGGGTGAGCTTTTGCGGACGCGTGATCACATGCGGACACGAGGACCGGATGACCAAGGAACCTGGTTCAGCGCAGATGGCCGTTGTGCGTTTGCGCATAGACGCTTGGCGATAATCGATCTTGATCATCGCGCCGCACAGCCTATGGCCAGCCTTTGTGGACGATACATGATCACTTTTAATGGGGAGATCTACAATTATCGCGAGCTGCGCGAAGAGTTGCTTCACGATGGCTTGAAGCTGCGCACTGAGTCAGACACTGAAGTGCTGCTGGAACTGTTTGTAAAGCACGGTCCTGCAGCTTTTTCCCGGCTCATTGGTATGTTCGCATTAGCGATCAGAGACGAGCGCGAGAAAACCGTCTGGCTTGCACGCGACACATACGGCATCAAGCCCCTTTATTACGCGGACGATGGATGGACGCTTCGTGCAGCCAGCCAAGTCAAGGCATTGATTGCTGGCGGCGCGATAAGTAGCACACCGGAGCCGGCAGGTATCGTAGGTTTTTACCTTTGGGGTGCTGTTCCCGAACCATTTACGCTCTACCAGGAAATCAGGTTGGTTCCTCCGGGGCACTTTGTGAAAGTAGGCGCTCTAGGCCCCGAAATACCAGCACCATTTCTGACGCTTGAATCGTTGTATCAAGTAGGCGAGGCGTCAAATCTTGCTAAAGCGACGATCCGTGAAGCGGTCTTGGATTCGGTCCGCCGTCATTTAATTGCAGATGTACCGGTAGGGCTTTTCCTTTCTGCAGGGATAGACTCTAGCGCGTTACTGTCTGCGATTCATACCCTCGATACAGAGCGGGCAGGGGCTACGACCGCTGTTACGCTTAGTTTTTCCGAGTATTCCAACTCCCTGTATGACGAAGCTCCACTCGCTAAAGCCATTGCGGCGCAATACGGCGCTCAGCACCTAGTTCGAAAGGTCGATGAGAACGAATTCCATGCGGATTTGCCAGCTATTCTCGAAGCCATGGACCAACCGTCCATTGACGGCATCAACACGTGGTTTGTCTCTAAGGCCGCAAACGAGGCCGGTTTGAAAGTGGTGCTCTCTGGCGTAGGAGGCGATGAGTTGTTTGCTGGTTACCCCTCATTTCGGCAATTGCCTCGTTGGCGCGCATGGCTGACCTTGCCCGCGAGAATTCCTGGGTTGGGTTTGGCGTCGCAAGCGTTGCTACGCGGCGTTGGATCAGGTATGGGAATTAGTCCAAAACTCGCAGGCTTGCTACGTCATGGCGGGACTTGGGCCGGCCTTTACCTGTTGCGCAGGGGCCTGTTTCTGCCACATGATTTGAAGACTTTACTAGATCCGGAGCTACTTGCACGCGGGCTGCATCGTCTGAGTAATCAGGGGGTAATGAGTAAGATTCAATGCGATATGCCGCAGAACCCTATCGCGCGGGTGTCTTTTATGGAAAGCGCTTTTTATATGCGGAATCAGTTACTACGTGATGCCGACTGGGCCTCGATGGCCCACTCGCTCGAGCTGCGCACGCCACTGGTAGATATCGAACTTTTGCGCAAGATTGCACCCATGCAACACGCGCTGTCGAACAAGTCCATGTTCGCCGACGCGATGGATCTGCGATCCGAAATACGCGACCGGCCCAAGACCGGATTCACCACACCCATCGGGCGGTGGATAGGCAGCGCCGTGCAAGATAACACCGAGCACTGGGCGCGTTCCTGGGCTCGTCGAGTTGCGGGTGAATTTCGCATTTCTGCCGGATCGCGCGGCGATACTCCTCATTCGCACGAGGTGGGGAAAAAGGGAGGCGAACGAGGCGAGGTCGCTGCCAGTATCCCCGACTCCTCTTCCTTCACGCCGCGCCGGGCCGGTGCGGCGACGAAAGACCTAAAATGAACATTCTCGCTCTGGTAACCGATGCCTTCGGGGGCTTCGGCGGCATCGCGGCCTACAATCGTCATTTTCTGCGGGGAATGGCTGCGGCCGGCCACACCGTCACGGTTCTTCCCCTTGACGGTGTTGGCACGACACCCCCCGCGATCCGCCAGTTCGCACCGAAGCGCTCCAAACCGGCCTATACCCTCGCTGTTCTCAGTATGCTGATCACGAAAGAACACTTCGATCTGGTCTGGTGCGGTCACATGGGTCTGGTTCCACTGGCGAGGCTTGCCGCGATGCGCTATCACTGTCCGTGGTGGCTTCAGATTCACGGTATCGACGCGTGGGATTCTCCCGGCAAGATAAAACGCCGGGCGGTGGCAACCGCTGCACGGGTCACTGCGGTCAGCCGGTACACGCGTCGGCGGTTCCTCGCCTGGGCGTCGCTGGCACCAGAGCAGGTACGAGTGTTGCCTAACACCGTCGATACCCGTTTTACTCCAGGACCGAAGCCTCGCGAGCTGCTTGATCGTTACGGTCTGTTCGGCAAGCGCGTATTACTTACCGTGGGCCGAATCTCCGCTTCCGAAAGCTACAAGGGCCATGAGCGCGTGATCCAGATACTGCCCGAGTTGCTCCTAGACCATCCTGATGCGGTTTACGTTATCGCCGGAGACGGCAACGGCCGGCCGGCACTGGAACGCCTTGCCGAACGTCTTGGCGTTACAGCTGCCTGCCGATTTATTGGCAGGGTGGACGAGACGGATCTGGTTGAGCACTATCGGATGGCCGACGTCTTCATCATGCCCTCGACCGGCGAAGGGTTTGGGATTGTCTATCTGGAAGCGATGGCCTGCGGCATCCCGGCGATCGGTCTGGACTGCGATGGCAGTGCCGACCCACTGCAGGCCTGTGCGCTAGGTCGTGCCGTGTCGCTTGAAAATCTTTTCGCCCAAATCGAGGCTAGCCTAGCCGAGCGCCCTTATGAGGCGGCTTCGCTAGATAACGGATTGGACAAATTCGCGATCCCGGTTTTTGATGATCAGGTTCGCATCCTGTTTGGCGGTCATGACCGTCCTGCCGATTCCACTGGTACTGGCGCATGAGCAACGCAGCGAACGAGTTGGATATGGACAACACGAGCCCCCATTCGGAAAATGTCCAAGCGTCTGAAGGTTCTCCTATTCGTCTCGCGATCCTCGCCATGCATCCCGTGCCGTATCATTCGACGCTTTACCGGAGTATCTGCGACGCACCCGCTTTCGAAGGGAAAGTCATCTATCTCGACACCATGGGGCTCAAGGGCATCTACGAAAAGGAGTTCGGTACGAAAATCGAGTGGGACATTCCGCTTCTGGAAGGGTTCGACCACGAATTCGTTCCGAATCACGCGCGAAACAATGAAAGCGGTGCCTTCTCACGCTTTAATCCCGGCCTGCCGGCAGTACTTAAGCGCGGACAGTTCGACGCCATCCTCATTCAAGGCTACTCCATTGTGTCATTCTGGATCGCGCTGTTTTCTGCGCGCCGTCTGGGCATCAAGGTAATCTGGCGCGGCGAGGTCACATTGAAGCCGAGCGATGCCTCGAGCGGGCTGCGTAGGCAGGTGCGTGACGCAGTCGTGAGGGCCTTCCTTAGGCGCTGTGATGCCGTGATGTACACCTGCGCGGGTAACAAGGACTTTCTGACCCACCAGGGTGTTCGTGGCGAGGCGCTTTATCCATTCCTCTGCGCGGTCGACAATGACCGACTCCGAGCCGAACACAAAAAAAACGCTTTGCAGTCGGCGCAAATCCGGCAGGAATTGGGTATCCCGGACGGAAACATCGTTGTACTCTTCTGCGGCCGTCTGACCCCGCGCAAGCGACCCTTCGACGTCCTCGAAGCGATCCGGAAAACTGGCAGCAGCGGCCTCTCATTCGTGATCATGGGGGACGGCCCCCTGAGACAGGAGCTGCTGGACTCCGCGAGCAACCACAACATTCACACTGTCTTTCTCGGTTTTATGAACCAGTCCAAGATCAGCCGCTACTACACTATCGCCGATATTTTTTGCCTGCCATCCGAATACGATCCCTCGCCAAAGGCGCTCAACGAGGCGATGAATTTCCTACTCGTTCCGATTGTGAGCGAGACGATCGGAACAGCGCGGGATTTAGTGGTCAATGGAGATACCGGCTTTCAGGTTCCGCTAGGTGACACTGACGCGATTGCTGCACGGATCGCTGAGCTACGCGGCGATGCTGGCATGCGCCAGCGCATGGCAGAACGCGCCCTTGAGCGTGTTGCGCACTTCTCCTTTGCATCGAATGTCGCCGGGCTCGAGGCCGCTTGTCGTGCCGCACTCAAGGGACATACCACGCCGTCGAGGTCTGCCAATGCTCGATAGAGTCTTCGAGACCCCACCTGATGGCCATTATTTCTTCGGCTACTACGACAAGTCGCCCCTTGATGCTGCCTGCACTCGCCTGCTGGCGCAGCGCACTGCCTTCATCAACCGTATGCCTGAAGCGGGCGAGGTGATTCAATTCGGCCTTTTTGATTTCCCTGGAGGGGCAAACTTCACGCCGCTCGGTGAGACAACCGCCTGGAACTGGCAGCAGGGTTCGATGCTGCAGTGGCTTGGTCCGGAGTTCGAGCGCCGGATCCTCTACAACGACATCCGGGACGGGCACTACCGGGCGATTGTGCGTGATCTGGAGACCGGCGTAGAGCAGATGCTGCCCATGGCGGCCTACACCGTCACAAGCGATGGCAGATATGCGCTGTGCGTCGACTACGAGCGTTTGTACTGGTACCGACCAGGTTATAACTACCAGGGTCCGCCGCGCCCCGAAAAACATAAGCCTTACGATCCAGCCGATGGCATCTGGCGCATGTCGCTGTGCGACGGCACCCTCCAAAAGGTCATCTCCATCGAAAATGTCATGGCGCTCGGCCGAGTGAGTTCGATGGAGGGTGCCACGCATTACCTTGAACATCTGATGATCAACCCTGCCAATACCCGCTTCGCCTTTCTACACCGCTGGCTCAACGTCGACGGCGGCATCGTGGCCCGCCTGATAACCGCCGATCTTGATGGCGGCAACCTGTTCGTCCTGAATGACAGCGGCCGCATGAGCCATTTCTGTTGGCGCGATAACGAGACCGTATTCGGCTACGGCGGCACCAGCACGGCTTTCAACAAACTGCGCAGCCAGAAGGCAATCGCTAAACACGTTATCAAGCCGCTGCTGCCGCTCTACCATCGCCTGTTCCCGGCGGGCGGTGCGGTTTCGAGGCAGGTCACGGGGGACTGCTATCAGCTCATGAAAGACCGCACCCGGAACCACGAACGGATTGACCGAACCACCCTGCCGGACGATGGCCATCCCACCTTCCGACCCGGTACGACCTCGACAATCATCAACGACTCCTACCCGAACGAAAACGGAGACTGCCGGCTCTTTTTGTTCGATGTCGACCAGCGGGAACTTCTGGCGGAAACGACGATAGCGAGCGATCCCGCCGTGCGGGCGACTGGGTATCGCTGCGATCTTCATCCCAAGTGGTCGTTCGACGGGCGCTACGTGTCTATCGATACCATCTCAGCCCGCGGGCGTGGCGTTAGCGTCTATGCTATCGGGCAGGCGCCCTCTGGAATATGAAGACTCCAGTGCACACAGGCTTCGTCGAGCTGGCTCGGCGTAACATCCGTGAGGCGATCGGCTATCGCAGCTGGGCGTATCGCACTGCGGCCAGAATGCTCGATCTTGGCGCCTTAGTACTGAGCGAGGGGCCGGGGGCGGCGATAAGAATAGAGCGGCTTAAAGCGGCGACTGGACAACGAGAAAAATCGGTTGCCGTGAAATTTCGGCGCCTGAAGTACCCAATCAGCCTGCGGCCCGGCTCGCGCGATGTCGAGACCTTGATCAGCAACGTGGTGCGCCTCGAATACGGCCAGCTCAAGCTCCCGACCGACGCGGCGCATTTTATCGTCGATGGCGGTGCTTACATCGGCGATACGTCAGCCTATTTCCTCAGCATATACCCAGCTTCCAGAATCCTGGCGCTCGAACCCAACCGGGAGAGCTTCGATATCGCGAAGCGCAATCTGGAGCCATATGGCGACCGCGTGGCTTTGCTCCACAAGGCACTGGCGGACAAGCGCGGCACGCTGTTCCTTTCCGGCTTGGAGACCGGTGCAAAGGTCACTGCGACCGGCACCATGGCTGTCGAATGTCTGACCGTTTCCGACCTCATCGCGATGAGTCCGAACGGCAGAATCAACGTGCTCAAACTCGACATTGAGGGCGCGGAGGAGGCGCTGTTCTCGAACGAAACGGGGGAATGGCTCAACAAGGTTGATCACATCATAGTAGAGACGCACGGACCCGCATGTGAAAAAGTCGTGTTGGGGGCACTTGAATCCGCGAACTGGACTGTGCGTCGCTACCGCAACCTCTACTATTGCTCTGCGCCCGCAGTTTTTCAGTGACATGCATGACTCAACCAAGGGTAAAGTCAAATCCGATGACGAGCACCGATAGTTTCGTCGAGCGCAAACTAGGCGACTGTCTGTCAGATGCCCCACGATAATTTGAGGATCCTCGCTGTTTGCAACACCCGATTCGGGGGCAACGACGATAGCTACGTGCGAGCCTTCCGGCGGGCCGGGCATTCTGTTCTCGCAATTGCATCCGAGGCACATTTTCCGCGTTGGAATAGCTTCTCGTTACGTGCCATAAGGCGAATATTAGAAGGTAAAATTACAGGGGAATTCAATTCCGCGATCATGGAAGCGGGCCGAATGTTTGGTCCTGATCTCCTGTTTGTGTTTAAGGGTGAGTCTGTACGACCTGAAACTGTGGCGTTTATTAAAGAGCAAGGTACGGTAGCTATAAACTATTGGCCAGATGTGAGCTTTCAAGCGCACGGTTACTGGCCGCCTAAAACTCTGCCTCACTACGACTGGATTTTTAATTCAAAAAGCTTCGGGGTGCAGGACCTTCAGGCTCAATTAGGAGTGGCTAATGCATCGTTTCTACCCCACGCGTTTGACACCCAAGTCCACACGCACGTCGCGATGGACGCAAACCGCGATAATGGCTTCGCCTGCGATATTTCTTTCATAGGAAACTGGTCGCCGAAGAAGGAGGCATTATTGGCGGCTGTTGCGGAAGCAAACCCGGTTTCGTCGTTCCGGATATGGGGCTCGAATTATTGGAGAAGGGCGAGCGGACTCAAGACACGATTTCAAGGCTATCCGGTGCTCGGTCAAGAATACGCGCGTGCCATTTGTGCTTCCCGAATTAATATCTGCATCCTAAGCGAAAAGCGTGCGGGCGCCTCGAGCGGGGATCTGACAACCGCCCGCACATTCGAATTGGCGGGTGCTGGCGGCTTCATGCTGCACGAGCGCACCGAGGAGGCTATGAGCTACTTTGAGGAGGGCAAGGAATGTGCCTTCTTTGATGACGCTGAGGATCTTGTAGCCAAGATTCGCTACTACCTCGCGCACGAGGATGAACGAAGGGCGATAGCTGCCGCTGGGCGCCAACGGGCGCTCAAGTCTGGTTATTCCTACGACGACAGGGTTGCTGCGGTGATCGAGAAATACTATGAATTGCGTTCGCGAGAATAAAGTAACGTGATTGATTTCGTGTACATCTGGATAGAATCTTGATGATCCTGCGCCAGCGTCTGCTGCGCCTTCTGCCGCGCGGCGAAGCCGGCTGGCTGTTGCGCAGCGGTTCGGGCCTCGGGGGCATGCGGATAGTTAACATGGCCGTCGGCTTGGCGACTACCGTGCTGCTCGCTCGGATTATGGGCGCCGAGGGTTACGGCGTCTATACGTTTGCGCTCGGGTGGGTATTCATTCTCGGGATGCCGCTGCAGATGGGGCTGCCGACGCTTGTCATGCGGCAGGTCGCCATCTACAGAAGTAACGCGGACCGCGGGCGCCTAAGGGGTATCGTCCGTTGGAGCTTCCGTCTGATAGGGGTCGGCGCGGTGCTGGTGGGCCTCGTGGGTGGTGCCGTAGTCGCCTATCTAGCGGCCGCGGGGCAATGGCCGACGACTTTTTCCCTCCTGCTTGTCGGTTCGGCTTTCATGTTGCTTTGCTTGCTGGCGCTCCTTGCCCTCTATCGTTCGATCATCTCGGGCTTTGAGAACGTCGTCGTGGCGAATGTGCCCGATACACTGGTCCGCCCAGTGCTGTTTCTGTTGGCTATCGTGGCGGTCACCCCCTTTCTGGTCCAAGACGCCGGAACCGTGATGATGCTGCACGCGGCGGCCGCGCTGGGAGCGGCCCTACTGGCATGGTCGATGGCGGCACGGCGCCTGCGTGAGATCAAGGGCGGGGCCCCACAACACGTGCTGATCGAGAACCGTGTCTGGTTTGCGAGTCTATGGCCCATGACAATTATGTCCGGTGCGGCGATGATCAACTCCCGTATGGACATAGCGATGCTCGGAATCATCACGGGACTGACTGGCGTTGCGGTCTACGATGTGGGCACAAAAGTCGCCGGCTTGATGATAATTACCCAGGCGCTCCTGAATGCGGCGATCGCACCGCGTATCGCCCGAATCTATGCGCGTGGCGATCGTGAAAAAGTGCAGGCGCTGATGGTCCAGGCCTGCCGCCTATCTTTCATCCCCTCGGCCATTCTGCTTGTCGGGATTTGGCTGGCGGGGCCTGTTCTTCTTCCTGCGCTGCTCGGCCCCGGTTTCGACGAGGCCTATGCGGTGGCTCTCATTGTGGCGGTCGGATTTCTCTTCAATACTGGTGTTGGGGCTGTCGGCGTGCTTCTGAACATGAGTGGGCACGAGCGCGTCATGGCGAAGGTGGTTACGGCCTCTGCCGTCATGAATGTGGTTATTAATGCCATTCTCATTCCAGCCTACGGGGCGAACGGCGCTGCGGTCGCGACGACACTGACCATGCTGTTTGTGCAGACCTTCCTCTGGTGGAAGGCATTGGCACTGACCGGAATCCGTGGCGACCTACTGGCGTTCGGGCAGCCAACCAAGGGCATCGCGTCCGCGGCGGATAAGATCAGTTGAGGCCACAACGAACATGTTTATCAATGAAAAATAGCCTATGTACAACTGCAGAAGACGGCAGGTACCCACATCGCGGCCGTTTTGCATTCGCTTGCGCCCGGAGAGTTTCGCGCCAAGCATAGCCCCATTTTGGAAGACGTCGGCGATCGCCTCGTCGTGGATTCAGTGCGCAATCCATGGGACTGGTACGTGTCGCTCTGGGCCTATGGCTGCCTTGCGCGCGGGGCGATGCACGCGCAGCTGACCTACTCGTTTCCGGCAATTTCGTACCGCATGACGTGCCGCAACGCTGCACCCCAACCTTTGGGCGGAAACGGTGCAGAAGATCATCTTCAACGCCAGCAAGGACCATCAAGAGTGGATCGGTTACTACGCCGATGCGAATGATCCGCGGCTTTTCCGTGCCTGGCTGAAGGCTCTACTTTCAGAGCAAGGCAAACGCTTCCTTATGGAGAACTACCCGATTTTGCCACTGCGGAAATTCGCCGGGCTTATGACCTTCCGGTTCCTTCAGCTTCACGTTGGGTATTCGCATTGGTCCGAACGTGCGCCGAAAACGCGCTCCCCGAATGCTCTACGAGAGCTCTACAAACAGCCCGGTGTCATTGAACGCTTCGTACGCGTGGAAAGCCTCGAGGGCGATCTCGGTCGTATTCTCGATCATGTCGACATCCCGCATTCGAAGGCAGACCTCATAAGCCGCAAGAAAATGAATTCGTCCCGGCATCGCGAAGCCGGTTATTACTTTGATGAAGAGACGATTGAACTGGTCCGTGTACAAGACAGCCTGATCGTGGACGAATTCGGTTATCAGCCCCCGGAACTGGGGGCAGCAAGGGCGGTTGCCTGAGGACCCCCGAATGAGGCATGTTCAGACGCAAGATGGCATGGACAACGGAGTGTTGGAAGGTGCTGTCGACTTCCCGGACTTTCTCATCATCGGCGCCCCAAAATGTGGTACGACCACGTTGTACAAATGGGTTGATGGGCACCCGGGCGTGTTTATACCAGGGAAGGAACTCTGCTTCTTTTCTCAGGACATCTTCCCGACGGGCAAGCTTGCCACGCATATCCCTGATCTCGACGCCTACCGAGCGCTTTTCTCTGTCACCGAGGCGACTGGAAAAACGAAGGGCGAAGCGACACCCAAATACCTGTATTCCGACAAAGCACTCAATGCACTCGCTAACATGAACCCACGACCGCGCCTGATCGTCTGTGTTCGCGATCCGGTCGATCTTGCGATCTCGCTTCACTCCCAAAAGGTTCGTGAAGGCTGGGAAAAGGAGAGGGACTTCGCCAAGGCGTGGATGCGGGAACTCGATGTAACGACGCCTGAGGCAGCGCGGGCGAGGCCGGGGGAACTCAACTATGTCTTCTGGGCGCACATTGGGGCAAGGCTCGAGCGGCTATTTTCTTTGTTCAGAACGGAGGACGTCCTGATCATTCATTTATGTGAGTTACGACAGAGACCATCGGAGGTCTACGAGCGCCTACTACGATTCCTCAATCTTCCGGATGATGGGCGCCGACTTTTCCCCTCCTCAAATAGACGAACCGGCCTCAGAAGCCCGCGAATCAATCATTGGGCGTTACAGGCGAAACGCTTGGCCGAACCGGCACTTGGACCGTTGCGCCGGGCCCGAGGAGGGAGAGGACTTGGGTTGCTCAAGATGATCAACAGGTACAATGTTGTTGAGAACACCTACATATCTACCATTTCGCCGGGGCTGCGCGAGCAGCTCGTTGAATTTCTAGCCAGTGACATCGAGTTGGCGGAACGGCACCTCGCCGGACCGCTCATGGAGCAAGCGTCTGATGACCAATAAGAGATGCGCCATTTCGTGAGGCTGCGCCAAGACAACTCAGGCATCGGCTACGGCCTGCGGCGCCCCCGATGGCGCAATCCAATCTTGTGCATTTACGGCAACGCGCTCATCATGCTGTTGCCGTTGGTGGCGCTCACGATCATGCTGGGGAGGCCGAGTGCTACAGTTGTCGATTGGTATAACGCAATAGGCCCCGGGTACTTGATGGTGGTCACGGCTTATGCAGCATATCGTGTTGCTCGCACCCTTCCTGCAGCGCTGTGGTCGCCCGCGTTTTGGTTGCTCGCCTCGTCCGCGGTATTTTTCGGTTTTGGCCCTTTGGTTGCAGTTTTCGGTAACGAGGGGACGCAAGTCCGTTTAAGCGTCGGGAATTTGGCTATCTCTGAGGTAGAACTGTTCCAATCCAATCGGCTGAGCCTTATCGGGGTTTTCGCGCTCATTCTCGGCTTTTGGCTGCATGCGCGAATACGGAGGGCCGAGTGGCTTGCAGCATTAACAGGAAGCCAGAATCGCAAACAGGTTGCCTTCAATCCGGAAACCTTGACGGTCGCCTTCGTCGTGGGAGGCATGATTCTGGTCCATGTGATCATCATGCCTTCGCAATGGGGTCAACTCGATATTGTCGTGCCTGGCGCGCTCACATCGATCGCCTCGATTGTGAATGTCGGCTTCGCCATCGCGGCGTCTCTAGCGGTGCGTGGATCGAAACGAATGGTATGGCTGTTGGTGCTTCTTTGGCCGTTGCATCTATTGCTGACGGTACTCTCCTTTGCGAAGTCGGCATTGATGATCGCACTCTTGCTTCCCGCCATCGGGGCTTATCTTGGTCATCGTCGCATGGTCAGGCTTGCCGTGGCAGCTCTCGTGATCGGCGGTGTCTATACGCTCTCTCAGGACTTTGTTCACTACGGTCGATCAGAAATTATGCAAGGTACGGGCACGATCTGGCAGGCCGGCTACGGTGAGCGGATGCGGATTACCCGCGACTATTTCACTGGCGGGCCTGACACGGCTGCCTCTTTCCGTACATTGGACGAAGAGCAGGGATGGTGGTTGCGGTTGAACTATTCCGCCGTGCAAGCGATGGCAATTCGGTTTAGAGATCAAGGCGTTGTGATCGATACTCTCAGCAACGTCTGGACGATGTTTATTCCAAGAATCCTTTGGCCTGGGAAGCCTATCTATGTCGGGCCAGGGGCTCAGTTTTATACGTTGATCACTGGCAATCGAGGAACGAACGTAGGTGTGTCCCTTTTCGGTGATGTCTATTGGCAGTTTGGCTGGTTGGGGATCATGACCATAATCCCTTTGATCGGCTGGATGTTTGCGATGTTGTCCTGGCGCTCGATCGAAACGGTCCTCCAACTCAACTTGATTCGAATGCCACTCGTACTTCTATCGATCCTTATGCCCGCGCAAGGACTGACCATGTGGCTCGCGAACGGGATCATTGCCGTGATCCCGATTTATATCGCGTATCTTTTGCTCATTATTTTGGTCGAGCGTTTCGTGCGTTCGCAAAGGAGGAGGCGCGCCGGCGCCCCCTCGGGTTTCCCGCCAATGTCGAAGACGAGGCCGGGCCCTTCAGTATGAATAAGGAGTCTGACTTGGGTACCGACAAGAGCACCTACCTGGGCTATGAAGCCTGGAAATGCTGGGAGAACCCCTTTACGTTCACCGCCGACGAGGCAGCCGACTTTGAGGGCGAATGCCGAAACGTTCAGATTGCTGGCGCCAAGGTGTTCGAGATCGGCTTTGGTTCGGGGAACTTTCTTGCTTGGGCGCAAGGAAAGGGGGCCAACGTGGCCGGAAGCGAAATCAATCCTGCGAGCATTGAGGGCGCATGCTCCCAGGGGATAGAGTTGCTCCCCCCAACATTTGAGAACGTTGCCGAGGCGCATGCAGACCGGTTCGACACAGTCGTCGGCTTCGACGTCTTCGAGCGAGTCCGAGTGCGTTTTGCCGATACCGCGAGCGTGCGGTGCATACCATTTGCATTTTCGAATGTGCCCGGGCGGGACCGTCTGGCGATAGCGAGCGCTACCGGCGGCACTAACTCCCTTTCGTTCGACGAATCATTGGCGCGGCAGGCACATACCGTGAGCGAGGTGCAGAAATCGACGGTGGCCGAATTCTGTAAGCAAAACGAAATCGAACACATTCATCTGCTTAAATGCGATACGGAGGGGCACGATCTGCGCGTCATCGAGGGTGCGAAGCCTCTGCTTGCAGCGGAGCGCATCGACGTCTTCCAGTTCGAGTACAACCACCGCTGGATTTATGAACGCGCCTTCCTCAAGGACGTGTTCGACATCGTGGCGGACATGCCCTATACGATTGCGGCCATGCGTTCGTCCCGCATCGAGCTCCTCCATGTCTGGCATCCGGAACTGGACCGCTTCTTCGAAGCCAGTTACCTCATTGTCCATGAGCGCGCGCTCGGGTGGTTCAATGTGCAGGACGGGCGCTTCGATGTGTCGAACACCTATGCCCGACCGCCTGTTCGCAAGAAACAACGCGCGGCGGCTGGGTGGCTCTCAGTAATGAGCAACGACGCACCTGCGCGAGACCGAACGCGGATTCACCCGCTTGACGTCAGCCATCTCACGGTCTTCGTAGGGGATAATACGGGGAGGTCAACGCATTCCACGCCACGGTTTAGCCGATCGGTGCTGCAACTCGATCACGGCGTGTCGCCCGTTTCCGGGATATCGAGATGAACCTGTGCCACGTCGTTCCCGGTCTCCATCCGGAGGGCGGCGGGCCTTCGCGAACGGTCGTACAACTCACCGATGCGTTGGCGGCGCAGCCCGGCATCTCTATCTTTCTGGTGAGCCAAGGGCGCATAGGTGAATCCCAGGTGGCTTCGCGTAATGCCGACGTATCCAGGCATGTGGGCCAGTCGCGTTGGCGGGCCGAAAGGGCTCTAGGACTTTCAGGGCGCCAGAATCTCGGCGAAGTCTTTAAAGACGCACCTCCTGATCTGGTTCACATTCACGGTATCTGGCACCCGCTAAGCCACTGGGCTTCACGGGAATCCCGAAACCGCCTGATCCCCACAGTGCTGCATCCCCGAGGCATGCTGGAGCCCTGGGCGCTGGCCTGGCGAAGCTGGAAGAAAAATCTGGCTCTGTGGGCGTATCAGCGTCGCGACCTCGAAAGCGCCAGCGTGTTGTTCGCCACCTCGGAGCAGGAGGCGGAGGGGTTCCGTCGATTCGGGCTTCGGCAGCCGATTGCGGTGATACCCAACGGCGTGGAACTGGACTTTGGAACCGCGCGCCTCAGGCAGAGCGAAGTGATGGTCGCAAGCGGCCCACGAAGGGCCTTGTTTCTCGGCCGCATTCACTCAATAAAGAATCTCTTGAACCTCCTCGAAGCCTGGGCTGCATTGGACTCACCACACTGGCTCCTGCAACTTGCTGGACCGGACGAGGGTGGGCACCTGGCTGAGGTCCGACAACGCATTTCCGCGCTGGGCCTGCAGGACCACGTGCAGTATCTGGGGAGCATCGACGATGCACACAAGGGCGCGGTATACGCGGCTGTGGATCTCTTCATTCTGCCGAGCTTCAGCGAAAACTTCGGTGTCGTGGTGGTCGAGGCGCTGTCCCATGGCCTGCCGGTGATCGCGACACGCGGCACGCCGTGGCAGGGTCTGGAGCAGCACGGCTGCGGATGGTGGGTGGAACCGACGGTGGATGGGCTAGGCGGAGCACTGCGCGATGCGGTCGCGAAGGAGCCCGCGCAGCTGCGGGAAATGGGCCTGCGGGGGCAAGCGTATGCCCGCGAATTCGATTGGGGAAATATTGCGCGCGCGACCTCGGATGTGTATCGCTGGATTCTCGGACTGGAGGGAATGCCTCCATGCGTATTGCTGGAGTGATCTTCGGGCTAAAACGGAATCAACAGCCAAGAAATAGGTGTGGTTACTACGCGCGACTCGGAACTAGGTTTCGTAGGTTTCGTAGGTTTCAATTATAATGATGGGACTGTGAGGTTCTACAGCCGTGTTCAGTCTAGGAGAAATAAGTTTGTCAGTCATACTCGGTTTTAACGCTTTCCACGCCGATTCTGCCGCCTGTCTTGTCGTAGACGGCAAGTTGATGGGGGCGGTCGCGGAGGAGCGTCTGGGCAAGCGCCGCAAACACAGCCCGGCGTTTCCGGAAAATGCAATCCGGCACCTTTTGGCCGATTCTGGGCTTCGCCTGCGCGACGTCACGCATGTTGCGATGGCACGTGATCCGAAGGCGAACCGGGCGGCCAAGATGGCCTACGCGGCGCAACGGCCTTTTCAGGCTGCTGGTGCCGTGGTGGAGCACCTGCGACGCAATCGCGAGACCCAAAACACGATCCAGCAATTGACCAAGACCTGTGACGAAGACCCGGCGACCGTTCGCTTCGAAACGGTTGGCGTCGAGCATCACCTGGCCCATGTGGCCAGCGCCTATTACCTTTCGCCCTTCGAGGGGCTAACCGCCGGTTTTTCCTACGACGCCTCTGGCGATTTCGCCAGCATGATGGCAGCACGCTGCGAGGGAAACCGGATCGAAGTACTGGATCGCGTTACACTTCCGGACAGTCTCGGGTTCTTCTACACCGCGTTGTGCCAGTACATCGGCTTCGACGAATTCGGCGAAGAGTACAAGGTGATGGGCCTCGCTCCCTACGGAGAGGACCGGTATGGGGAGCTGATGCGGGAGTTGGTGAGGTTCGACGACCAGCATTGGTATCGGCTTGGCAAGGGCTATTTCGGGATGCACGAGGGCGGCGAGAGCGGTGCCGTGGACGAGCAACACCACATCGTGATGGGTCGGCTCTATACCGACCGGTTGAAAAAAATGCTCGGGGCGCCCCGAGCTCGCAAGGACCCGCTGACCCAGCGCGAGAAAGACATCGCGCGGTCCACCCAAGTGCGTTTCGAGGAGGCTGCAGTCCACTGCATGAAGCGTATGCACGGGCTCGTTCCCACCGAGCGCTTGGCGATGGCCGGGGGTTGCGCGCTGAACGGGGTGGCCAATGCGCGGATTCTGCGCGAGACCCCTTTCACTACGCCTTATCTGCAGGCAGCGTCTTCGGATGATGGCACCTGCATGGGCGCCGCTTTCTGGGTTTGGCACAACGTATTGGGTCGGACCGAACGCTTCCACATGCAGCATGCATTCTGGGGCCCCGGGTATTCGGATGAGCGCATGCGGACAGTTGCCGAGGCAAGCGACTATCCAGTGCAGATCTGCGCGAATGAAGATGAGTTGGTGGAGCTCGCGGCCGGAATGATCGCCGATGGCATGGTGGTCGGCTGGTACCAGGGCCGCAGCGAGTGGGGTCCGCGCGCGCTAGGTAACCGTTCCATCCTCGCCAACCCGACACTGCCGACTATGAAAGACACGATCAACGCCAAGATCAAGCGTCGGGAGTCGTTCCGACCGTTTGCGCCGAGCGTCTTGAAGGAGGAAGTGGGGACCTACTTCGAGCAGACCGTGGACAGCCCATTCATGATGCATGTTGTGAAGATTCGGTCCGAGTGGCGCGAGCGTCTGCCAGCGGTAACGCATGTGGACGGCACCGGCCGCCTGCAGACCGTGGAGCGCGACAATAACCCTCTGTATTACCAGTTAATTGATGCTTTCCGTCGTAAAACAGGGGTGGCGCTGGTATTGAACACCAGCTTCAACGAAAACGAGCCGGTGGTGGATACGCCGGAGCAGGCCTTTGATTGCTTCAATCGCACAGACATGGATGCCTTGTGCCTTGGTCGTTACGTGCTAGTAAAACATCGGAACGCACAGTGAGAGAGCTTCAGGGAATCGCGGGTTATCGGTATAGCGGCGCGAATCTGAACTCTTCGCACGATACCCTGCTCCCCGCCGTGCGGCGCTTGCTCGGTTCGCTGAAGGTGCCGCCCACCGAACGCCGCCTGTTCGAACTGGGCTGCGGCAATGGCAGCGTGGCGAATGCGCTGGCCCAAATGGGCTGGGATGTAATTGGGGTGGATCCGTCCACTGAGGGAATAGAGCAGGCGCAGGCGGCCTATCCGGAATTGAAGCTCGCGACGGGTTCGGCTTATGACGACCTTGCGGGCCAGTACGGCCAGTTCCCGGTTGTGCTCAGCCTAGAGGTGGTCGAGCACGTCTACGCGCCGCGCGACTATGCGCGCACGGTGTTCGACCTGCTTGTGGGGGGGGCACGGCTATCCTGTCCACGCCCTACCACGGCTACTGGAAAAACCTCGCATTGGCGCTCACCGGAAAGATGGACGCGCACTTCACCGCGCTGTGGGATCACGGGCATATCAAGTTCTGGTCCATGCGCACGCTGGGTGAACTGCTCCGCGAGGCGGGTTTCGTGGACATCCGGTTCGAACGTGTGGGGCGGGTGCCGGCGCTCGCCAAGTCCATGATTGCAGTGGCGCGCAAGCCCTGATCGCCTCGTGAAGCTCATCGCTATCGTCCTCACGCTGAACGAAGCCCGCCATCTGCCGCGCTGCCTGGAAAGCCTGCGCGGGGTGGTGGACGGGGTGCTGGTGGCCGATTGCTTCTCCACGGACGAAACCGTAGCCATTGCCGAGGCCCATGGCGCCCAAGTGGTTCAGCAGTCCTGGGTGAATTACGCGACTCAGTTTAACTGGGCGCTGACGCAGCTCGACCCGGATACCGACTGGGTGCTGCGCATCGACGCGGACGAGGTCCTCACGCCGCAGCTGGCGGCGGAGATCCGGGAGCGGTTGCCGGGCCTGGGGGCCGACATCGACGGGGTGTTCGTGGGCCGGCGCATGACCTTTCAGGGTCGGATGATCCGCCACGGCGGGCTGTTCCCGGTGCGGGTGCTACGGCTGTTCCGCTACGGCCGGGGCGAGTGCGAGAACCGCTGGATGGACGAGCACATCAAGGTGGCCGGGCCCACGGCGGGCTTCCGCGGCGAGCTGATCGACGACAACCTGAATTCGCTCACCTGGTGGACGGACAAGCACAACCGCTACGCCAGCCGTGAGGCGGTGGACCTGCTGAACCTGGAATACGGCTTCATGCCGCACGACTCGGTGGCGCGCCTGCGCGGGGGTTCCCAGGCCGGGTTGAAGCGCTGGCTGAAGGAGCGGGTGTACGCGCGCCTGCCGGGCGGGTTCCGGGCGCTGGCGTATTTCCTGTACCGCTACGTATTGCGGCTGGGCTTCCTGGACGGCCGTGCCGGGTTTGCGTTCCATTTCCTGCAGGGCTTCTGGTACCGCTATCTGGTCGACGCCAAGGTCGCCGAAGTGCGGCGGTACATGCGGGAGGAGGGAGTGGACGTGCTCGTGGCGATAGAGCGGGTGTTGGGGGTGAGGGTTTGATAGGGGTCAGACCCCGATTCGAAGCCACGAATGGGTGGTGGGTAGGGCGCCTGCGTAGGCCGCGCCTTGCGGCGCGTTCGCCGGTTGCTGCGGTGTTGTAGACATCAATTATTCAGAGGTTCCTTAGATTTTGAACTTTTTTGGTGTCTAGCAAGCCTTGGGAAGTCCAAGTCAAAAAACGGGAAGTGCCATGAAGAATATTGCGAAAAAAATACTGAACAAGTTCGGATATGAGATTAGAAAAATAAAATATCAGTCAGAACCGAAAAAATCTGAGCTTAGGAACCACGGGATTGAATTTCTAAGCGAAGAGAACTTCAAGGTCGATTTTACAAAATTGACATTAGATGGAAATTACTATTTCGTCCCCAAGTATGCATTGCATCGGCCGGCAGTTCAGAATATTTTGAACGGAATGTTATATGAGCCAAAAACCCACGTATTCGTAGAACGCTTCTGTAGTTCCTTCAATGGGTCTATGGTGCACGCAGGGACCTTTTTTGGAGATATGATTCCAAACTTCTCGCGATCAGTGTCGGGGAAAGTCTACGCTTTCGAGCCAGTATTTGAAAATTACATTCTTACTAAGTTATGTATAGATGATAATAAGCTATCTAACGTCATATTAATTAATGCGGCGCTTTCGGATTGTCTGAGTAACCTCCATATTCATACAAGTGAAGGTGATGGGAAACACGCAGGGGGTAGCTCTACAATTGCTGACACGGGGGCAATATGTGCTGCGATAAATATTGATAGGCTTGTAATTGAAGATCTGGTGCTAATACAGTTGGATGTGGAGGGGCATGAGCTAATTGCCCTAAAAGGGGCTGAATCGTCAATCCAAAAATGTAGGCCAGTTGTCGCTATTGAGGACAATAAAAATAACTGCTCGGAATTCCTAATTAATCTTGATTACGAGAGTGTTGGTCAAATCCCGGGTTTGACAATTTGGGTCCCAACAGAAAACCGGGGGTACAAAGATAAAGTTTTGTCGTTAATGTAGGTGAATCCAGTGAAATATATACGCGGCTTCAACTCGCTAGTGCAACGGGTGGGTTGATTCCTAAAAATACTTGATTGGGTGTTTTAATACCAAGTCATTTTCTTGGTCTGTTGTTGAGCTTGTCCATGACCTTATTGATTTTACTCTGGGTAATGGTTGCGAAGTCTCTGTTCTTTGGGAAGTGCTGACGGATCAGACCATTGGTGTTTTCATTCAGAGACGTGATCGCTTGAAAGGAACTTTGCCATTATCTTGATATCAAGGTTTGAAAGCAGGCTTCGCCTTTCGAGTGTCCTGCAGTTTATGCATTTACTCTTACCTCCTGAGATAGCTGCGTGATATCGGTCATTACCGCTACCTACAACTCCATGGAAACGGTTGCAGACTGCCTGGCATCTGTGCGCGCCCAGGCGGGTGTTGCTGTGGATCACGTGGTGGTCGACGGGGCCAGCAGCGACGGTACCCGGGAAATCCTCGAAGGCCAGCGAGAGGATTTCGGCGCGTTTGTGAGCGAACGCGACGGTGGCATCTACGAGGCCTTGAACAAAGGCATAACCCTCTCGGGGGGCGCCGTCGTTGGCTTCCTGCACGCGGACGATCTGTTTGCCGATAGCCAGGTGCTGGCGCGTATCCAGGTCGCGTTTGCGGACCCTTCCGTGCAGGGCGTGTATGGCGACCTATGCTACGTCAGCAAGGAGGACACCAGTAAGCTGGTGCGCTACTGGCGTGCGGGTGAGTATACGCCGGCCCGGCTACGCCGCGGCTGGATGCCACCGCACCCCACTCTGTACGTCCGCAGGGAGTGGTATGAGCGTATCGGCAGTTTCAATACAGGCTATCGCATCGCCGCTGATTACGACTTCATCCTGCGGCTCTTCTCCCACCCCGAGTTCAAGGCGGCCTATATCCCCGAGGTGCTGGTAACCATGCGCGTCGGCGGGGCAAGCAATCGCTCCCTGCGCAATGTGGCCAGGAAGTCCCGCGAGGACTATCGGGCTCTGCGTGCCAATGGGGTAGGGGGGCTGGGTACCCTGACGTGGAAGAACGTGAGTAAGTTGGGGCAGTTTTTGCCGAATAGAAGGAATTGATTGTGAAGAAAGCATTAATTACTGGAATTACTGGCCAGGACGGCTCCTACCTCGCCGAGTTTCTGCTGCAGAAGGGCTACGAGGTGCACGGCATCAAGCGCCGCGCCTCCAGCTTCAACACCCAGCGGGTGGACCACATCTACCAGGATCCCCACGTCGATAACCGCCGCTTCGTGCTGCACTACGGCGACCTGACGGACTCATCCAGTCTCACCCGCATCATCCAGGAGGTGCAGCCAAACGAGATCTACAACCTCGGGGCCCAGAGCCACGTGGCGGTGAGTTTTGAGGCGCCGGAGTACACCGCGGATGTGGACGGCATGGGCACCCTGCGGATTCTCGAGGCGATCCGCCTGCTGGGGCTGGAGAAGAAAATCCGCTTCTATCAGGCCTCCACCTCGGAACTGTACGGCCTGGTGCAGGAAAGCCCCCAGCGCGAGACCACGCCGTTCTATCCCCGCTCACCCTATGCGGTGGCCAAGCTCTACGCCTACTGGATTACGGTCAACTACCGTGAGGCCTACGGCATGTACGCCTGCAACGGCATCCTGTTCAACCACGAGTCCCCGCGCCGGGGCGAGACCTTTGTCACCCGCAAGATCACCCGCGGCCTGGCCAATATTGCCCAGGGGCTGGAGAGCTGCCTGTACATGGGCAATATGGATTCGCTGCGGGACTGGGGCCACGCCAAGGATTACGTGCGCATGCAGTGGCTGATGCTGCAGCAGGAGCAGGCGGAGGACTTCGTGATCGCCACCGGCCAGCAGCACAGCGTGCGCGACTTTGTGCGCTGGAGTGCGCAGGAGCTGGGCGTGGAGCTGCGCTTTGAGGGCGCGGGGCTAGAGGAGGTGGGCATTGTCGCGGCCATTACCGGGGACCACGCACCGGCGCTGAACGTGGGCGACACCATCGTGCGCGTGGACGAGCGCTACTTCCGCCCGGCGGAGGTGGACACGCTACTGGGAGACCCGACCAACGCCCGCACTAAACTGGACTGGGAGCCAGAGATCACCGCCCGGGCGATGTGCGCGGAAATGGTGGCGGAGGATCTCAAAATAGCCCAGCGCCACGCCTTCCTGAAACAAAACGGGCACGACGTGCCCGTGCAGACGGAGAACTAGCGTGCCGCGCACTTACGTGGCCGGCCACCGGGGCATGGTGGGTTCGGCGCTCCGCCGGCAGCTGGCCTTACGGGCAGATGTCGAACTGGTGACCGCCAGCCACAGCGCGCTGGACCTGACCCGCCAGGCGCAGGTAGAGGAATTTTTTGCGGCGCAGCCCATAGACCGGGTGTACCTTGCCGCCGCCCGCGTCGGTGGCATTCACGCCAATAACACTTACCCGGCGGATTTTATTCAGGACAATCTGCTGATCCAGAGCAACGTCATCGGCGCTGCGCAGCGGGCCGGCGTGCAGCGGCTGCTGTTTCTGGGCTCCTCCTGCATTTACCCCAAGCTTGCCCCCCAGCCCATGCGGGAGGATGCGCTGCTGACCGGGGTGCTGGAACCCACCAACGAACCCTATGCCATCGCCAAGATTGCCGGCATCAAGCTGTGCGAAAGCATGAACCGCCAGCACGGCACGGATTACCGCTCGGTCATGCCCACCAATCTCTACGGCCCGGGTGACAACTTCCACCCCGAAAACAGCCATGTAATCCCCGCCATGCTGCAGCGCTTCCACCAGGCGGCAGCCGAGGGCGCGGAGGAGGTGGTGATCTGGGGCACGGGCAGGCCGATGCGGGAATTCCTGCATGTGGACGACATGGCCGCCGCCTGCCTGCACGTGATGGACCTGCCGCTGGCCGCGTATCAGCGCCACACCCAGCCCATGCTCAGCCACATCAACGTGGGCACCGGGGTGGACTGCAGCATCCGCGAACTGGCGGAAACCATGGCGCAGGTCACCGGCTTTACCGGCAGGCTGGTGTTCGACACCAGCAAGCCCGACGGCACCCCGCGCAAGCTGCTGGACGTGTCGCGCCTGAAGGCGCTGGGCTGGGAGGCGGGCATTGCGCTGCGGGAGGGGCTGGAGGATACGTATCGGTGGTATCTGGAGAGTGCAGGGGAGGTTCGGGGGTGAGCTGCTATCCCTCGACGTTGGGCGGTTTTGACGCGCTCCTTCAGCCACGCAGAGTAACTCCATAGCGCTCGTGGCGCCCGCCCTCAGCGCCAAAAAAGCCCGCACGGTGGCGAAGGCAGTTAACCACCAGCGAATATGCAGTAATCGGGGAAGTAATAACGGACTCGCCAATTCAAGGTTAAGGTTAAAGCAAAGGAACAGCACTCGATGAAAATAACGATCTTTGGCACAGGCTATGTTGGTCTGGTAACCGGCGCCTGCCTCGCCGATGTTGGCCATCACGTGCTTTGCATGGATGTCGACAGCCCAAAAATAGAAAAACTGCGGAAGGGCCAGATCCCTATTTATGAGCCTGGCCTTGAAGAAATCGTCACCCGCAATACCCACTCCGGCAATCTTGTGTTTACAAGCGACGTCGAAGAAGCCGTCTTCTACAGTGATCTGCAGTTCATTGCCGTGGGCACCCCGCCCGAGGAAGATGGCTCGGCGGACCTTCAGCACGTGTTGGCTGTCGCCGCCAGTATTGGTAAATACATGGACAATGCCAAGACCGTCGTGACCAAGTCCACGGTCCCTGTAGGCACCTCTGACAAGGTCAGGGCGGCTGTCCAGGACGCGTTGTCAGCGCGCCGCTCGAACCTGGAGGTTGCAGTCGCTGCCAACCCCGAATTCCTGAAGGAGGGTGCGGCCGTCGCGGACTTCATGAAGCCGGACCGCATCATCGTCGGCACCGACTCTGAACAGGCTAAAGCACTGCTCAGGGAGCTTTACGGCCCTTTCAATCGCAACCACGACCGCATGATCTATATGGATATCCGCTCGGCTGAGCTGACCAAGTACGCCGCCAATGCGATGCTGGCCACCAAGATCAGCTTTATCAATGAAGTGGCGAACCTCGCTGAGAAAGTTGGCGCCGATGTTGAGCAGGTACGGCAGGGCATCGGCTCCGACCAGCGTATTGGCTACCAGTTCATCTACCCGGGTGCGGGTTACGGCGGCTCCTGCTTTCCCAAAGATGTCCGTGCCCTTGGCAAAACGGCACAGGCAACGGGTTACCAGATGCGTATTCTCGAAGCTGTAGAAGCTGCTAATGAAATTCAAAAAGGCAAGCTGTACACGCTTATTAATGAGCACTTTGAAGGCAGCTTATCAGGGTTAACTTTCGCCATATGGGGCCTGGCCTTCAAGCCCAGGACCGACGATATGCGCGAGGCGCCGAGTCGCACCCTGATCGAAGCACTGTGGAATGCCGGCGCCCGGGTGCAGGCCTATGACCCGAAAGCCACGGATGAAGCCCGTCGGATTTACGGGGATAACAACGCGCTCACACTAGTGGATAACAGGGATGCTGCGCTATCCGGCGCGGATGCACTGGTAATCTGCACGGAATGGCAGCATTTCCGGGCGCCGGACTTCGGCCTGATCCGCGCTTCGCTGAACAACCCGCTTATCTTCGACGGCCGCAATCTCTACGAACCGGATAAGCTGGCCGAGTTGGGCTTCACCTACTACGCTATCGGGCGAGGTGCTTCAGTAGCCAAGCACTAGTGGTACAAGAGATACGCCGTAGATGTCGCTTTGTGCGGGTGCTCTGCGCTAGCAAGCATTACCGTCACCCGGCAGGAGCTGGCTGGTCCGGCCGCTAATGCGATAGGCAATCAGACCGACCCATTCCCGGGTGGCTATTCCCAACACAGAAAGGTTTCGGGCGAAATCAAAGTTTACCCGCAACAGGTTTCCCTTTCTCGAGTAATGATCAACGGGATAGGGTGTGACTGTCCAGTTCTGTGCACAGAAAACTACTATTGAGCGCGGCATGTGAAAGGCCGATGTCACCAGTATCCAATTTTGTTCTTGTGCTGGATTCAATAATTCCTTCGAGTTGCGAGCATTCTCGAAGGTATTTCTCGACTCCCTTTCAAATATTACTGGCCGCTCCGATAATTCCAATTGCTCAAATAAGATTTGCGCATAGTCGGCGCCCTTGAATTCCTGGTTGGTTACTGATCCAGAGCCCCCGGTATAAACCAATTGAGCTTCGGGGTACAGGGAAGCCAGGTATAGAAAGTTCAGAATTCGGTCAGCGCCTTCACCGGTTTGTACCTGTCCCCAGGCAGATGAATTGGTCGGATTTATGGTGCCACCAAGTACAATTATGCCATCTGCCTCGACTGGCAATGCCGCATTGGCGGCGAATCGGTTTTCCAGGGGCGCAATCAACCACTCGCCCACCGGTAAAAATCCCAGCAGCACCAGCAATAAAGCACACACCGACAGCAGGCGCCGGGACCAGCGTTGCCAGTCGAACATGAGGCTTAACCAGGCAGTAAGTACCAGCAGGACAATCAGGCTGCCGGGCGAAATGACAGTCCAGATGACTTTCGAGGCAATAAAGAAAACCGTATCCATCACGAGATCCGTGCTAGAGCTTTGGAAATTAAGCCCAGTGGCGTTGCCCAGATGATCTGGAAATCCAATAAATCACTCGCACATTTCTTGCTTGGATGGCGCACCGCCAGGTGAAGGAGCGGCTTGCGGAACTTCCTCCAGCTTGCGCCCCCCAAAGTGTCGCCGTCTGCGCGCATAGTCGCGCAATGCCCGGTCCAATTCTGCTGCACCAAAATCCGGCCAGTAACAATCACTGAAGTAAAACTCCGTGTAAGCGAAATGCCACAGTAGAAAGTTGCTCAGGCGAATCTCGCCCCCGGTGCGAATGCACAAATCCGGGTCCGGGAATTCCGCCAGTGCCATGTTTGCGTGCAATTTCGATTCGTCAATGTCCTCCAGGCGTAATGAACCCTGTTCGACCTCATGCGCAATTTTTTGCGCAGCCTGGACAATATCCCAGCGCCCCCCATAGTCCGCTGCCACAATCACGGTGGTGCCGGTATTGTTGCGGGTGAGGGTCTCGGCCCGTTTCATCCTTGCCTGCAGGCGCGTGGAGAAGCCGCTGCGATTACCGACGATCCGGATCCTGACATTGGCTTCGTCCAGTTTCTGAACCTCTTTGTGTTTAAGTACGGTAACGAACAACGCCATGAGGCTGAAGACTTCACGAGTCGGCCGGGACCAGTTTTCAGTGCTGAAAGCGAACAGGGTGAGGCAGGGCACTTTGCGCTGCACGCAGGCATTGATGATCCGCTTTGCGGTTCGCGCACCTTGCAGATGCCCATCCCTGGCGGAAAGATTCCGAGCCCTGGCCCAGCGGTTATTGCCATCCATGATAATGGCGATATGGTCAGGGAGTTTGACCTCAGGTCCAGGACGCCTACTCATCCGTGATTCATCTGTTCGTTGACCATCGAATTCATGCCATTGCGGGGCCGGCACCAATCACCCCGGCCCAATCCCCCTGGTAAGTCGCGCAGTGAATAGCGGGAGTTGCTCAGGCTATCAGCCTTTACTGGCGGCTCCACGCGCTACGGACATTCTGACACACCACGATAGTGGGGGCAAAACGGTGCGCGCGCAACCGGAGGTCAGCTTGTGCCGAGAATCAATCAGGCGTGAAGAGGAAGAGCCGCATCAGCTGTTGTACAGGGGGCCAGCTTTTGGTTGGTTTTTTGATTGGTCTTGCGGTTGACCTTCTGCACAAAATTTTGCAAGTCGCTGCCCTGAAAAGAAGTAAAGCAGAAACACAGCAAGGAACGCGAGGAAAAGAAGCGACTCGCTGATTTCGTAGAAATAACCGATTACACCAACGCTGGCAAAAAGCACCGATGCCGTTAACAGCATCAGCACCACCTGGGAAACGGAGAAGCCGCGGGACAGCAGATGATGGTGCAAGTGGTCATTGCCCGCCGCAAAAGGGGATCGGCCCTGCATCGGGCGCCGGAATAGCAGGGTGACGGTATCAATAAGCGGGATGGCCACGAACCACAAGGCATGAACCGGCGCAAACAGAGCTTCACTGCCCTGAGAATATTCGATAAACAGCCAGGCGATAATAAACCCTAACATCGTGCTGCCGGCGTCACCCAGAAAGACCAGCGCTTTTTTATTCCAGGGCCTTCTG
>Ga0209273_10001096_pt1 | contig 27023 bp, 22 predicted proteins | sample tdAd471_FD_187126 | JGI IMG/M metagenome (GOLD analysis project Ga0209273, IMG submission 187126) | Marine sediment microbial communities from the Atlantic coast under amendment with organic carbon and nitrate - tdAd47.1 (SPAdes)... | ecosystem: Environmental > Aquatic > Marine > Coastal >...
TTGAACCAGGGGTTTGAACACCAGGCTTGGCAATGACTGTAACCTGATAGAACGACCGTTCGAAAAAATTAACAGGTGCAGAAGCGTGGAATGCCTGCCGGACAAGTAATCCTTTATAAGGCAGGTATACCTTTTAAAAGGAATTAATGTTGTTAAATAAATATTTGTCGTGCTAGATTACCTCACTGGTGATTGGGCTCACTGAGTTTCGCTTTAGTGAAAAACGGGGAATCCCAAAAACCAACAACAATATCAAACAAAAAAACGGTAAAAATCAAAAAAGCCACTCCCCGATTTGATGCAGTAAAGTTAGCCGTCAATAGGGTATACAAAAGGCGAGGAGATTTCTTGATGCCCCACAGATTCCGACGCAATAAGCTCTCTTATCTTATCCACACAGCAATGGCTTCTGCTCTGGTGGTGCCGGCAATGGCACAGGCTCAGGATGACGACATTGAAGAGGTCGTCGTAACGGGTTCATACTTGAGAAACAGTGCGTTTGCACAGGATACGGCAGTTGACACGGTGACAAACGAAGACCTGATGGAGTCCGGCGCACCGAACATGGCCCAGTATATCAGGGACCTTAGCTACGTACAGAACGTCGACGTTGTCGCCGTGGTACTCGGTGGTCAGGATGGCCCCCAGACATCAAACGGCGCCAGCTTCAACCTGCGTGGCCTGGGTGAAAACTCCACCCTGACCCTGGTCGATGGCACCCGGGTGGTGGATTCACGGCTCAATACCACAATCCCACAGATCGCGATGGAACGCATGGAACTGGTACTGGACGGGGGTTCTGCGACATACGGTGCCGACGCGGTGGCCGGGGTGGTTAACCTGATTCCCATGAAGGAATTCGACGGTTTCCGCGCCCGCAGCTACTATCAGCGCCCGGAAGACGGCGCCAACGAAGAAATGCGCTTCAGCATGCTCTGGGGCCGCTCATTCGATAACGGCCTGAATTACGTAGGTGCGTTCGAAACCTACCTGCGCACGCCGCTGATGTGGTACGAGCGCGGCCGTGAGCACAGTGTCTCTCAAGGCAGTTCCAGTTCCGGTAATCCCGGCACCTTCAAGCAGGTCGTCGGTGTCGATGAAAACTGGGTTCCCGGTATGCCGCACGGCGGCACACTGACGGGTGATCGCCTGCTTGACCCTGGCTGTGGCACTTACAACGAAGGAGAACCGCCCCACGGCTATGGTCCTAATCCATTACCGTCTGGCACCGTGCACCCCTCGAATTTCTGTACGTTCGAGTACAGCGCCCAGGCGGAAATACTGAATCATACACAGGAGTATAACTTCTACAACAACCTGGAGTGGCAGGCTACCGACTGGCTGACCCTCGGCGGTCAGTTGCAGAATTACCTGCAGCACCAGAATGGACGGGGTACCTTTGCCTCCCCCAATCCGAACAACAACCGGCAGTTGCTTTTTGTCCCGGCGGAACACCCGGGTAACCCTTACGGGATGGATGTGGCCCCCGACCTGTGGCGGATTTATACCCACCAGCCCCAGAATCAGTACCCGGAGGGCGTCAACGACGACAGCTCGCGATCATTCCGTAGTATTGACCAAGTCAACAAGCTCAAGCTGTACGCCAATTATGATATTGGCGACACCTGGAGCGGCTACACCTACTTCTCCAAGCAGGAGCAGATCAACCGGGGCGATGCCTCGGGTGTAAGGACTTCACGCCTGCAGCTGGCCCTGCGAGGCATGGGCGGACCCACCGGTGACCAGTGGTTCAACCCCTTCAGTTCCGGAGACCCACGCTCGCCGTTCTGGGAGCCTGGGCTGGAAAACACCAAGGAAGTCAACGACTGGATGGCCTACCGCAACAGAAACCACAGATCTTCCCACAATTACCTGGATATCTTCGAGACGGTGGTAAGCGGCGAGGTTTTCGATGTGCCAGCCGGTACTGTACAGGTGGCCTTCGGTTACCAGTGGCGTGATTTCGAAGAGAACACCTTCCAGGAGCCGTTTGAGGGCAGTGGTGAGAACTTCATCTGGGGTATCTATGGTGAACCTGTGGCTCCCGATGAGCAGTTTTTCTCTGCGGTGCGTTCCGTATTCGCCGAAGTGGAATTGCCCATTCTGGACAACCTGGCCATTAAGGGTGCGGTGCGACACGAGGAATTCACCGACCAGGGCCTGGATGCCACGGTACCCAAGGTATCCGCACGTTACGAGGTGATCCCGGGGCTGGCCCTGCGGGCCTCCTGGGGTGAGAGCTTCCTGGCACCGACATCGTTCCAGACCCGACCGGCACGCCTCAACGAAAACTGTGTCGACATGTACAGCGGCCGGGATGACCTAACCGGCACCCTGCTGCTGGGTGGCCTGCGCTGTGCCTCCGGTAACCCGAACCTGGGGCCCGAGGTTGCGGAGATCGCCAACATCGGCTTCACCTGGGCACCGTCAGGCCGTTTTGATGGCTTCGAGTTTTCCATGGACTACCAGCAGATTGATTACACCGACCGCATCCGTACTTTGAGTGAGGATGACGTGACGCGTAACCAGTTCACGGCCATGCTGCAGGCAACCGGGCAAACGGAAGCCAGCTACGATCCCACACCGGGCACGCAATCCCGCGCCCAGGCTGACGCCTGGCTGGGACAGTTTGGCCCCGGTGGTGCCTCTGGCAACATCTTCCGTCGACCGGACGGCTCGGTAGACCTGGTGTTGATCCAGTCAGCCAACGTGGCGGAGTTTGATGTCGAGCTGTTTGATATCAAGGCCAGCTATGACTACCAGACTAACAATTACGGCACGTTCAATACGCGTCTGCAGGCCACTATCTACGATAATTACGTCTTCACGGATAAAGATGGATCCAAAAGAGACGTGCTTGGCCAGCAGAATGCGCGGACCAATATTGCACCCCCCATGCCCGAGGTTAAAATGGCCTGGAACAATAACTGGTTCATGAACAATCACAGTGCTTCGGTGTCAGTTTCCTGGTTCAGTGACGTTGACCACGATGCCCAGGTGGTGGATCTGTATCCGTATGACGGGGTATTCGAGCCGCCCAGTAAAATCAGCGAAGACCCGATTGTCGATCTGCGTTACACGTACCTGTTCGATGACTTCTTCGGCAGCGAGATCCAGGCGACAGTGGGAGTCAACAACCTTTTCGACTACAAGCCGACATTGACCGGACAGATAGGCGGATTTGAGTCTCGATTGATCAATAACTTCTATCGCCAGTTCTGGGTGTCCATCGACTGGACACCTGGCGGCTAAGTTGTCGTAGCGCGGCGGGCTGAGCTTTACGTTCAGTGGTGCCAATGAATAAAGCCAGGGCGCCTGTCCAAGTGCCCTGGCTTTTTCTTTGGGTATTGAAGAATGTGAACTGACCCAGTATAAACGGGAGTTCGGTTCGTATGTCGTTCTGTATGCCGGCCTGTTTTTTCAATCTGTAATTGTTGCCAATTCATGTCCGTTATCCCGCGATTCACCCAGCAGGAACTCTTCGACATCGGCGTGGCCGGCTATCTACAGGAACTTCGCAGCCTGGCCAGGATGATCAGCTCTGACGCCGTCGCCGATCTGCTGCCATTGTTTTCAAATTATGAGGACTTTCTTCATCATGGTGTACAGCACCATTTCCACCCGGAACTACTCACTGGATTGGTAAACGACGGAAATACCGTGCGCTTTGATCCTGTCGCGCCTGGCGTCGAACGCCTGCTGCGTTGCGCGAGCCTGGCGGCATTCTGCGAAGTGTTCAATGGCTGGACCATAGATGGCGGTTCGCTGCGGGAGGAAGGCGCCGAGGAAGTCTTGCAACAGAATATACTTACCAGCGGTGAATCTGAGCAACGGCTTGGACAAATCATGGGCATACGGCTGAATCGAAGTGACGCTCTGAGGGTCGGTCAGCTTGTCAAGCTCCTGGGGCTGCTTCCTGCCGATGCCCAACATTTCGACCAGCTGGCCCTGGGCGCTTCCCTGGCGCGTCGTGATCGAGAAGGCTTCCATCGTATTCCCGGTATCGGCCCGGCGATGCCGGGGGCCGAGCTTATGGCAAGGGGTAGGCTCAATTTCGCCGTCAAGCCCTGCGAACCAAATTCGCTGGTAATTATTGATAATGACACCAGTCTGGCTGAAGATTTTGCCGAGCTCAATCGCTCACAGGGCCCGGGATTGCAGGCTTTAAACCAGGATCTCTCCGAAGGACTGGATCACCTGGCCATGGCGGTACAGCAAGGCACCGCCAGGCGCCGCAACCTGGTGACCATGTTTCGCCTTGAACCCCGGGCTTTACCGGATGTGTCGGGTTTTCTCGACAGGTTAAGTCGCGTGGTTACCTATCCCGCCTGGCTTCTGGTCACGGTCGGCTCCGGGGATACCCGGCAGGAATTTGCTGCCCGGCAACAGATCATAGAGGAGCTGTCTGACCAGCTGCAGTCCCGTGGTCAACAGCCCTTGCGATTGATGTTGCACAACCCGACGGAAACCGGTGATGGACGCGTGCGCCCTCTGTTCGGGATTGCTGAATTCGCTTCCTTCGAGATTCTGTTCTGTCGTTTCGGAGCGGATTTTATTGACCGGGTAACGCCGCCAGTTAAGGAAACAGAGCGCGATCATTCTAAAGATGCGCTGCAATCCGAACTGTGGGACGCCTTTCTTCCGACCAATCGGCAGGAGCTGGTGCAGGGAATACTTGATTTCCTGCGCTCTGAAGGGCGATTGCCCGGACAGCCGGTAAGCATGCTCAATATCGGCTCTGGCGTTGGTGAAACATCTTCCTGGCTGGAAAAACTGCATCCGGAGTTTGTCATCACCGATATTGACCAGATTCCCCACCGTGCCGCGATGATGCATGTACGCTATGTGCAGAACGATGTGACCAGCCTGCCTTTTCTCGACAACAGTTTTGATGCGCTGTTTTCGTCTTTTACGTTTTCCTACCTGGGTAGCGACCAACAGGTCATGCAAGAGTGGCTCAGGGTGTTGAAACCCGGTGGTGATGCATTTTTTGTCTTCCATGCACCCCACTCAGCGTATTTGAATACGGCGCGCACGGTGCTGGCGGAAAACATGGCTAAAGACTTCTTCCGTTTGAGCAGTGAATATCCTGGCAATGGCTTCGTTGGTTTGTATGACTGGTTATGCAGGAAGAACATAGCCTGGCAGCGAACCTTCAAGCAGGAGCAGAAATTCCTGAGTTTTGCCCACGAGATTCACGTTTGCAGGCACCTGGTAGAAAACGTGGCCAGCGATATGTTCGACGACAGTGCAGCGATTGAGGAATTGTTCAGGAATCTTGGGGCTACTGATATATCTGTTAACGTGCTGGAACTGGACTTTGGCGTAAAACCTGGCGATCGCCCGGGCGATGTGCCGATAGTTGGCTGGTTCGTGGTGGTGAGAAAGCGAGCATGAAAAATACCAATATGGGTGTGTTCTCCTATTCGTATTCGGAATTAATAACTCTAAGCCGATCCTCCCCTGGATGGACATAGAGGGTGATTCCAACTCTATATAGTGGGTCAGAGACAGAGGTTAGATTTAGTCGCCGTACAGAAATGTGCTTTCTTTTCATAGTCTGTGTTATAGCTTTTTCTTGAGACTCTAAAATCCTATAGGAACACATGCAGTGCAGAAGCCAGCATTGGAGCGGCAAGTGGACTCCTTCTTTTCCTGCGGCCCTAAATTCTGGAATTCTGTAGCGTGTTGGGGACACCATACTGTCCTCTTAAAATTATATTCCACGATAAACTTGTTCTATCGTTCGTTGATGGCGGTACATAGTGTGTTAACCAGGATGGGAATATTAGCCCCATACTTTTTTTAGGCAGTATCTGGTACAGCGATGAGTTGTACATGTTGTAACTGTCGATATCAGGGCAGAGTACGCCAATGGAAGGTCTTGGGTCCTGAAATATTATCGGTGTATTAGAGTCTTCGTCAAAGGGGTACCAGACGCCAGAGAATACATTGTTGGAATGGCTATGTGGGTTGTGCATGGCACCCTTTTTCGAAAAATTAATCCACAGATTTGTTATCTCCAGGGAGTCATATTTGTAGCTATAGAGCTCACATACTTCTTTCGTGGTTTCAAGAATCTTGTCGGCTAGCGATTGAAATTGATCTTCATTCTGTAACTCGATGTTAGTTGATTGCCTGGCAAGATAGGGAAATTTTTCATCTACCAGTTGTTCATTTCTTATTGCGTTGACTAATTCACCATCTGCAATATAGTTGAACGCAGACACTACAGTTGGAAACATTGAGATGTTTTGTACCACATGAGCCATGCTGTTAGTCCTCGTTCCTGTTGTTACATTGCTCGCATAAAGTGGGTATATGCACATTGACCGCAATTCAAGTGTAAGGTTTTTATGGGAATATAAAAAGCTGCGCCTGATAATCCTTCATTGTAATCAACATTGCACAGAACACATGTAAGTCGCAATTAATTCAATGGCCAATTTTGAAAGTCAGGCTGTATGGCAAGCAGGGCGCGACGTAATAGCCTACTCTTCGTCCCACTCAGAAGTGATGAGTTCCCCCGGTGCACATAGAACACTGCGTTATTCAGATAAACTGACCGTTCGGTATATTTTCAGAATACCAGATTGAAGCTGGGCTCCATCTCAAATTGAAGAGCTCAAATTCCCATTATGAATATGGACAAACTAAATTCCTGGATGACATTACCCTCAAATATTGAAGTAGTGGCAGGATTGATATTTCTCTTTGTGGAAATTCAACAAAGCAATGACATGATTGAGTTTGAAGCGCGTATCTTACAGCTGAGCTCTGGATTTGGCTGGAGATTGTCAACGTTACTCACAATGCTATCGGTCAGCCATCGCAACCGGGGGAAGTGCAGGTCGGGCCAGCTGTTGCAGATTTATCATTTTATTGTAATAAAATGCCAGTGTCCCGGTCGTGTTAGAACACTTGAAATTGAACGTCTTATAACATCAAGTAAGATGATTTCTAGCTGCGAGGAAAACCGACAATGAACCAGGCAAAACCTGTCTCTTCAGGCCGGTCTCCAATAATTCTGCTTGCCGCACTTCTGGCAATGTTTCGAATTCCGGCTGCGCTGGCACAGGCGGCAACCCTGGATAACGATATTTTAACCCTGCACGAGTTGAAGGTGGACTCTCAGTACTTCGTGGTGGAGTTGCAGATGATTCCGTCAAGTGAGCCGCTAGCGTTCTCACTGGTGGATTTTGCGGAGCTGAGTGGGCCCAGTCTTGAGAACCCGAACCTGCTTACAGGCAATCTGCTGGAGATTCCGGCTATCCCGATCGGAGAGTTGTCATACTGGGTCAAATTGCGTTTGCAGGAGGAACCTGGCTTGCAGCTGATTCTCGAGGACTTTGGCCTGAACGCAGACGCTCCCGGCGGTTGCGTGCGGCCCGAACCAGACGCGAGTCATGGAAGTAATAATCCCCAGGTAGTTAACGGTTTTTCCGTATCAACAGAATTTCTATTTGACGGCGGCCCGGGGCAGGATGGCATTCCCTCCATAGATGGACCTGTGTTCGAAGGTTTACCTAACAAAGGAGCGCTGGATCCCGACCAACTTGTAGTCGGAGTCAAGATGGGAGATACCGTTCGAGCCTATCCGCATTATGTGCTGGACTGGCATGAAATAGTGAATGATCGGTACTCCTTAAATGGTGAGGCAGTTCGTCATACCCTGAGCTATTGCCCGTTAACCGGGTCAGCGATGATGTGGAAAGGGGATCTGGATGGTCAGCCGGTGGAATTTGGAGTATCGGGTCTATTACTCAATTCGAACCTGATCCTGTATGATCGAAATACCGGAAGCCTATGGTCGCAAATGCTCGAACAATCCATTAACGGGCCCAGTATTCTGACCATTCCCGAACGGGTACAGGTCATTGAGACTACCTGGGAGACCTGGAGAATCATGTACCCTCAGTCGGAATTGCTGACATCCTTCACAGGGTATGATCGCCCCTATGAGACTTATCCCTATGGTAATTTCCGTACCAGCGAAGCCCTCAGGTTTCCGGTAGAGAACAGCGATGATCGACGCTTGCCTCGCAAGGACCGGGTTGTCGGCATTAACGTTGGTGACACATCCAGAGTTTATCCGATCAAGAATTTCGGCAATGGTGTTACCGTTATCAATGAGAAGGTTGGTGACACGGATGTAGTCGTTGTAGGCAGTGGCAACAGTAATTTTGGCGCTGTCTACAGCCGGCAAATAGAGGATTGCAGCACCCTGGAATTTTCGGCTGTTGCAGATCAACTACCCGTAGTAATGAGTGATAACGAAGGCAATCAATGGGATATATTCGGGGTGGCCGTGAGCGGACCGAGGATCGGGCAGAGCTTGCAGAAAACCAATTCCTATATTGCCTACTGGTATGCCTGGACAGCCTTTTTTGCGGGTACAACAATATGGGAATGATGACCCAAACTTACAGGCTTGCAGCTCTGCTACTACTGATGGTGCTGCCCGATCTGGCCCTTGCAGCCACGTGCAGTTGTGCCGGTACACCATTAATGGGCGCTCTGAACACATCCACCACCGAACAGGGAGACCTCTATTTCAGTCTTACCAGTGAGTTCCACGAAATTTCGGACCTGGTCCAGGGCCGTAAACAGATTGACGATGAGACCGGTAGAGAGCGATCGTCATTGTCTCAGGCGCTGGCGTTCAGTTACGGACTGAGCGATCGCTGGGCGCTTTCCGGTCTATTCACTTATATAGAGCACGAGCGGGAAGTTAGATCGAGTTTTTTTGGCAGCAAACAGCGCACCTCCGGGCTGGGTGACAGTGTGCTCATGCTCCGCTATACGCCACTGTACATCACTCCATTTTCCCGCCATGAGTTATCGCTGGGCATGGGGGCCAGGTTGCCCATCGGTAAGGATGATGCCGGTGGATTGATCAGGTTTTCCGAAGATATGCAGCCGGGTACCGGAGCGGCCGGGGCCATACTCTGGGGCCAGCATCGCCTGGCGTTCAATCAGGCTGCAACCAGGACGCTGACAAGCTCCATTTTTTACACCCGCAATAATTGGGAGAATGAACGCGACTATGCGTTTGGGCATCAGCTTGTTGCTGGGGTTGATTTTATTCAGAACCTGAACACGCGTTTCAGCTATGCTGCCGGGCTGCGCTATCAGCACACCACATCGGACCGGAGGCTGGGCTTCGAAGTGCCGAACACCGGCGGTCAGTGGCTGGATTTTACCCCGGCGTTCAATTACAGCCTGGACAACGGCCTGGACATTAATCTCTCCGGTCGTATTCCCCTGGATCGTAAGCTGGATGGTGCTATTCAGTTCACGACAAGTTATTCCTATGCGTTATCCTTAACTTATGGCTTCTAAATCTCTTGTTACTGTCTGCCTGCTCATGATCGCGGGTTTCGGACTCAGGGCCCAGGACCTGGCGCCTGGCTTCAGCGGTATTGATTTGCAGACAGGCGATCAAATCAATCTCGCCGACTATCGCGGCAGAGTGGTTTACCTGGACTTCTGGGCCTCCTGGTGCCTCCCGTGTCTTGTATCTTTGCCGGCTTACCAGCAATTGCACGCTGACCATCAGTCCGACGATTGGATCATCGTGGCAGTAAACGTCGATGAGGATACACGGGACGGTCTGGATTTTTTAGAGGGGGTTTCAGTCACTTATCCAGTGATTGCGGACACTGAAGGAGAGATAGGCATACCCTACGGGATACGCAGTCTGCCGGTGTCTTTTCTGATCGATCAACAAGGGATGATCGTGCGACGTTACAGAGGTTTTGAATCTGGTGACGAAGTGGAAATTTTCGCTGACATTCAGGAGCTTGTAAACAACTGAATGGTCATTCAATAAATGAATTGACCCCAAAATAGGGTCTAAATACAGTTGGGCACCGCGATAAAAATAATAAGCCGAAGGCATCCGTGCGCTTCGGCTTGTCAGGAGAGAAATGCGCCCTGACTTTCCAGACAGCGATTTATTGCTTTTCTATTGTTATTGTTTGCTGTCCACTCGACCTGTTCAAGATCTGTCAGAGTGCTGAATCCGGTGAGCAAAACTCAGCCAGTGGCTGAATCAGTGCGACACCGAATTCCGATTGAAGACGCCGATTCTGGGCATGTCTGCAGATTGCCCGGTAGGGGGATATGACACCGTGGCAGCTCTGACCGACAATTGCACCCAGATTGTTGCATCTACTATTGCTATCTAACTATCAATCATCGACTTCTTGCGCAATCCGGGTCCCACAACCCGTTGCATAAGAGGTATCACTCTACCGGGGGAGAACCGGGGACATCGAGTTATTGTTCTTATACAGATCCAGAATCGATGGGCAACAGCGGAGGCCTCAATCGAATTCCAACTTAGCACAACAATCTGACTTAGTGAATAAATAATTAAAAGTATAAAAACATATTAACTGAAACGTATCTCGATCTGGCCTGCTTTTTATCTGACGGACGCCTGTTGCTCAAAGGGGATGTATTTCGGAATAGTATTGCACCATAGGCCATCCACTCACGATATGGCTAACGTCTAGGTAATATGCTGAAAAGATTAAAGAAATCATGTCATTATAAAACATTTAGCTGATTTGCGAAAAGTTGCTTAAAGAATTATCCTAGGAAGTAGGCAAAAATGCTCAAGAAGGCCGACCTAGACGTTCAATAGTGCCAGGTTCTTTCTGGCAATATCCCGGCAACCTAATTACAAGAGTGGATGGTGAATACAATGCAGAAATGGAATAAGTTCCCTTACAGTGGAACCGGCTTGGCAATTGCTCTATTACTGAGTTTTCAGGTCCAGTTCGTGCTGGCGGATGAACCTGTCACCTACGCAGGCGATGTGGCCCGCATCATTAACGATAATTGTGTTGTCTGTCATCGTGAAGGTGGCATTGGGCCAATGGCTTTGACTACGTATGAGCAGGTCCGCCCCTGGGCACCCTTGATTCAGCTCAGGGTCGCCAATAGGGAAATGCCACCCTATGCCTACGACCATGATATTGGTATCCAGGAGCTGCTGGGCGATTGGCGTCTCTCGCAGGCGGATATTGACGCCGTCGTGGCCTGGGTAGAGCAGGGATCCCCGGCTGGAAATCTTGACGGAATCGGAGCCTTGCCCGATCTGCCCAGCCTGGACGAATGGAATTTTGCCGATCGATTTGGCCAGCCGAACATCGTCCTGGCCTCCAATCCCATTGATGTACCGTCTAACGGCAACGACTTGTGGGACAAGCACTTCATTGCAAGCGGGCTCACCGAAGACCGCTGCATTAAGGCCTTGCAGGTCAAGCCCCGGGGAGATGCCAAGACCGTGGTTCACCACGCCAATACCTATTTCGCGGAGATCAACGAAAACGGTTTCGTCGAGCGCAGACCAGTCACCGAGTACGCCATGGGCAAATGGGGTGAAATCATGCCAGAGGGAGTCTGTCGCAAGGCTTTCGCCGATATCATGATCCAATGGGACATTCATCTTTACCCCGGTGGCCTGGGCGCCACGGCGCCGGGCGCAGTCATCGAAGATAACGTGGTGGAGCTGGGTATCTGGCTGCATCCTGAAGGTTACGAGTCCAACATTACCCAGGATCTTTCCACGTATCAGCTGGCTCAGGGTGATTTATTCATACCCCCTCATGGCACCGCCATGACTCAGGGCATGCACTCCTTTGATCATCCGGTACGCATCGACAGTTTTCAGCCACACGGACATTTGCGGATGAACGCAGCCTCATTGGAAATTTTCTACCCTGATACCGGCCGCACCGAACCGGTCAGCATGATCTCCAACTGGAGTGCGACCTGGCATCACAGCCATCTGTTCGAACCTGATGCGGCACCCCTGATTCCGGCCGGAGCGGTACTGTTAATCAAGCAGTGGTATGACAATACGGAAAACAATCCCAATAACCCTGATCCACGCCAGTGGGTGGGCTGGGGGCAGCGTACAGCCGATGAGATGTCTCATGCCTGGATTGCCATCTCTCATCTGGATGAAGAAACCTACCAGGAGTTGCTCGCCGAGAGGGAAGAATGAGAGTTGATTCACGGGAGTCACGCAGGCAATGGCAGAAACCTTAAAGGTCAGGACTTGTTGATAAATTTGTAGATCAAGACGCAGGCAATGGGAGAAGGAGCTACATGGGACGAGTAAGTACGGTTATCACTGGTGTTTTCCTGCTACTGCTTAGCAATGTGATGGTAGTGGCTTCGGCGGAGGCGCAGCCACCCCAGAGGCCATTGCGTCCATCTGCGGCGCAGGGACTGCCGGTTGTTCCCTACATGGAAGGCTGGTATGGCAATGTGGACGGATCGGTTACTGTCTCGTTTGGCTATCACAACCGCAATGAAGATATGGTCAAGGTTACGCTTGGCAAGGATAATCGTATTGAGCCCGCGCAATTCGATGGCATGCAGCCGGAGTATTATTTCCCCGGTCGCCACCACGGGGTCTTTGCGGTAACTATTCCTGCCTCGATGGCGGATGAATCTGTTTGGTGGCACATTACGTCCGCGGGGCAACAACTCAAGGTCCCGGGTGACAGGAGTTCCACCGCGTACGAACTGGACCGCAATCCCCGCCCGCAAGGAAGCGTTCAACCGGACATCTGGTTTGCGGATGAGGAACGCGGTTCCGGTCCGGATGGTGTCGTTGCAGCCAACACTAAGACTGTATCCGCAGGCGAGCCGGTGACCCTGGAAGTATTTACCAATGATCCCTCGGTCAGGGACCGATCCGACCCACGCTTTACCAGGCCGCTGGATACCAACGTATCCTGGTACCTGCATCAAGGGCCCGCCGAGGTGGTTTTTACCGAGCACTCATCCACACCACTTTCCGATGCACCCACGTTCCCTGTCCTGGGCCTGGTGCCGGTAGCGGATACCCGGGTTGCCGTATCCGAAGGTGAAGGGCCGGCCCGAATCATTGCCACTTTTTCCGAACCCGGCGAATACCTGATTCGTGCCCGTCTGGATAACTGGAATGCTTCGGATAGCGATGGCCTGGATCAGTGTTGCTGGAGCAATGGCTACCAACGTGTCCGCGTGACCGACTAAAAAAACCTCTACAGCAACCCTGAGGGACTGCTGCCCGATGAATTGCTCAATGACAGGATAGTATGTCTTCTTCTCCTATCGCCAAACTGTTCAGTGTAATGGGCCTGATGGCCTCAATCTCGTGCGTTGCACAAAGCGGCGACGCCTGGATTATCAGCGACCGTACGCTGCCGGTTCCGGCGCATGCCAGTGCAGAGCTGGCCGGGACCATTGCCAGTACTCCCCAACCTGATCTGGATGTCAGCGGACGCTATCCTCAGAACGAGGCGGACTGGCTGGCGATGCAACAGTCAGCCAGTGGTGGCCCCGGCCCCTTGCCGGCACTCGAAGAAGCTCTGAACCTGGATATCCAGGCTACAGAAATGGCAGGCGTAACAGTTTATGAAGTGACACCAGCAGAGATAGCACGCGAGCACCAGGACCATGTCTTTCTGCATCTGCATGGTGGCGGCTATTTACTTGGCGGCGGTCCTGGTGCTGCCGGCGAGGCAGCTCGCATAAGTGCGACTGCGGGCATTCGCACGGTATCCGTTGACTACCGCATGCCACCTGAATTTCCATTTCCGGCCGCGGTTGATGACGCGATTGCTGTGTACCGGGCGTTGCTGGACGACTATTCGGCTGGCCAGATTGCCGTTGGTGGCACATCGGCCGGGGCTGGCCTTTCATTCGCCGCGGTATTGCAGATGAAGAACCTCGGCCTGCCAATGCCTGGCGCAATCTTTGCTGGCACGCCATGGGCAGATCTAACCGATACCAGTGACAGTCTGCACACGAACGAGGGAATCGACCGTATCCTGATAACCTACGATGGATTGTTGCGACTCGGAGCCGACATGTATGCTGACGGTCGGGATCTCACCGATCCGCTGATTTCACCCCTGTATGGAGATTTCAGTGGCTTTCCGCCTACCATTCTGATTTCCGGCACCCGTGACATGTTGCTCAGCGATACCGTGCGGGCCCACCGCAAGCTGCTCAATGCCGGTGTTGAGGCCGATCTGCATGTTTTTGAAGGAATGTCCCATGCCGAGTACATGATCATGCCGGATATTCCTGAGGGCCGGATGACGCTGGTAGAAATCAGCAAATTTCTCAAAACACATCTCGACTGAAAGCTGAGACCTGTCCAACCCGGGCACTTATTCCTGGGCATACTTCCACACCAGTTTTTGTTCTGCTGAGTAAAACAGGCATTTGAAGATCATGCCGTAAAACAAAGGAAGAACAGCGAAACCGTATCCCGCATAGTGAGAAGGATCATTCAATAATTCAGGGTCCTGTGAGAAGCTGAATAGCCATTGGATCGACCCCATGAAAAACACGACGCCGGCAACCAGCAGGAACTGATTGCCCGTGACACGAAGAAATCTGCGGGCCAGATTTACACTTTGAACTGGGAATTCGCCTCCGTCGCTGAAGCTGAGTTTGAAAGCGGTTTTGGCGGCTTGAACGGAAGTTGCTCCGATTCCAAGCAACAAAGCCGCCGGAATGGTCGCAATGAGTGGTGGTGGCAGGATAAACAACAACCCGTAACCCGTGGTGGCTACGCCTAATCCAAAGAGTAAGCCAAAGAAAACAACACTAATTAAATATGCCATGCTGGTACCTCGCTGTTGCCAAAAATAAAGAAAGGCGCTGTTTAGTACTTGCCACCAATACCATCGATTGGCTTCTACTGAGCTTTTGCAAGGGCTGCCGGGGTGGGCAGAGCTGCTAGAGCGAAGAGAATCGAAGCGTTGGCAGAATTCCTCCTCGAGATCGCCAAGGATTGGTTCTCTGAGTGCTGCAGGAAGGAAAAACGATAGAAACTTTGTCGCTACAGTTGGTGGTACTGGTGGTCCGCCATTGCTCGAGCGCGAAGCTTGATGTTTGATAGTCATGCCTGCTTATCCGTTCCCAAGTGCATTATCAGGACAACGAATCTGAATGCCCTGCCAAAGCACCTCAAAGTTTGCGCGGGCTTCTTTGAGTGCCTTTCGCCCCTTGGTGGTGACAGAAAAATATTTCTTGGCGCGGCCGCCACGTCTGGCGGTAGCCTCACCCAGGCGTGACTCGACGTAACCTTTTTTTTGCAGCCGGTCCAGAGTTGTGTAGATAGCGCCGATCGATATGTCACGATTGATCAGTTCATGGATGGTGGACCGTACAGACATGCCATAGGCTTTGTCACCCAACCTGACCAGCGTGAGCAGTACTACGTGTTCAAATTCCCCCAGCGGACTATTGCTGCTTGACTGTTTCATTGCTCTACTGATGCCTTTCGATGGGATATGCTCTAAATAGTAGAATAAATAAACTGCTTGTCAAGCATTATTTCTACAATTTAGTGGAAATAGCCTTCAGGTATTGCTGATTGATTCTGACGAGGATCCGGGCTTTCTGACCACGAGAGACCGGCCCACTATGTCAACTACCTCAACCTGGTCTCCAATCTCCATTTGCCCCAGCGGGATGGTTGGCCATGTTGATGAACCATTGATGGTGTAAGGAAACTTGATCAATATCTTGTCGGGCTGTGTTGAACTTTTAGTCAATTGTCCGGTTTCTCCCAGGAGCACATGTTTGGGAATGCCGGTGCTCTTTTTTCCTTTCCCTGGGGGGGGCAGCAGGGCAAAACAGGCTAACAGATAAAGTGTTGCAAGAATGACCCAGGTGACAACCCGGGGTGTATCGGACAGCTCAGGGAGCTGAAAAGGCATGAGGGCCACAAAAGCAAGGCCTCCGGCAACCCAGAAGACAAACGAGGTTCCCAGGTAGACATAACCGACCATCAGGACAATACCGACAATAATCCAGACCAGGTATAGCTGAAGAATAGAGTCCATGGTGGCAAGCCTAACCGTGTTCCAAGATCCCGAACTCTAACCGTAGCACTACTTACAGGCCAAGTGGGAGTTGCAATTTGGTATCCGTAACAGTTTTGTCAAATTGGCTGATTCTGGCCTATAAATTTGAGTGACATAGATTGCGAATACTCGACCGTACGTGCCTGCGCACCTAATTTTACCAAATTAAATTGAATACTAGCCGACACTCGTCGATAAGATTTACATACTGATTCAGTTGATTTGCCACCGATGTATATACAGAGATGAAGTCCCATGAAGACACAACTTAAAAGTTTTTGCACAAAATTTTCCAATGAACTCGATCCCTTTCTGGCCTTGCTCGATCCAGCGATCGCCAATCTGTCCCAGAAGTCACAGGAAGAGGAGCTCTCACGACTTAGAAATACCATCGCAAAACTGGTGGAAGTGCAGAGCCGGGCCCAGACACTCCAGGAAAAAATAGCTAATCAGCATGCCTACCTGCTGATTTTCGGGCCCTTGAAGAGCGGCAAATCGACCTTGATGAATGCCATTAGCGGGACTTATGTTAGCGAGGTGTCCTGCCTGCCCACCTATCCCGCGCTGGTTTATGTAAAGGACGGAGAGAAAAACGGGTTTCAGGCAACGACCTATCAGGGCGAAGTGCGGGGGTTCGCCGATAGCTCGGAAATGAAAGCGGCGATTCAACAAGAATATAATCAGCTTGCTGAAGCTATCCTGGAAGCCGAACGGTCCGGCAAAGAGTTTGATCCGGAGCAGGACCATCCTGCAGCGATTCGCCGGGTAGATGTTGAGCTGCCTGCGGAAAATCTGAAAGAGTCGGGCACCGTACTGGTAGACACTCCGGGACTTTATAGCCGCATGAAATTCGGCTACGACCAGATGACAAAGGATTTTCGGGACACGGCGGCCTGTGCAATTTTTGTTGTAAAAACCGACGATCTGTTCTTTGAAAAAGTCTTCGAGGAATTTGAGGAACTGCTTGGATACTTCAGCCGCATTTTCCTGGTATCGAACATTGACTCTTCGAAGCAGGATCTGCAGCCCGACGGTACGCTCGAATTGAGCCTGGAAGGATCTGATCCGGACAAGGTGATTGAGGCGTTTCAGTCATTGTCCATCAGCTCAACGCTTCAGCAGGCGATTGATGACGGCCGGCTCAATATCTATTCGATTGATTTGCTTAAGGCGGCGTCGAGGAGGCTGAGCGAGAAATCCCTTATGACTGCGGAAACCCCAACCCCAGATGAAGTTGAAATGGGGGATGAAGAAACCGAGAAAACCACCAGCGACGGCTTTGACGTATTCCTTGGAGACCTAACCAGTTATTTAAACAGCAGCGACTATCTGCAGGATTTTATGGCTGACACCTTGGGGATGGCGAAGGAACTGATTCGGGGAGAAATACAAGAGTCGACCAGTGAAGCCAGTGACGAGCTAAAGAGTACCTGCGAAGATCTAAATACTGCTATTGGTGTGAGCATAGAGCGAGTCGAGTTGTTGTCGGAACTCGAAAGGACCGATTGGTCAGCCAGCTTTTCCCACCTGCGAAAAGAGAGTGAGCAGTTGCTCAATGAGCTGGAACAGAAACTGTCCGGAAAGGGCGGCTCGCTGGAAACCGCGATTGATGAATGGATGCAAAGTGACGGGAATTGGAAAGACCTGCTCTCCGCACGCATTAATCCGCTGGTGGAGCGAAAAATCAGTCAATCTACAGAATACCTGCTAGAGCAGCTGCGGGTTATGCTCGATACCTCGACAGGAGGAGCGCGATTCAGCTTTGACCAGACAGAAAATTTGAGCCAGGCAGGACTAAGCATTGATAAAAAAGTACCTCAATTACTGCAGGATTTTGGTAAGAATGCTGCTATTCCGACGCCGCGCCTGGAGATCGACTTCGAGGAAGTGCCATTGAAAATGGGATTGATGGACAAGCTTCTGTTTCGAAATGAAGCCAAGGTTCGTCAGCAGTTTTTTGGTGCAACGGGAGAGCAGTCGAATGCCCCCGCCAAGAAAAAGCAACGCCTGGAGGGCGCTGGCATTGAATATCTCAGAGGAAGCACGAACACCTACGTGATGGATACCCTGCCAGGCCTGCTAAAAGAGTACGCCAGCCAGGTAGTGAATCAATACATAGAGAGTTACTGCGGCGCGTTGAAGCAAGAGGCATCAATCCAGAAGGAAAACGCAGCCGAGGAAGTTAGAGCAAAGGAAACAAACCTGGAATTTCTCAGAGAAGCCATTGAAGGTTTGGAAGGGATCAGTCTTGCAGCGGCAAATCTTGCTGGAAACCTTGAGCAAATTGAAGATGAGTTTGGATCTGAGCTAACTGCTGAGGTTGATGAGCTGGAAGTTCAAGGTGTAGCAACGCAATTCGATGACGAAGTCGAATTGCAAGAGCTGGAGAGCAGGGAAGACGAAGATGATCCGGAAATACTGGATTTCGAGGAGGCTGATCATAGCGAGGAAAATGATTTTCTAACCAGTGCGGGCGTTTGAGTTGTGAGTTACTATTTAGTAGCAATGCAAGCATAGGTCTTGCGCAATCTGGTTCTGTTACTTGGATATCTACTTATCGCTGTTGGGTGCGCCTCAAGTGCTGACGTAGTTCAGGTTGGGGATAACACCTACTCGATAAGAAAAGAGTCAAGGACTGCGGTCCTGGGCATAAAGGGTCTGCGGGAATCCGCCATACAGGAGGCGACTTCCTATTGTGGAAGATATTCCTCTACTGCCGATGTGATATCTGAATCGGACTCACGTCCTACATTTGTAGTCGGCAGTTCCTCCTGGGTTGAGATACGATTTCAATGTATCCCTTGGCAATAGCAAGTTGAATCAAGAAGTCAGCCGACGGGGGTGGCGTGTGAGTCCAGGACTACGCGCTTAGGCCTCGTATATCTGATCCATAGTTCTGCTACGGTCGAATGCAGGACGAAGGCTATCATAAATGAGACTATGGAGTAGCGGACTGCATCTGCTTCGATCGGGTTCCCGATCGCGATCAGTATCGGGATAAAAATCAGTCGCATGGTCACTATACTGAAGCCTATGGCGAATGCCCGTATCATCCATCCTCGGTGCCTGGAAAAATCTTTGGTTCTTGCGTATCGGTATCCCTTGACTATGGATATCAGGAAGAAAATTCCGAATGCTCCGGTGACGACCTGCTCTGGCAGGCCGGAAGAAGGAATAACTGCACCAAGGAATAGGCGGGCCATTCCAAGAATTATGGCAATCACAGCAAGCAGCCAGCCGCTCCAGCGGTGGTAAACGGGATACCTGGCCCGTATTGTTCTTGAAAATTACAGTGGCGCGATGCTCAGATACAGCAACCCAGGAATCACGTAGAGATTGGTGATGGCTGGGTGTTGCTCGAATCCCGGATTGGCGCCGCCTCTGATCAGAAGGGCGACTGTGAAGGCAATATCGGTGATAGACAGGAATCCGACAAGGAAAGGCATAATCGTTCCGGCTTTGGTCATAGGAAGTCCCCCGTCTTAGCACATAGATGCCGATTGGGTAAGGGGGAGTCCATCCATTGCCGTTGGCTGGAAGCCGCCGCTCTGTTAGAGCAATTTACAGAGTTAAGCGAACGCGCACCGTTATTTTTTTGCAAAGCGAGCATGCTCTTTATACGAATGTTATGTTCCTAAATGAACATTAGTGAAAATACACGTTCAACTACAATTCTTTTGGCGGCGTTCATCGCCCCGCCGTTTCTCTTTGGGCTACCAATCACCCGAAAGCTATGAAAAGCTGTGTGCATAAAGTGTCCACGAAAGTGGTACAAGATCAGTCGGTTAGTAATGGGTGGATCTCAATTGTAGTTGAATAAAAGTAATAAAAACCATATGGTAATTCTACTAATTTGACTACAGACAGGAAGCTGCGATGCAGAGACGAGATTTCTTAACCAGTTTGCCCGGCCTTGCGACTATGCCATTGATGCTGCCGCAAGCTGCGCACGCGGCGCAGTCAGCGCGCCTGAAGATCATTGATGTCCGTTTGATCAGGATCAGACTGATCGAAGATAAGGGCATCCTTGCCCGACGTGTCGATACTCCCCGTGGGGGATTACACGTTCAGATTGGCAATTTCACCGTGACTGAAGTGCACACGGATCAAGGCCTGGTGGGCATCGGCCCCGGGATTCCTCCAGAGAACCTCGAGGCCGTAAAACAACTGCTCGTCGGCAAAGATCCTTTCGAGATCAATCAGCATGCCGCGGCGCTATACCGTCCGCAGCGCAGATGGGGCGCCTCGGTAGAGATCGCGCTTTGGGATCTGCTGGGCAAAGCAACGGATTTGCCGCTCTACAAGCTCTGGGGCGGTGGACGCGACCGAGTCCTGCCATACGCGGCCATGTGGGGCATCGGCACCGTGGAAGACCGGGTCGAAATCGCCATTGGACTCAAAGAGGACGGCTGGCGCGCCATCAAATTGCGTTCGGGGTTCAGGACGATGGAAGAGGACGTGCGCGTCGTGGAGTTGGTACGGGAAGCGGTAGGTGATGACTTCCACATCCTTTGCGACGGCAACAAGGCGCCCGGCGACGCAGACGCCAATGGGGAGGATCCGACGCTCTGGAACTTTAAGCGTGCCTACGACACGGCGATGGAGTACCAGCGGCTCAACGTATATTGGCTCGAAGAGCCACTGCCCCGCTACGACTACGAACGGTTGGCGGAGCTCAATCGGCTCCTCGCTATGCCGATGGCCGGCGCCGAGGCAAACTGGGGCATCCATGAGTTCAGGTGGCTTCTTGAGCAGGGGTGTTTCGACGTCCTCATGCCGGAGATAGGCGATATAGGCCCACTAATGTCCCGCACTGTCGGCACCCTCGCGTCGGCCTACAACAGACAAGTCTCGCCGCACTCGGCGCCATTTGAACGGCGATTAGTCAATATCTGCGGAATCCACCTTATCGCGTCCATGCCTAACGGTCCGATAACAGAGTTCATCCACGAACCGCCGCACGCGGATATCTTCGAGGGCTGGCAGGTCTTCGAGAACCCGCCCGTTCTGGAAGCGGACGGCCAAATTAAAGTGCCCCAGGGCCCGGGCCTCGGGGTTACGTTTAGGGCGGATTTGATCGAAAAATTCTGAGCGAATGACAGGACACCGCGCGACCGGAGCAGCGCTGTGTCCTGTTCGGTGTGATATACAGATGGTGGTTACGCACGAAAAAGGATTTAAGCCGGGCAGTCTTTTGCCTGCACTGAAAGAAATGGAAATGGCTGGCGTGGCACATTCAAAGGTAGTCAGTATTGACACGCTAAAAAAGTTTGTGAACCTGATGAGCAAGGATGATCTGCCCCAGGTTTTCAACCCAGCGATGCACCGGTTTCGGAGCGCCGGTGAAACAGTAATCGCGATGGGCCACACCAACAAGGGATTGGTAGGTGGCAAGAAGGTTCATTTAGGGGTAACGGATTGTACCCCGTCAGCTCTAGTTGGACACAATAGCCCCATTGCCCTAAGAGACACTTTTAGCTAGCTCATCATTCCCTACCTGGAACGACTGATCGCGCAATAGAGCTTTATTGAGGGCCTGATTAGAAAGTACCACTCACTTTCAGACTGAAGTCCACGCCAGAATTTGTGCACTGAAACTCGATCTCTTCTAGGATGTCATCCGAGATCCTTCCTTCGTAACGCGTCCGTCTTCGACATCTGTTGCCATTGGTGACATTCTGAATATCGATGCGGTAGGTGAGATTATTCCGATCGATGTATTCGGCGAACAGACCATATCGGGGGTGGCCGATATCGAACTCAATGTCTTCGAGATCATAGCGGTAGTATCCACCATCGACACGATCGAAATTGGTAAATCCCCAATTGAAACGCCACTCAGGAATGTCATGGCGCACAGTCAGCCTAAACATACCACGCTCATGGTTGGGAAATCGGCGCTTGATGCCAAGAAAAGGGTCTGTGACTTCCGAATCCTGCAGAAGGTAAGAGGGTGATACCAGCAGGTTCGGCAGACCTATCATGCCCATGCGAATACTGGCGTTCAAATCGATGCCATATTCCGTGCCGTCCCCAATATTGCCATTGGCACCCTCGATATTGTCCTCCGAAGGCGAGGCATCGATGCGATCGATCACATCTTGATGATCGGCGTAGAACAACAGTGCGTTTATTACGCCCACATCGTTTGGCAGGCGAAACTCGGAATTGAAGCTATAGCGCCACTGGGTCTGTTGGCGCAGAGAGGCATTTCCCAAAAGCGTATTGCTGTCGTTATCCTGTTCGTCGTTCGCTGCGACGAAATCGGCGAAGCTAAGTTGATTAATGATACGCTCGATAGTGCCACGAAACTGAATTGTTGGAGTAAGGTTGTAGCGCAAATCGAGCTTCGGTTTCACAAAATCGAAATCGCGTTTATTACTAATGTCGCCAGATTGTGAAATCTCGGAAGTCTCGTACACCAACGTTGACTCTAAAGATAATTTTGGACTTATTGTCCAATTATGGATAACAAATGGCTCGTAACGAATTTCCTCAACTCGAGAATTGGCATTAGGGAGATTCTGGGGTGCCAGTCCTCCCACCTCATCGGAAGGGGTGCCGGATGAACTCAATAGGCCTAAAGCCAGACTGGAGTCGAGAATAGTCTGCGCGCGCTCTATGCCAAACTCGAGATTCTGATTGCTGAATATATCCCGAGTGTAGGAGGTTCGCACAATGCGTTCCTCCGTAATGCTGTTCAGATTGAGGAAAAGATTTTTCTGAAACTCGCCGTCATCTTGAAGCTCGAATCGCTGGCGTGTGTTGTCTCGATTGTTACGGTTGGCAATACCCAATATCTTGAACCTGTCACCGTTTCCTAGCACATATTCGTAGTCGCCACCGATCTCCCAATTGTCTCGCTCAGATGGATTCTTTTCCTTCTCTGTAGTGATGCCGTCGTCCAACGCACGCAGGTCCTGTGTGATTCTATCCACATCGCCTGGGGAATCCTGAATCGCATATAGGGCATTTATGCGCACGCTGCTATTGGCCGAAAATTCATAACCAAGATTCATGCTGAATTCGTCATTGCCAAGTTCGCTGATTCGGTGCTCGCTGATTCGGTCGTTAGGCAGGAAATCGTCCAGTATGCTGCGTTCGTGCGTCACCGAATGGGAATAGCGTGGTGAGCTACGGAGGCTGAATAGATAATTCAATTCACCACTCTGGCCGCTCAATGCGACGGAACCACTGGGCGTGACCCTTTCGTCCTGTGCCATGGTTGCGGTCGCATCCCAGGAGACACTTCTTGTCGAAAGAGCCTCGAACAGAATTACATTAATGACCTGGCTGCTGCCCCGCACATCGAGATCGCCCGATGTACCTCGAATAATCTGAATCTCCTGCACCTGGTCTGCCGGGATTCTGGAAAGTAGACCTCCCGTCTGGTTGTTCTTTCCGGCGGTGCGTTTCCCATCTATAAGAATTTCGGTTTGGCCGCTGCCACTGCCAAGTCCTCGGCCGCCTGCTGAAGGATTACCGCCGCCAAAGCCCGAACCCCCACCGCGGAAGCTGCTTCCACTTCCAGAGCTACTTCCCCCCGACTGACCTGGTATGCGATTGAGCATATCCTGCGCTGTAACTGGCGCCCACTGGTCAAAATAGTTTGACGGATAGACAACGGTGGAACCGTCGCCGATTGTTTCCTGGGCATGAGCAGAGCTCGTCACGACGCTCACAACGACCGTTGCTAATGCAATGCGCACACACTTTCGCTTCAGGAACTGTGGATAATTCATGCACCTCACCCCATTAAAGGCTTGTGCTGCGGCGACCTGGAAAACTTTGAGCCGTTTTAGTTCTTGAAACAGGTTACCCATGGAAGCACCTTGTCGTGGACTGGGCACTGCTCCCACGGGCTCTTCATTTTGCGGAAAACAATACCATATCATTTTAGAAATTGAACGGATTTTGTGGGATTTTGAGCTGATGCTGTTCAGTATAGGTATTGACAGCTTACCCCGCCATCGCGGGGATCGGGAGGCTGGCTAGATGATTATCAATCGAGCATGCAAATCAACAAAGCAAGCCGAAGGAAAGAATTGCTCACTCATCGTCGGAATCGCTATCGGATTCGTCACCAAACTTCTTGGGAGCAGGGTTAGGATAGGTTTTTATTGACTGCCAACCGTTGGAGATGGTTAGAAACTCGATGTATTCTGTCGGAATATTTCCAATCGCCGTACACTCCTTATCGTTAACGGCAGCTTGGATATTTGCATAATCATCGTAGCTGGCCGCACTTCGCACTAGTGCACTGATCATGCTATCCGGGAGTGTGATTCGCAATAGTCGATGATTATCTGTCTTTGCGTAGTCTTCGGCATATTGTCGATTTCCAGTTAAACATTGCCCAAACGACGTACTATCTGCAGCGCTTAATGCTCTTCCCGTCTGAGCAGCGGCTACTACAGTGGCTCCGCCACTCATGTTTCTCTTTTTTGGGTCAAGCCCTTCCTGCATAATGCCTGGCCCCCTTTCCATGGGTATAAGACTTTTCCCTGTAATATGCGTGGGCAAGACCGCTTTATAGAAATGATTTGGCATTAACTCTCTCCTAGTAGAACGCTCATTGCGTGGACGCTCGTGTGGACACGGTAGTTGGGGGCAACGTTGGGCTACTTCCGCTATCATGAAAGCCGACGTTCGCGGGTGGGCCAGAGAGCGGCAGCAATTAAACCCTTATGCGACATTAGCAATTTCCTCTGGAAGACCTACCAATCCACGAAAACCCTCCAATTTCTGTGTTGATATGGTATTGTTTTCTTCAAAATAATAGGCTAGCGGAGCAGTACCCAGCTCGCAAAGAGGTGCTTACATGGGTAATCTGTTTCAAGAGTTGAAAAGGCGCAGGGTCTTTCGTGTGGCTGCGGTGTATATCGCGCTGGTCCTGCAGAGTATCTCTGCGTTCGCCGTCGAGCCCGCACTGGACCTTTTCGGATTTGACCTCGAGACCTCTGAGCGCGAGATACGCGCCTGGGTCTCGCGGGAGGGCTTTGGGCCCACTTCGACCAGTATGCCGCGAGTTGAGGCGTTTGTACGAGAGGATGTGCTCGCCGGGCAGGGCGTTGGTTTTGCGCCGGCAGCCGAAGGGCTTGACGTGCTCTTCGTCAATCAGAGCGGTATCACCTTGCCGGTACAGGAGACTATCAGGCGCCTGGAAGCCCTATACGGCGAACCGCAGGAGCTTGTGCGTACCGGGCAGGGGTATCGAATTCGCTATGAGCTCGCCCCCCCAAGTAAGCCCGGACAAATGGTCTGGCTCGTGCAACGCAGTTTTGTCGGCGTCGAATTAACTTCGAACGCATATCTTGCCGCACCTAACCAAGAGCCTGCACCTCGCTACGACTGGCTGGACAATACCCTGGCTCTGTTTTCGCAATGGCGAATGTCGATACTTTATTCATTAGGCGGAGGCATCGCCCTGCTTGTTCTGAGTCGGCTTCTGCCGGCCAGCGCGCGCGCTTCCATCGGTAGTGTGCTCGGCGCTCTACTCGATCCTGTACTCAGATCGCTCGGGTTTTTGGGTTCGCGCTTTTTTGCACTCGTGATTGGCATTCTTCTGATTCCGTCGTTCGTGATTTCGGGTTGCACTGCAATGGCAGCCGCATCAGAGCAAGGCACGTCGTGGTTCTGGGTTGTTCCATGGATCATCGGAGTGATACTCACTATCGAAAGCAGAGACGAAGATGAGTTTCGTTACGTGATACTCGCAGAACTGGTGTTCGTCGCCACGTTCGCCGGCGTGTTCCTGGAGATGTACATCGTGGGCGCGTCGTAGGTAGGTAGCTCGAGATAGTGACTGGCATTTCAGGACACTGGTACGATAGGTTTATGAACGTAGTTGATAGTGGTGGCGCATTAGAATAAGCAACTGAGGCACGCCTACTATGATTTACCGCATAAGCTATCTATGACTGCTACGAAGCCGATAGCTGCCTGAGCTGAGAGGCCACGAAATCAAGAAGCTAACAATATGGACACCCAAATGCGCCTAAGAACAATCGGTTCGGTTAGTGTATTGTTCGTAATATTCTCAAGTATAATGGCATTTGCTCAATTGAACGACCCAGAGCCGATGCTACCGATCTATAAGGACCCACCTTACTATCCTAGGTCTGCAGCTGAACAACGAATTGAGGGCTGGGTTCACGTGGCATTTGACGTACTGAAAGATGGCACTGTAGACAAATCATCAATAGTTATCCTGGATGAGGAACCAACAGGGATTTTTACAAGACCAGCAATTCAATCGGCTGAATCTCTTAGATTCAATCCGAGACTTTCTGAAGACGGTAATCCGGTTCTTGCCAAAGGTGTAACGTATTTATTTCAGTTTGCAATGAGGGCAGAAGCTACGGATGGACATTTCTCAGATTCATATACAGGGCGCCCGCCGCCCTCAATTGAAGACTGATTTCCGCTCTGAAGCCGGTAGCTTTCTTAGGATCTTAGGAATTGAGCGGCAGTTTCTAAACTGCGGACATTCGGGTTTGACGGGCTACACTTCGTTTACTAGGTGGGAATCCCTCTACATCGGTAGGATACTACCGCCATCTTCAAATCACCGAGAACACCATGTGTAAATCATATCGATTGTTTAGAAATATCTGGGTTCTGTTCGCCTTACAAGCTTCAATAGCATTTTCCCAGCCTTTGTCTCAATTCGATATCGACTCCTATCTGGACAATCAAGTTCCAGACTTAATATCTTCCTACTCGTTACCTGGATTGGCGCTCGCTGTTTTTGGTTTTGGTGAAGATACTATAGTCAGGGCTTACGGACTAAGACAGACAAGCACTCGACAGCCGATGACTTCTTCTACGATTCTTCAAGCTGCATCTATCAGTAAAACCATGTTCGCTGTCACAGTGATGAAGTTAGTAGAGAAGGGGGTGCTTGATCTGGATGTTCCACTAGCACAATACAGCGAATACGAAACTATTGCAGCCGATAGCCGAAGTGAACTAATTACTGCCCGCATGGTGCTTAGTCACACATCTTGGAGTGGTCAAGTAATATGTGACAACCCAGTTAAGCTGCTTTCTCCAATTCAACCATCACTGATTCGTAATCCATGGGGCTGACATAGTCCAGGTACGAATGCAGCCGCTGGCTGTTGTAAAACA
>Ga0209273_10001097_pt1 | contig 26997 bp, 32 predicted proteins | sample tdAd471_FD_187126 | JGI IMG/M metagenome (GOLD analysis project Ga0209273, IMG submission 187126) | Marine sediment microbial communities from the Atlantic coast under amendment with organic carbon and nitrate - tdAd47.1 (SPAdes)... | ecosystem: Environmental > Aquatic > Marine > Coastal >...
TAAAGGCTCAATAATCGCCCATTCATTATCCGTCAAATCAAACCGTGCCATTCAAAGCTCCTTCTTTCGAAGCCTTGAATCAAAAAATTACCCGAAAATCAATAAGCCGAATTGAGTTCAGACCCTAGTCGTAGCCCGCTTCTTTTTGGTGCCGGAAGGCAAGCACATACACCGCGTCGGTCGGTATGTCGTGGCGGTAAAGCGCCACATAACCGGAATCGCCGAACGGGATGATCAGTTCGCGCAGCTCCGGCAGGTCGTCAAACGGCCGCCCGATCTCCGGTTCGGTCTCCAGCAGTCCGAACAGGCGCTCGATGGCCTGACCGGCGCGTGCCGCTGCTTGAGGATTTTTATTCGCCAGGAAACCGCGGCAGTGCTCCAGCCCCCGAGCCGCGCCCTCCGTGATGATCAGTCGTGGCACTGCGGGATCTCAGCCTCTTCATCCGAGCCCCAGGTGCTTAGCCAGTCACGCACTTCCTGACCGCTCAGGTGGCGCCCGGTTTCCTGATAGGCCGTCCAGGACGCCAGAGCTTCCTCTTTAAAACTCTCCCGCGCTTCTTCGCGCTCCACATAGTCGCGGATTGCCTCACGCATGATCCAGTGGGCCGAGCGATGCCGTATCTCGGCCAGATGCTGGATACGGCCCTTCAAATTGTCATCGAGTTTGACAGAGGTTGCCATGATGAAATCCTATTATTTAAAGGTATTACCTCCGAATACTATATCATGGATTCACATAATGACCAGATGGTTCTTCGATATCCAGCATGGCACTCAAGATATAGGTGTCGTCCGCTATTGGCTGCGACACCGGACCTTATCTGGCCGCACACCTATGGTCTCAGCATGACCCTGAAGAGACCTTCGTCACCCATCATTATACCGGTTTAAAGCTCGTCGTTTCCCATTCCACTTTGGTTGCCGCTTCATGCCGCGGCCCTCAAGACATCGACGGCGCGCCGGGCGGTCAGTATGCAGCCGGATAAAAATGTGCCTTCCAGCGACCGTTTCCCGCTGGCACCCCCCCCCAAAGCCCGCCGCTTCACCAACAGCAAACACATTCCCAAGCGGCCGCCCTTCTGCGTCCAGCACGCGACAATCCAGATCGGTTTGAATGCCGCCGAGGGTCTTGCGGGAGATAAGATGCGACCTGATGCCGATGTAGGGCAGTGCCTTCGGGTCCATGATTTTCTGATACCTGCAGGTTCGCAGCCGGTCGCCGAGCCACGCCCGCAAGTGGGTGATCCGTCTGATTTGATCATCGTTCCATTGATTTTTAGGCCGGCTCAGGCAAGCGTCATACTGGCCGAGAGTATGCGCCAGGGTCTCCGCAGAGACATATTCACCCTCAGCAAGATCATTCATCTTCGCCGCAAGTTCCGGCAAGGACTGCGCCGTTATGAAATCGCGGCACTCGCTAAGCATTTTGTTCAGGAGCCAGTCATCGCCTGATACCAGCTTAATGAGAAAGCTGACAAGATGACGGTCCCTGATAAGGGGATTATGGTCAGCACCCGAGATCGCCAGCTCGCGGCGAGCGACCCCGAGGTTCATCACATGCCAGGTCCATGGCTTCTCCAGTGCAGAGACGCGCCGGCAAAGATCGTTGGTATCGAAACCTGTCACCAGTGGCATCGGTCCAATGCGTTCGCCCCTATGGTTGAGCCACAGGGACGACCTGGTTGGCACCAGGCTAAGACCATGCCCTTCAAATTGTGGCCGGGGATGATGGACGCCTGCGGCATAGTTCCACATCCAATCAAGGTGTGTCAGCTGTCCCCCGATTTTCTGGGTTGCGAAATGCAGGCGGCCGTCATTTTCCTGTAGGCAGCCGGAGAGAATCTTGTCTGGCGGTTTTCCCCAATCTTTGCGCCAATGTTTTTTGACCAGATCGATCGAGCCACCGATACCACCCGTCGCAACTACAATCGCATCGGCGCAGATCTCAAAAGGCGTTTGGTCAGCTTCAGTAACGCCATGCACACCAACCGGCACCCCAGCCTTGGTGAGAAAACCCTCAACGCCATGTCTGAACAAACAGGTGACCCTGCCATCGTCAATGGCAGGCTTAAGCGCCGCTATCAACCTCATGGTTAGCCTCTTGGATGTTCCAGACAAGATGTGATAGCGCGGCACCGAATTCCCCGGCACATAGAGGCCGCGTTCAACCCACTGGACCATGGGTAGATATTTGATACCAAATCCACGTACCCAGTCGTGTACACGTGCTGTTACATTCTGCACATAATATTCCGCCCAAGCCCTTGGCCAGTGATCTTCCGGACCGAATTCAGCAAAGGACAACCAGTCCTTAAGGGCGACCTCCGGGCTGTCTTTGATGCCGGTTCGGCGCTGATAAGGCGTATCCACCAACATCATGCCACCAAATGCCTGGAGGGCTTGGCCGCCAAAATCGGCTTCACTACGGCGATCAACGATGGTGATGTGGCGCTTGTCGCCAGCTTCCAAAAGCTCGAGCGCCACGGTGATACCAGCGATACCGCCGCCGACAATAACAATGGCAGTATCATGTGTTCCTGCCCGCATGGTCGAGAAGCCTCTGCGTTAACCGGTAATTTTGCGGGTCAGCGCACGGCTGACAAAACGTACTTTTGTCCCCAGGTCGAAACGGTCCAGGTTGGCTTTCATCGCCCCCAGGGTGAAACGGGTTTTCCTGGAATAATCGATATCAACCTCGACCAGTACCGGCTTGCCTTCGCTGGCCGTCGCAAAAGCGCTGCGAATGCCACCGGCTACGCTGTCATTATCATTCAGGCATACATATTCCGCCCCGACTGCTTCGGCGAACGCGCTATATTTAAGGGTAGGCAACCGGGTGCAGGGTTTGCGATTATAAGGCACTTCCTGCGCTTGGGCGATCTGGCTAAGTTCACCGTCGGAAAACACGAAATAGACGACGCCCAGGCGCTCAGCCGCTGCGGTCAGCATTTCCAGCCCTGTCATCATGAAGGCCCCATCCCCAATGATGGCCGCCACCTGTTTGTCGGGGTTTTCCAGTTTGGCCGCCGTCGCCGCCGGCACGCAATAGCCCATGCAGTTGAAGTCCGTTGGCGAAATGAAGCGCCGTTCAGCCGAGATCGGCAGGAGTTCAGCGGCCAGAAACGTGTGATTGCCATCATCCGTTACGACCAGAGCGTCGCTTTCCAGCTGTGCATCAAGTGCCGAGAAAAACAGCCCGGGATTTACCCGCCCGCCACTATCATGGGCGAGCCATTCATCACGATAGGCCTGCTTGCTGCGGGAGATTTGACTGGCCGGTGCTTCACGTTTGGCAGAAGCGGCACGGGCTAACAGAGCGTCCGCAAGGGCGGACATGGCTTCTTCCGCATCCGCCTCAATAGCGACATTGGCTTCATAGTTGGCGCCGAGCGCCTCGGGATTGATATCCACATGAATAACCTTCGGTGGCACCGGATTCGAAAAACTGCCCGTGGCAATCTCGCCGAAACGCACACCAACAGCCAAAAGGGTATCACATCCCTTAAAGGCGTCCTCCGCCGCAGGCACTGCAGCCGGGCCAAACCCCATGCCGGTGTGAAGCGGATGATCGTGCGGAAACGCGGCCAACCCTTGTAGGCTGGTAGCAACGGGCGCACTAAGATGTTCAGCAATACGTACAATATGGGCCCGCGCGCCACGGGCACCCCATCCCAGGAAGATGCATGGTTTTTCAGACGTCGCCAGCAGATCCGCTGCCTCATCCAGGGCAGCGCTGTTGAGCAGTTTGCCGCAACGCTTGATCACCGGCGGCGCGGGAAGCGCAGGAACCGGCCCTTTGGTAAATTGGATATTCACTGGAATTTCCACATACACAGGGCCCGGCTCGCCTGTTACTGCGGTTTCATAGGCCTCAAAAATGGTCGGCATCACCTCGGCTTGACTGCGCACCTGGAATGTCTTTTTGGTGATAGGTCTCATGAGGGCCTGAAGGTCCATCTCATGCAACTGATATTTATGGCCGGTGTCTGTTCGCACGCCCCCGGAGACCACAAGCATGGGAATGCCGTCCAGGAAGGCTTCACCGATCCCGCTCATGGCATGTGTCAAGCCTGCCGCGGGCACCACCACCAAGACGCCAATGCCGTCCGTGGTGCGGCTAACGGCATCTGCCATGAAGGCGGCGCCAGCTTCATGGGTTACAAGTATTGGCCTGATCTGGTTGGATTTATTCAGTTCATCATAAATCTCGGTTGTGTGCACGCCGGGAATCCCGAACGTATGCCTCACTCCAAGCTGCTCAAGAGCATTACAAAATAGCCAAGCACCTGTCTTTTTCATTTCGTGTGTCCTTAGATTTATGCCGGATCAAGCATTCGCCGCCCCAGGTTCCTGCGATGGCGTGCTCCTGCTGAAGCACCTCCCGGTTTTGATGAAGGATATATGAAGACGCTTGCTTTTATAGGTTATAATCGGCCATATATATAGTCATATTCGGCCACAGGATAGTATAATGAACCTATATTCCAGTTATTGGGTCGCCCTGGAAAGACTGCTTTCGGAGGGGAATGCCGGTGCGCCCATAAGGGAACAGTCGCAACTGGCCGGACTTCACGACATACCTGAACTGACGACACGGCAGGAAATGCTTGAACTGCTCGCGCGGTGCATAGAACACCAACGCGACAAATCCTTGGCCCTGAAGTTGGGACAGTCGCTCCAGATCATGTCGCTCGGCCTTCTGGGTCTGGCCGTCGTCAACTGTCGGACGATCACCCAGGTCGCTCGCCTCCTTGTTCGTCACAGCCCGCTCCGGTCATCAGGGGCAAGGCTTCGACTGGTGGAAACCGAACAGGCTCTGAAGCTCAGCTTTATCGAGCCAAAACCTCCTGTCCCTACTCACCCTTATCTGGCGCATGAATTGTTTTTCAGCAGCGTGGTAGGCGCAATGAACCGATTGACGGGGAATTCGCTTGATGGGGCGTGCCTGGAGTTGGCCGGGCCTGGACATCAGAGCCCGGAGGCTTATAGCGCGCTCATCGGAATACCTGTAGAAACAAACTGCGCCCTGAACCAACTTGTTATCGGGAAGCAACTGGCAAACACTGAGTTTGCTGTGACGGTCGGTGATGCGTCTGCCGAACTGAATTTACGGCTCTATGAAAGCTTGTTACGGCACCGGGCACCAGAAACTGGGTTTGCCGGCTCAGTGCAGTCAATAATGCTACGGTCGATCGGGCAGTCAATGGATGCAAAAGCGATCGCAGAAGCTTTGAATATGAGCGAGCGCACCCTGAGGCGCCGACTTGACGAAGAAGGGGCTTCCTTGCGAACCCTGCGGCATAACCTGCTTAAACAGGTCGCGTGTCAGTATCTGGAAAGTACCGATTTGTCAGTCGCTGAAATTGGCGATATGCTGGGCTTCAGTGAGTATCCCAACTTTCGTCGGGCGTTTCTCCACTGGACTGGCCACAGTCCTGCAAGGCACCGGGCACTTAAAAATCTCGTAGTCACGTGATCTAAATCGGCCCTTCGCTGGCGATCCCGGTGATCAGAATCACGAAGCAGAAGTGGCAACCATCAAAATGCCCCGGTCAGGTTGCCCTTGTACCATCATGCTGTGTCTGTGCTGCAATGTCGGTCGACAGGCCTGTCAATTCCAATACCGCCTTCAGACGGGAAAGGTCCGCGTGGGGCAGGTCGAAGGCAGTACGCCAATCCTTGTGTGGGGCATAAAGGACAGCATGCCCGATCCCAGCATAGCGCAGGAGGCGGGGCATCATGTCTTCGTCCTCGGGTTCAACCGCCACCAGAAGAGAAGCCCGCCGCGCATTCGCGCAGTGCCAGGCAACTGCCCCCGGGTCACAGCGCCGGTGCAGACCTTCGCCATAGGCGACCGCGACCGCTTTGCCCTTATACTCAACCTTGTACCCCAGCATGGGGCCCGCCCATTTTGGCCCCCGCATCATCATGCGCACGATCTGCCAGGCGGTTGAGGCTTTCCTGGTCAGCTTCCATAGGTGACGGGCAGATGCCCCTAGACCGGGCGGCAGCAGCGGCATATGGGTCCAACTGAAAACGGAGATCGAGACATCGCCAGGCAAGGATATGTGCTCCCCTTTTCTGGCCGGGCACAACGTCACCCCTCTCGTGGGATGCTGTCGCTTGAAATACCGGCACAGCCAGGCCGAAGCGACAAGCGTGACATTGCCACCGCGATGGGGCCGGTTCAGGACATCTATCGTTCCGCCAAGATGTTCCGGGTGGCCGTGGGTGAGAAGGATGAAAACGTCGCCGCTATCCGGAAAACGGGTGCCTTTTGGCGGGTCGATGAATATGGACGGCACCCCAGGACCGTGCAGGTGGAAACCCGACCAGCCCAGATAGTCTATGGCATATGGACATGGTTTGTCGGTCATGCCGCGTCTTCCAGTTTTGTTTCGGGTTCAGGCCGCGGCGTATGCAGATGCGCTTCCTTCAGGGCCTTGTAATTGCGCATCAGGCCGGCAAACATGCGGATATAATGCCAGGACCAGTTGCCCGGACGCCACAGGCCGAGCTTCAGGGCGGCCCGACGGATCACCCGCGAATAGGCCTGGCGCATCAACTGGTAAAGGCGCTTGGGCGGCGTTTCCGTGGGCAGGAGAAAATGCTGCAGGTCATAGAGCTGCCGGTCATTTGAGACGAGGTCCTGTTCCACTTTCCGGTACAGCGGCGTGCCGGGCAATGGCGTCAGGGGCGTGAATTCCGTCAACAGGATGGCGGGATGCCGCTTCACATAATCGTCAATGGCCAGAAAATCCTTCTCTTCGAAGTGGGGCTCAACAAGGAAACCGGCACTCATGCCTATACCAAGATCATCAAGGATCGCGAGGGCTTCTTCGTCCCGGCCTTTCTCCACCCGCTTGCCGGTTCGCTTCAGGGCCTCATAATCCAGACTTTCCAGGCCCGACATCACCAACTGCAGGCCCGCCCGCGCCCAGAGGGCGAAAAGCTCCCGGTTTTCCACGATGGAATCCACCCTGGCATAGGTGAAATAGCGTTTCTTGATCCCGGCAGACAGCAGCATCTCCCCAAGCTTCCACATCCGTTCGGGATCATGAAACGCATGGTCATCACACAGATAGACAAACTCTTCCTCAAGGCCGGCGATTTCCTCGAGCAACAACTCCGGCGACCGCGGAATGAACCCGCCATGGGAATAAATCCTGCAGGAACAGAAGATGCAGGGGAAGCTGCACCCCACCGAGCTGCGTACCGCCGCGATCCGGCGTTCCCAGAGATAGAAATATTTATGCCGGTACCGGGCAGTCAGCGACCGGTCGGGCATCGGCTGGTGGTCCAGCGTCAAAGGCAGCGGCCGGGGCTTTGTCGGCGTCAACATGTTACCCTCGCGGATCATCAGCCCGTCGATATGATGAAAAGTCCGGCCGCCATCAGCGACGGTATCGCATATGTCCCGAAAAGATTCGGTGCCCTCCCCGCGCACGACCAAATCGATGGCCGGATCCAGAAAATCCTGTGGCCACACGGTGGGGTGATGCCCGCCGACAACGGTAATACAGTGCGGCGCTGCCAGGCGCGCGCGCGCAAGCGCCCGTTTGGCGGTTTCCACATGCACAACTTCAGAGGTAACCCCGACAATGTCGGGAATAAAGTCCCGCAGGGTGCGGTCCAGATCCCGGGGCGCGACCTCCATATCCACCAGGCGGACCTCGTGGCGGTCACCCACCATGGCCCCAAGCAGCTCCAGATTGAGGGGTTCGATTTTGGCGATATTCTTTAACCCGATGGTATGGTCGCCACAGGGCGGGTTGATCAGCAGAATTTTCATGATGGCTCCTGTCGCGGAAGAGAAGTCGGGGCGGGCTGTGCCTGCAGCCAATCGAGTGTGTCCCTGAGTGTGATATCCAGAGGGCGTGTCTCCAGCCCGAGGTCCCGGCGCGCCCTGTCGGCCTTAAAATACCAGTAATAACGTGACAGCCGGACCCCGGCCGTTGTCAGGGTGCCGTGTGGGGAGATGGTCTCCGCAAGTGCGGCGGCTGCCAGCGCCAACTGGTAGGGAATCTTGAGCCACGGCGGCCGGGCACCGCACTGGTGCGCGATCCGGGCCACCAGGGCCGCCAGGGCGATATTTTCCCGTCCGGCAAGGATATAATGATCTTCGGGGGATGGGCACAGCAGGGCCGCTACAGTGGCGGCGGCCACATCACGCACGTCAATGGGGTTAACCCCGCCACCGAGGCGCAAAGGCATCCGGTTGCGGCGAACGAGGTCCAGGAGCTCCATACCGTTCCTCAAACTGTCACCGGGGCCCAGCACGAAAGTGGGGCTCAGCGTGATAACGGGGTCGCCATGTCTCCGAGCCTCAAGGGCCATCTCATGGCCGGCCCGTTTCGCCGTTACATAAGGAACACCCGCGTTCGCCAGATTGAACGAAGCCTGCTCATCGAGGGCGCCTGCCGGCCGATCAGCCGGGAGCGCCCCGACAGCGGATGTGCTGGACATGACAAGCAACCGCGCCAGACCGGCATCACGGGACGCCGCCAGCATGTTCCGCATGCCTTCGACATTGACCTGCCCCAGCGCAGCCTTGTCCGCCGCCTGAACGGAAACGAACCCGGCGACATGAACCGCCGCGGCAACACCGGACAGGCTGTCGGCAAGGGAGCGGGGCTCAAGAATATCGGCGTATCTCACCATCGTTCCGGGCGGCAGCGACTGCCCGGCCGCATCCGGCGACCGGGCAAGCGCCACAGGCCGGTACCCGGCATGTATCAGTGCCTCTGTTACATGTCGGCCGATAAAGCCTGTCGCCCCAGTTACCGCAACACGGCTGCCTTTTGAAATACCGAGCATGATGCGCCCCACCTGTTCGCGTCAGGCGGGAACGGTAAGCCATAAGACATCAAGCTGTGCTTGATCCAGATCAAGCAATCTCCGGCAAAGCGCGCGGACGCCAAACGCACTTGTTTTGCTTCACCGCTGGCCTGCCCTTTGACATGGAAGGAAACAGCTTCATAGCGTGGCGCACACCATCCCCCCTGGGATATTGCCCGAGCCGGCACGAACCGGCCCGGGTGATCATGTATTTTGGGTCAATGGCCCTGGCCGCCGCAGGAACCGCAGCAGATGCTGTCTTCCTGTTGACTGTTCATCGACATCGACGTGGTCCCACCTTCAAGGATCGGTGTCCCTGAAGACCCAGCACCTGCAACAACAGCTGTCGTCGGCTGCTGTGATCTGGTGTCGCCGATGGTGAATAGGCCTTTCACAACCTGCCAGCTTACGGCCACCGCACCGATGATGAAGACGATGTCGCCAACAGTGCGGACCCACCGCAAGGTTTGCAGGAGGTCGCCCTGCATGAAGCTTTCGCTTCTTGCATACCAAAGCCCTTCGGAAGCACTGGCGACAAACTGGATGATGCCGACCGGCAGCAAGCTGGTGACCAGCATCAGAACAAGGCCGCCATTCAGGCAACGGAACCCCCATTTCATCAGCTTTTCGTCAAAGACCATCCCGGGCCGGATATAGCGCAATACCAGTATGGTGAAGCCCAGGGCGAGGAAGCCATAGACACCAAACAGGGCGGCATGGGCGTGTGTTGCCGTGGTATTCAGCCCCTGGACATAATAGAGCGCAATCGGCGGATTGATGGAGAAGCCAAGAACGCCTGCCCCAAGCATGTTCCAGAAAGCGACCGCCACGAAGAAATAGAGCGGCCATTTCATCTGGTCCATCCAGGGCGCGCGATGCTGCAGTTTCCAGTGTTCCCAGGCTTCGTGACCCAGGACAATCAGGGGCACAACCTCGAGCGCGCTGAAGGTGGCCCCCACAGCCATCACCGGCGTGGTGGTGCCGGAAAAATACAGATGGTGGAACGTGCCCGGCACGCCGCCCAGCATGAACAAGGAGGCAGATGCGAGAGCGGCAATGGTTGCCATCCGCTTTGAAACCAGCCCCATACTGGAGAAAATAAAGGCCAGCGCCGCCGTTGCAAAGACTTCAAAGAAGCCTTCCACCCACAGGTGAACAATCCACCAGCGCCAATATTCCATGACGGAAATATGGGTCCGCTCGCCATAGAAAAACCCGGCGCCATAGAAGAAGCCAATGGCAACAACCGACGCCGTAAACAGGGCCAGAAGATGCTTGTCGCCGGGCTGCATCAGGGCGGGAAGGATTCCGCGCATCATAAGCCCCAGCCAAAGCACGATCCCGGTGAATTTGCCAATTTGCCACAGGCGGCCAAGGTCGACATATTCATAGCCCTGGTGGCCCAGCCAGAAATTCCATTCCGCGGGCATGATCTGGGCAATCGCCAGATAGTTTCCAACGAATGAACCGACTACAACAAGGATAAGCGCCCAGAACAGGACATCGACACCAAGCTTCTGATATTTCGGATCTTTCCCGCCGTTGATGATGGGGGCCAGAAACAGGCCCGCGGCAAGGAACCCGGTCGCGATCCAAAACAGCGCCGACTGGATGTGCCATGTTCTAACAAGTGTATAGGGAAACCATTTGGAGGTCTCGATACCATAGAAACTTTGGCCTTCCACCGTATAGTGCGCCGTGAAACCACCCAGGAAAACCTGGAAGGTAAAAAGGGCAACGACAATGAAAAGATACTTGCCCAAAGCCTTCTGCGAAGGTGTCAGTTGAAAGCGGGTCAAAGGGTCACGGGCGGGTGCTTCAGGGTCTTTTTCGTCTTCCCCGCGCATGAAGGACCAGGCCCACACCAGGCCACCCACACCGGCAATCAACAGGACAACGCTGACAATGGACCAGACGACATTCTCTGCCGTTGGGACATTGTTGATCAGGGGCTCGTGTGGCCAGTTGTTGGTATAGGTTGCGGTGCTGCCGGGCCTTTCGGTCGCGGCGGCCCAGGCTGTCCAGAAAAAGAACTCCGTCAACCGGTCCCGGCGCTCTGCGCTTGGCAGCACCAGCTCTTTCATCGCGTAACTGTCGCGTGTTTCCCGAAGCTCCGGCGCGCCACCGAAAAGCCGGGAATAATAGTCGGCCGTCTGGTAAATGGCCTCAAGCCTGCGCGGTGACAGCACCAGTGTGTCGGTCGCTGCGTCATAGCTGTTGGTTCGGTAGGCCTCTGCCAGTTCATATCGAAGGCTGTTCTGTTCCGCCCCCGACAATTGACCGTAAGGCCGCCCATAGACATCCTGGGACGCCAGCTCAAGCCACGCCATCAGCTCCCGGTGCAACCAGTCTGCGGTCCAGTCCGGCGCCTGATAGGCACCGTGCCCCCAGATGGAGCCCAACTGCATGCCGCCAACCGACTGCCAGGCGGTCTGGCCATCCAGAATGCTGTCGCGGGTCATGATGACGGCGCCATCCTCGGATACCACGGCCCCGGGGATTGGCGGCGCTTCGCGGTAAACCTCGCTGCCGAAATACCCAAGCAACCCGAACGTGACCGCAAGGGTAGCGATCAATGTCCACCAAAGGCGGTAATATTTAGCCATGGGCCGCTCCCTTCAGGTTGCGTGCGAACAGGACGTCATTTTCCAGATGAATATGGGACGCCAGATCTGCCACAAAGGCCTCCAGCCCCAGATATAGGGCGCACCATGTATTGCAGGCCCCTTCAGGCGGTACGCAGCCCCCTGTCAATTCGTCCAACTGGGCCAGCTCCTGGACGTGCCCTTCATGTTCAGCCATCATCACGCGCATCGGCGCGCTTGCCATGCCACCCTGACCTTGCGCCAGCATCGGGAAGAGGATCGCTTCTTCCTTCTGCATATGCTGCTCCAACTCCAAGGCCAAATGATGCAGGAACTCTGTCAAGCCATGTGGGCAGGCCGGATTGTCGCCATGCACGCTTTCAACCCTGTGCGCCAATCGTTTCAGCTCGGCCAATTGTTCGCGGTGGACTTTGTGAAACCGGTTCAGGATGAATTCAACCAGGTCCGCGTCACTCCAGGTGTCCATAATCCGGGTGTCTGCGGCGACGCCGGGAAGCGCGCCCAGCGCATCCGCGATCTCTTTCACGTCCACTCCGCGCTTGACGGCTGCCTCACGCAATGTGTGCTCGCCGCCACAGCAAAAGCTCAGTCCATATTGGTGGAAAATTGCGGTTGCTCCAGGCAGCTCCTGCGCTAACTGGGCCAATGACCTATCCAGCATACTCATGATTATCTCCATAAAACAGCGGTTCACCTGACAGCAGGCGCGGGGGTCCGGTTGGTCGGCCGGGATTTAATAAATGCATTTTACATACATCTTTAAAAGATGCAATCTACATTCATGTTTAAAGTTGCCGATGAGTTGCTGATTGGCTACATGAAGGATTGAGATGCTTTTATAAGGCTGCAATTCTGATAGTTGGCACCACTGCGCAAACCCCGCCCACATGGAACAGACTGATGCACATCACCCGTTACACAGACTATTCACTTCGTGTGCTTCTTTATCTGGCGGTACACACCAAAGATCTTGCGACAATCAAGATGATTGCCGACAGCTATGGCATCTCCAGGAACCATCTGATGAAGATTGTGCAGCACCTGAGCGCCAAAGGATATGTTGAAGCCGTGAGAGGAAAGAACGGCGGCCTCAGATTGGCCGACGAGCCAGAGCAGATCAATATCGGCAAGCTGGTGCGCGATATGGAACAGGGTTCGCCGCTGGTGGAATGCTTTGGCGCAGACAACGAATGCGTGATCACACCAGCCTGCCAGCTAAAACACATCCTTGCGGAAGCCATGGAAAGCTTTTTCAAGACGCTCGATCAATATAGCCTGGCCGATATGTTGCTCCCCAAGCACATGAAAAACCTCGAACAAATCCTCGACGCTCTGCAACGTAAGCCCTAATGCTTAGCCTGCCCATAGAAGCCAGCAATCATAAAGGACTGACACACGGCCGATAGAAGCGCCAAGTCGAAAAAGTCAGAAAATCACCTTGCAAAACTGGGGGCATCCACCCTATCAGGTCAGTGCCGCTGCATCACCATAGCGTAGATCCGACATACAGCTGACCCAAATTGATTTCGATCAAGTGACAGGGGACATTTTTTTGTTACCGATGTCTCCATTAGGGCAGGATGAGAAGATATATGCCCAGGTTCTTGTCAACATTTCTGACGCTGAGAGGCAGACTGGTTTTTCTGATATGTCTTGCGACGCTTCCGGCAATTCTGTTCGCTTTTTACCTCGCCCACACTGAGCGCGCCTCGGCGCTGTTGCGCATGGAACAGGACGGGCGCCATGTGATCAGCCTGATGACACGCGAGCACCTGAACCAGATGACGGGTGCCAAAAGCCTCCTGAAGTGGCTGTCGGACCGGATGGCGACGCAAGGCAGCGAAACCCTGGTCTCGGATCCTCAATTCCTTGCGGCGCTGCTCGCGGGGCATCCGCAGCTCGGCAATATCGCTATCCTTGCGCCTGATGGAGAGGTCCTCAACAGTGCCTATCCCTTGGCAGGTTCGGTCAATATGCATGAGTACGATGCCATCCAACGGGCACTTCATTCGCCGGAAGTCGAGACGGGAGCCTATGTCATTGGTCCCATTGTGAAGCGACCTCTCTTGCATCTGGCCTATGCCATCAGGGATTCCCGCAACAAAGTGCGCTGGGTTGTTTTTGTTGCAATAGACCTGAATTGGTTGGAGCAACTGACACGCTCCATCGAATTGCCGACAGACCATATCCTGTTGGTAACGGATCGGGAGGGAAGAATCCTGACCGGGTCAGCAACCCCTGGCGCTGTCGATTTGCCCATCGGCACGAAGGTTCAGGAACTGACCGGGTTGGCGGCTCAACAGGGCGGCGGGACCGTTTCCGCCCAAATAGGTGGGCAATCCTATTATTTTGTTACAGCCTCCATGCAAGATATGCCAGGTATCCTTGTGGCAAATGCCTTGCCGCAGGCGCAGATTACCCGCAAGGCGAATGGCATCTTCTACCGAACTCTTGGGTTGCTCGGCCTGCTGACACTGTTCACGGTGGTTTCAGTTCTGATCGTCGAGGAAATTGCGCTGCTCAGGGTCATTCGCGCCTTGTCCCAAGCGACGCAAAGATTTGGCGACGGCGATTATACGGTGCGCATCGACATTCCCCGTGGATATGGCGAACTGCAGGACATGGCGGTCGCGTTCAACGCGATGGCAGCAACACTCATGCGTCGCCACCAGGAAATCACGGAGGCCCATCGGCAGTTGGAGCGCCTCGCCCAGCATCTCCAAGTAGCCCGCGAAGCTGAAGCCCAACGCATTTCCCGCGATCTTCATGACGAAGTGGGTCAGGTTCTCACCAGCATAAAAATGGACCTTGCCCGCTTTCAAGGCAAATGCGCCCATAAGGCGTCGCCGGAAATCGACCGCATGATCGGCGAGAGCGTCGGCGCCATGCGGGACAAGATCGATGGAACCGTCGCCTTCGTCCGCCGGTTGGCGTCCGATCTGCGCCCGCCAGTACTGGACCGCATGGGACTGTCGTCGGCGATCGACCTTCTGGCGCGCCGCCTGGAAACGGATGCCGGATTGGTTGTCGATGTTGAAGAGCGGGATGTACCTGAATCGCTCAACTGGCTGGTTTCCACCACTCTCTATCGCATCGTGCAGGAAGCCCTGACCAATATATCGCGGCATGCGCACGCGTCGGAAGTGGCGATTCGCTTACTGAGAAAGAACGACACCATCCTGCTTTCGATATGGGACGACGGCCGGGGATTCGATCTCGGCTCAGGGGATGGGGAAACATTGGGGCTCACAGGTATGCGCGAACGCGCCCGTTTGGTCGGAGGCGCATTTGCCATCGAAAGCGAACCTGAAAGGGGGACGAAGATAAGTGTCTCCGTACCTGTGACCCCAAGCTGGGACGGTGCCTATTCTGTTTAGCGGTGTAGGACAAATGCTGACACACACTTCCCTTGCAACTGGCATGTTTTTCAGTTTTCACCCGATACCGGATCACGCGGGTCCGTCATAACCTAAATCCTCAAATCCAACCGATATGCAGGAGCACAACATACGCGACTGTTTGTGTTGTAGTGAAAATGAGGAAAATTCCCATGGCAGACAATATCCTGACTTCCAGCCATGCCGCTTCGTCTTCCGGTATCGGTGCCGATGTCGCCATGGGCGATTGCGTGCTCCCGGTGCAGATGGGGCGGGATGCCGCCGCCGATGCCTACAAGAAAAGTGATTTCGGTACAGGGCCGCTATTTCTTCGGTCGTTCCTGTGCACGCCCTTCTTGGGATTTGCTGTTGCACTTACGGCGCATTTAACCAGCCAAGGCATGTCAAACAGCACAGCAGGACTCTTTTTCCCGGTCGGCTATATCATGCTGTGGGCGCTCGGTTGCGAGATGGCGACCGGTAGTTTTTCCATCATGGCGATCGGTGTTTGTGCCCGGACCGTTGGCCTTTTGGCGTTGGTCCGAAACTGGATAGTGACCTATATGGGCAATCTGGCTGGTGGTGTCTTTTTTGCTTTTATGCTCTGGTTCTCCCTTACCAAAGGTGGGAACTTGGAGGCAAACGGCCTCTTGAGCGTGATCGGACATATTGCTGAAAAGAAGATTGCCTATCGCCATTTTGGTGTTTCCGGCTGGTAGGCCGCCATGGGTATGGGAATTCTCTGCAACTGGCTCGTCAGCCTTGCGCCGATCCTGTCGAAAGGCACACATAATACGGCCGGAAAGATAATGTTGATGTGGCTGCCGCTTGCCACCTTCTTTTCCATCGGTTTTGAGCATGCGGTCGTTAATATGTTCGTGTTTCCCCTCGCCTTGCTCTGTGGCTCGGATGTGAATTTTCAAGACTGGTGGATATGGAACCAGATTCCTGTCACGATAGGCAATATTACCGGTGCTGTTATCTTTAACGGCATTTTGTGGTACAAAAGCCATGAAAAGACCGCGAAGGGACACTGAACCGGCATAAAGGCCCAGTATATGCGAATTCTGCTCGCCGACGACCATCATATGTTCCGTTCCGGCTTGCGCCGTATTCTGGAAGATGACTTTCCCAATGCCGCCATTGAGGAAGCCGCGTCGTGCGGCGAGACCCTCGGGCAACTCAACCGGCAGGCTGTAGACTTGCTTATCCTTGACATCGCCATGGGCAAGGAGAATAGCCTCCATATTCTGCCGGACATCAAAAGGAACTATCCCGATATACCGGTTCTCCTGCTCAGCATGTATGATGACAAACAGTTCATTGTCCAAGCCTTGCGGGCAGGCGTATCGGGCTACCTGACCAAGGAACATGCCCCGGAAGAATTGATCCGCGCCATCCGTACCATCCTGGCGGGCAGACGGTATGTCAGTGCGTCCGTGGCCGCCCATCTTGCGGATTATTTAGCCATCGGCAGTTCGGAATTTCCCCATCAAACCCTTTCCGCCCGGGAGCATGAAGTTTTTCTGATGATCGCGGCTGGACAGTCCGTCTCCGATATTGCGAAGGAACTATGCCTAAGTGTGAAGACGATCAGCACCTATCGCACCCGTATTCTTGAGAAAATGGATGTGGGGTCCAATGCCGAACTGATGCGTTACGCCATGCAACACGGACTGGTGACATAGGGCGTAGGACAAATCCTGACGTAAAAAACAGCATATCTCCTATAGAATAGAGGGAATCCGCCCGATACCCGGAGACAGGCCTTGCCCGTTATACTCATGGGTATGAACGACGTATCTACCATATCGAAAAAAAGCAGTGCGCCCAGGATGGTCTCTTCGGATAGGCACGTTCTTTCCCTTAGCTATCTGCAGAGGAGACTTGCGGTTCTTCATCCCGCTTATTTTGCGCTGGTGATGGCAACCGGGATTGTTTCTATTGGTTGTCAGTTGATGGGGTTGAGTGAAGTTGCAACCCTCCTATTCTGGATCAATGTACCCGCATATGCTGGCCTTTGGTTGATATATGGGGCCCGAGCCTGGCTCTTTCCTTCCTCGTTCATGGCAGACTGGATATCCCATAAACGGGGCTTCGGATTCTTCACTCTGGTGGCAGCCACCAATGTCCTCGGATCGCAGTTTTTCCTCATGGAAAACAATGTGGCAGTTGCCGAGATATTCTGGTGGGCGGGCTTCGCTCTATGGCTCGTATGCACTTACAGTATTTTTGTCCTGCTGGCAGTTCAAAAGCAAAAACCGCCGATCGAAGAAGGAATCAACGGTGGCTGGCTGATCGCCGTGGTTGCGACCCAGTCGGTCAGTGTGCTCGGCGCACTGGTCAAACCCAGTATTCTCGGCAGCGATGACCTTTCCGCAGTACTGCTGCTGTCCTTCTGGCTGTTCGGCGGGATGCTCTATATCTGGCTCATCTCGCTCATCTTCTACCGCTATATGTTTTTCCGTTTCGAGCCATCCGATCTGATCCCGCCATACTGGATCAACATGGGAGCCGTCGCCATCACAACCCTGACCGGGGTCGAACTGATAAATGCATTTGAAGGCGTGCCTGCAATCCAGGGGATGCTGCCTTTCATCAAGGGAATGACGACCATGTATTGGGCGACAGCCACCTGGTGGATACCGATGCTGTTGGTACTCGGCGTCTGGCGTCACGGTATACGCCGCTTCAAGCTGACCTACGATCCGCTTTATTGGGGGCTGGTGTTCCCGCTTGGCATGTATGCGGTTTGCACCTTGAAGCTGGGTGCAATCCTCGGCGTACCCATGTTTATGATTGTGGCGAGGATTTTCATTGTAGTGGCCCTGATTGCATGGCTTCTGACCTTTCTCAGCATGATCAAGAGGCCTCTTTATGCTGTGTTGCTCGTGGCGAGAACAGGGTCGCGGGATACCACCATTTTTCCTGATACTCAATTAAACGGAGGAGACAGAGAAAATGCGCAACGTTGAAGACAAGCCTTTGAGTGCGGATGACAGGATCAGACAGGGGATTCTGGATATGATCATCGGCACATTGGCGCTCATTCTGGGCATCCTCTTCTGCTCGACCACAATCACTTTCGGAACTGTAGAGACTGGTGGCGAGAGTACCGGCTTTTTGGTGGAAGGGCTGATCGCTGGCGGTTTGGGGGGCCTACTGTTCTGGCTGGGTGCCGCACAGTATCTGAAGGCTGCGCTCGAAGCCGGATACACCGATGATTCTCTCTGAAACACAACGCCATGCAAGCAACCGTGAGGAGATAGATATGAGCAAACCAACATCCAAACCCGTAACCCCAGCAACAGGGACACTGTCGGATACGACAGGTCAAGAAAGGAGCAATGAAATGAATATGGAAAACAGGCGCATGCATACCGGACAAAGGCTGGTGTTCGCAGGATTCGGCATCGCTGTTCTCGGGCTGGTCCTATACAGCATGGCAGGCTTTTCGGCCGAAGCGGCCCAGACAGAGCCAGTATTCATCAAGGAAAGCCTTGGCATTGTGGGTATAGGTGTCGTCGTATGGCTGATCGGCGTCGTTAAATATCTGAACGGGGCTATCGAATCCAATGCGGCAGATGACCACAACATCCTGTGAGATGGCTTGCTGAAAAGTCGGATATCCGACAATTAGTATCGAACTTTCCAGAGAGCAGAAGCATGGTCTGAATGTGACGATGGGGAACACTCGTCAAAGCTGAACTCGGCACGGGATAGCGTGCCGTCTGTGCGCCCGCTCTTGTCCCACACCGGGATATGCGGTTCGATCCCCCGGTCCACGAGCCAGCCAAGAAGCCTTCCGGTGCCATAGGCACTGTCGGCAGCGATCCGCTGCGGCTTGATCCCTTAGCGCGCCTCTGTCCTGTGTCTTGGTTGAGGCAACTTCCTTCGAGATACGCGCTGGCGTTGCCTCCACATCGACAATCACGGCATGCTCATTGTCGATGAGATAGTTGACACCATAGGCGAACTGAACGCGCAGGCGACCCTTGGTGGTCCAGGCAGCACAGGGATCGGACGGCGACAGCGCCCGAGGCTTGCGCGTCGGGTTGTCCGGCGAATGCTCGGTATCAAGGGCGTCCAGATATTCGCGCACTGCCCGGCTCTGGCTTTCGGTGTCAGCCCAACTTGTTGGCGCCACCTCGATCCGCTGGAAGCGGCTGGCGTCGGCCTCGATCACGCTGGCGTCGATGGCAAAGCCTTCTCCGCCCACAAGACCTGCCGCCATGCAGGTCTGTACCGAGCGTTCGAAGATATGGCGCAGGATATCACTCTCACGGAACCGGCCATGCCGGTTCTTGGAGAAGGTCGAATGGTTCGGTACCTGGCCTTCGAGCCCCAACCGGCAGAACCAGCGATAGGCCAGATTGAGGTGAACCTCGTCACACAGGCGACGCTCTGACCGGATACTGAAGCAGTAGCCGATGATCAGCATGCGGATCATCAGTTCCGGATCAATCGACGGTCGGCCGGTCGAGCTATAGTGGGGTTCCAGCCGTGTTCTGATGTCACCGAGGTCGAGATAGTGATCAATCTGACGCAGCAGATGATCCAATGGCACATGGCTTTCCAGGTTGAACGCGTAAAACAGCCCTTCCTGCATCACCTGCCGTTCGCCCATCATCATTCAAGCTCCCCCTATGGATCATAGGAGAAGTGAATCACGACAGGCGCCAACTGGCGAGCAGTTTTTCAACAGCTTCGGCGAGTTTCGGTCGATAGGTCGGCATCGCTTCAACGTCAGCAACGTACGCAACAACGGATGTCAAGATTCGTCCGGTAGCGCGAGATAGCGGTAGAAGGTGGCTCTTGAGATTTTCAACGTCTCGCAAATCTGATTGATGCTGAGCCCGTGATCCTTATGCATTCGTTTGGCGGTTTTGACCTTGGGATCGCCCGGGCCGATGGGCTTACGCCCGCCCAAGCGACCGCGGGCACGCGCTGCTGCCAGGCCAGCCTTTGTCCGTTCCTGAATTAGCCGCCTTTCGAATTGAGCAAGTGAAGAAAATATATTGAACATCAATTCACCGGACGCTGTCGTCGTGTCGATCGCGCCGTCGCATAGTGAGCGGAACCCGATACCCTTTTCCAGAAGCTCCGCGACTAAAGTTACCAAGTGCGGCATTGAGCGGCCCAAGCGGTCCAGCCTCCAGACGATCAGCGTATCCCCTGCGTTTAGGGCCTCAAGGCATTTATCCAGTCCCGGCCGTGCCGTGCGCGCGCCGGATGCCTTGTCGATGAAGATATTTTCTTTCTCGCAGCCGGCTTCGATCAGCGCATCAACTTGCAGCCGAACATCCTGTTCTCCGGTGCTGACTCGGGCATAGCCAACCAAATTTTCCATGAGTTGTCCCTTGTTATCTGCGTGAGAGCGATATTCGTCTTACTTTCCTGTGATATATACGAGTTTCTGATACTATAAAATATGAGATGGATGAATGAAACAATTTCTCTGCCGATATCAGTTGGCTAACGTCAATCGCATAGTTGTCTCGTCAAACGAACGTTTTCTGAGACACCCCATTTAGGACAATACCGATCCGTTGCACCAGCCCAGTCAGTGAACTAGGTTGGCCGTTCTTGCAGCTATGTGGTGATTGGACCTTAGTGTATGTCGTTTTTCGCAGCTACCCGGTCACCGGCCTGATTATGGCAACAAAGTACGCAAATCCAAATGTTCATGATTTGTCCAAATTAGCGTACAGATTGACACTGTTCTTGTTGGGAAACAAATTACTGCTGATGATGTGGCTTAGTTTCCAAAATTACGGTTTTGAAAGCTATATGGAACTGGAAACCGTAAGTTTCTGTTCAAATGCCCCCGCTGGTCCTATCTGGAACATCATTTGAAACCCGAACTACCAATGCTGAAGTCGGCTGACCGGCAGCTCGTAAGCCAGGACGTCATCGGTGGCAACAATCTCGCAATTGTAACGACGTCGTCCATTTTGACTATCGAGAACAAAGGCCGGCAACACCGGTTCAATAGTATCGAGACGCTGGGCCTCGCTGAAGGGCCTGACGGATGGAAGGTGGTTCACGCCCATTGGTCCTCCCGCCCGATTGCAGAATAGTAAGTTAACCCTCACAAGAGAGAATAAAGAATGAAGAAAATCTTGAAGCTGGCCGTCTTGGCAACAGCATTTGGCGGCCTCAACATGGCCAACGCTATCGATGGAACGCATGAACATAAAGGCCATCAGATGCAAGCTGAAGAAGTTATGGTTCATGCCAAGGTCAATAACGTGAATATCGCCGAAAGGACGATCAATGTCAGTCATGGCCCTATCAAAAAACTTCATTGGCCTGCCATGACCATGGATATGAAAGTAGCAGACGACGTCGATATTGCCTCACTGGATTCAGGGCAGGAAGTCATGATGGCCCTGGCACGTGGTGATGATGGCATCTTTAGGATCACGAAATTGATGCTGCACTGATCATAGCAATTCGCTGGAAATTTATATTTAAATGCCCGCCTCTCGAGGCGGGCATTTTCCTTTGGTCCTCATGCTACTTGAAGGCCTTGCGCATGTAAGAAAGGATATCACGCAGATCATCCTCGGTCAGATCCGGGTTGCCCCCCATGGGAGGCATGGCGATATCGGCACCTGGCCGGTTCACGCCGTTCTGAATGCTCTCTAAAAGCTGGCTATTGCCCTTTCTAAGAGGTCCCTTGGACGATGTAAAATCAGGCATACCGGGCATCGTGCCTTTGCCATTGTCGCCGTGGCAGGCAATGCAGGTTTCCTCATAGCGTTCCTGGCCATTTGCCAGATCACGCGGTGCCGCCCACCCACTGGAGGATGCAGAGAGCGCCGCAATTGAGGCCAACACAAAAAGTTTCTTCATCTGTATCTCCTATTTGTTGCTGGCACGGAGAAAAGCTTCGATATCCCTGGCCACATCGCCTGGAATATTTGCCCGGACCCGCATGTGAGTTACATCCACATGCCATTCCTCGTCAGAATTATCCTGAGCGCTTTTCATGTTGTGACACCGGGCGCAGTTAGCTGCCCACGCCTTAGCGCCGCGGGCAAACTGCATGGGATCGGGTTTCGCTGGCGTTGGTGTTGTATCTGCAAACACCGCTCCCACACCAATCGCCGACGCGAGTGACACGAACAAGGCGACTGGAATTAGTTCATTCTTCTTCAACATTTGAATATCTCCTCTTCCTTAGAAACCGTAGGACAACTGGAACTGCAGACGCGTGTCGTCGTCCCTCTCTTCGGCTTCATAATTGCGGAACTCCAGGCCGGTTTTCACGACGATAGAAGGCGTAACCCAGTAATTCAGTCCCAGGTTCAGGCGGGTCTCGTTGACCTCCTCTTCCAGCTCATGATCCCCTGACGCTTTGAACTGGCCATATCTGACAACTGGTTCCAGCCGGTCAACGAAGGCCGAGTCCGTAATGCCCGACAGCCTGTATGCGGCTTGCGCATACCAAGCTTCCCATGACAAGGTTTGCGTCTCCTCATCATGGCCTTCCTCAGCCGGCAACCCCTTCAGGTCAGCGTTCAGATATTCGCCACGAATATCCCAATTGCCTTTGGTATAGGCTGCATCAAAGCCCCAAAGATTGAAGTCGCCCAGTTCCGTCCCGACGGAATCGGCATCCTCCATTGCGGCTTTGAGAACTGATTCATCATGATCAGCCACAGCTTCTTCTTCAGGCGAAATTTTAGCCGCCAGGAATGAGCCACCAATTTCAAGCTGATCCATTGGGAAGAAAGCAAGCCGACCACTGAAGGCTTTATTCTGGTTGTCGTCACGGCCGAAGCCTTCAACCTCAACCCCGTCGTGTCCGGCCCGGGGGCCGTTCCCAACAGCAACGGCATATGTAAACCTGCGGCTACCGACCGGGACACCACCTCGCAGCATCAAGCCGACTTCACTGATAGGCTGAATGCCACCATGGCCAAACCCGGCAGGCGCGTCAGCGACACGGTTGATCCAGCTTGGGTGTAGCCGTTCCTGGAATTGCCCGACTGGGCTCAAGAATTTGCCTGCCACCAACACGGCGTTATCATGCAGCAGGAAATCCAGTTGGCTATATTCAAGCTCCATTTCCGTTTCGCCGGTATTAGACGTTTGCACCTCAAATTCGGATTCGAAAAGCAACAGGTCCTTATATTGGAAATGGAAGGACGGGTTGAATTTGCCACTTGTAAAAGTATCCCCGCCGTCGCCATCGCTAAATTCAATGCCAACGTCGGCATAGCCGGCCAGGTGCCAGGAATTGGGGCGAACTGCATCTGCCACTTCGACAGCTTTTTTTGCCTGTTTTTCCGCGTATTCAGCACGCTTGCCTGTCTGCTCAGCCTTTTGACTGGTTTCAGCAAGCTGAGCTTTCAGCTGTTTCAATTCGGCTTCCAAGGCGTTCAACCGCTCCAGAAGCTGTGTTTGGGATGTATCGTCGGCGTGTGCCGGCACCCCAAGGCTCAGCGCTGTCGTGCATAGCAAGCAAGCAACCAAGCAACCAAGCCTCCGCGTGAGATTGCCCTCATAGCAAGTCTCCCTAAAAGAACATTATTCAGATTGTGAATGCGTAGTTTGCGGACACACCCCGAATAAAACGGGTGGGTTCAAGGAGTTCTAACTCGGGGTGTTGTTCCGCTGAATCTAGATACTTTTAGGGGGATGTGGGGCCACTTCGGGATGGAGCGAATGTGGCACATACTGGCTTGGAATAGCCGTCTTCTCGGAAGGAGGGGAAGGAAAGTCAATCATCGCAGCGAAGATCACAAATGGCGGAACAACATGAAGGATGGAGGCCTTGCCACCATTATCAACAATGTCTTTCGCTCCCATAAAATGGTCACAAAATATCTCGGAGGCTGACCTTTCCTGTGTTGAGATCATGTTCCATGCGTCTTGCCATGTATCTTGGCAGGTCACTTGTGTCATGACTTCGGCGTCATTTTCAGCCGCACGCGTCCCAATCGGCGCTATAATGAACGCGCCGATCAAAAGCATACGAAGAAAATGTTGGAACCGCCTCACGGGATATTCCTTTCTCCCGATACGTTATCCAAACTGAAACCGGACCTAATTGATTTCTGTCAAGAATACGCACAGAAAATATATTTGAACCGATACAATATTTGATTGTATTATATTTGTGGGTTCAAGGAGTTCAATACTTTTGAGAAAGGTATTGGCATGGACGCCCTTGTGAAAATTGGTGAGGCCGCTGAATATGTTGGTCTGCCGGAAAAAACGATCCGCTATTATGAAGATGTTGGTTTGGTTGCTCCATTGAGGGCTGAGAACGGCTTTCGACAATTCAGGTCATCCGACCTTCGGGCGCTCAGAATCATTAAGAATGCTCGCAATCTGGGGTTCTCGGTTGAAGACAGCCGGGCGCTTCTTGACCTTTTCATGAACCAAGACAGGTCAAGCGCTGACGTCAAAAAGCTGGCGACCAAACATCTAGAGGAAACCAGAAGCAAGATGGAAAAGCTCGCGACGCTGTGTACGCAACTTGACCGCCTTACGAAAGACTGTCAGGGAAACGAAATGCCTGACTGCGCGATCCTAGATTTTCTGGCAGATCTGAATTGATGCATCAACTAGTCGTAGCGGTGATGCGTCAATTTTTGATCAGTTTCCCTCGGAAAAGCCATCATGCCGCTGCCTGATCGCTTCAGGCCAGCGGCTCTTGATGTACGATAGGGTCGCCAATATTTCCCTGTCCGTCAGGAGGTTTTCATAGGCAGGCATGTCGCTCTGATAACTTTCATCTCCGACAACCGCTGCGGGACCATATTTGGTTAGCGCAAACAGGATGGCATCAGGGTGGTGCCAAGTATGACCGGTTTCATCATGCGGCGGCGCGGGCAAGCGGCCATTAGGCTTGCGCTCGCGCCAATTTGGCTGCCCCTCCAGGTTTGCGCCATGGCATGCCGCACACTGGGCCTGATAGACCTTCCGGCCCAGGGCAACTACCTCGCGATCACTTGGCGATAGCCGGATATCAAGGGGCTGTTTTTCGCCGCCCTCTTGCTTCACGGCTGTCCAGCCAAGTAACAATAAGCCGACCATCACTCCCCCCAAAATCCAGGCTTTCATATTTTTACCTGCCATATGGCTCCATCCTTTATCCGAATATTTGCTAGGTCCGAATGGTTTTTACAAACGACTTTTAGGGCTCACGCCCACAATTCCAATACATAGTGCCTGACAACCGCGGCCAAAATATCGCTGCGGGTGATGATGCCTTTAGGGATATGTCCTTCGACAATGGGCATGGCGCCGATGCGTCTTTCGACAAAAAGCCGTGTGATAAAGCGCACATCGGTGTCACACTGGGCTGTCAGAATGTGGGGTGTCATAACCTGGTCGACGGGCGCGCCCAACCGAGCCATGGTCCCTTCAGGCTGGTCGGTTCCAGGCAAGTCCGCCAGATGACGCAGGATATCCCGCTCGGAAAGAATACCGACCAGCGGTCCTCCATCTGATGAGACAACGGGAACGTGCCTAAATCCATTTTCCTGCAACAACTCCAGCGCCTCAGTGACGGTCACTTCCGGCGTCACCGTCACGACCGGCACGGACATCACCTGGTCCGCCGTGATCGCTACCGACTGAACCGCTGCATTGGTGCGCGCGGCATAAATGTCGAGCGGAGATCCTCTACCGATTGGCGGGCGGCGCTCCTCCTTGGGCTTTTTGCGCCGAACCGGCTGCACTTTCGCAATCGCGCCGGCTTTCTCGACACCTTGCTTTTTGAAGAGGTTGCTCGGCGGAACAATCTCGAAACCATCCAGGGAATAGACCGTAAATGTCATGGCTTTCCTCGCGCCTTGAAGGGGCTCATCTGTCCCGACGACTGCGCGTTATTCATCCGCGCGAATTTCTCTCTTGTCGGAAATCCGGTACAATCGGCTGACGGGTGTAATGGCTAGTATACCATCACTGTCGAGCCCCGTATGAGCCGCTTCGAGGATTGCGCGGGCGATCCTTTCACCATCCGCTTCCGGTACATAAAGCTGCAAGCGGGCATACGGCCCCATCCAGTCATGCTGGTAGAAATTCTTGTAGGCACCATAACCCTTGGTTTCTGAAACACTCAGCCCCGGCACCCCCAACTCCTGCAACCGCTTCTCCACGTCATCGAACTTCAACTTATGAATAGTTGCAGTGATTGCAACAAAACCCATTTTGTCCTCCTCTCTTGAGGTTGAAATCTTCATCCGATCCGCAAAACATCCGCGGCAACAAATTGGTAGGGCGGGAGGTCCAGGTTCCTGGGTGCCGGCCCTTTCCTGATCCGCCCCGACGTATCATAGTGCGAGCCATGACACGGGCAGAACCAGCCGCCATAGTCACCGCGAGAGTCGGTCTCTTTCTGGCCAAGGGGGACACATCCAAGGTGCGTACAAATGCCGATAACAACCAGCCAAGGCTGGTTGATGATCCGGCTCGCATCCGTCTCTCGGTCGACAAGGGCCGCCTCATCGTCATGGCGGGCGGTCGCAATCTCCGTTTTAGTTCGTCTGACAATAAAAACAGGCTTGCCTCGCCATTTGATCGTGACCCGCTCACCGACCGCGATCACGGACAGATCGACATCCACAGTCGCCAAGGCAAGTGTATCGGCCGCCGGGTTCATGCTATCAATAAAGGGCCAGGTCGCCACGATGCCACCCGTCGCGATGAGAGCACCTGACGCGACATGAATAAAGTCTCGTCTGGGTAACGCTTGTGTATCGGCATGCGCTGGCATTTGTACCTCCTTTCATCGTTCCTTCAGCATGAGGCTTCCAGCAACCGGAGGGTCAAACCCTGTTTCAATTTTCCGATACACAAATCTGTGAGGTAGAGCCACAGCATTCCAACGCCCGTCATGTACAAACGGCAATTTCTGGTGAATTGAAGACACCCCCGGCTGTAAACGAAAGGTCCGTTTTCTGTGTCGCAAGCCGCCTTGTAGAAAAGGGTGGATGCAAGAATTGGCTCAGCATTTCCTGAGCAACGGTCGCGCAAAGTGCGCTTGAACAAGAGAAGCAGGATCCAGAAAATTTTTCCATCCACGAACTGTTCCCCGTCAGGGCTTATGGGGCCAAAGAAGGCAATTGCATAAGAGAGGATTTTGATTTCATTTGAAGTGACGTAAGGAACGAAGAATGAAAGCTAAATCCTCTAGTTCAAAAAGTGGCAAGTCA
>Ga0209273_10001101_pt1 | contig 26949 bp, 24 predicted proteins | sample tdAd471_FD_187126 | JGI IMG/M metagenome (GOLD analysis project Ga0209273, IMG submission 187126) | Marine sediment microbial communities from the Atlantic coast under amendment with organic carbon and nitrate - tdAd47.1 (SPAdes)... | ecosystem: Environmental > Aquatic > Marine > Coastal >...
GACCGATGGTGTCCGCCTGGCCCTGGCCGAGATCGACCTGCCCGAGGGTGCTGATGGCATGCCGGGTGTGATTGTCCCGCGCAAAACGGTTCAGGAAGTCCGCCGATTGCTGGAAGATGCCGACGAGGACGTGGAAGTCTCTGTTTCCGAAGGCAAGATCCGTTTCAAACTGGGGAATGCCGTCCTGACCTCCAAGCTGATCGACGGCGCCTTCCCGGATTATGAGCGCGTTATTCCGCGCGGGAATTCGCGGGTCATGTCCGTAGAGAACAAGCGCTTTGCGGAAGCCGTCGACCGCGTCGCAACCATCTCCGTCGAGAAGTCGCGCTCGGTGAAACTCTCTGTCGCGCCGGATACGCTGACCCTTGCGGTCAACAATCCGGAAAGCGGTCAGGCCGAGGAAGAACTCGCCGTGTCGTACAGCGATGAGAGCTTCGCCATCGGCTTCAATGCGCGCTACATGCTCGATGTGGCCTCGCAGATCGAGGGCGATGAAGCGCAATTCCACTTCGCCGACGCTGCCTCGCCGGCGCTGGTGACGGATAGCGGCGACGCGGATGCGCTCTACGTCCTGATGCCGCTGCGCGTGTGACACCCGGCGCGTCCGGATCACCAGACTCCCTACCGCCGCGGCCCAGGCCTGCGGCGGTTCGTCGTTTGCGGCTGACCGATTATCGCTGTTACGCCCAGCTCGACCTGGATTGCGATGCCCGCCCGGTCATGCTGTTCGGCGCAAACGGTGCGGGCAAGACCAATATTCTCGAAGCCCTGTCCTTCCTTGCGCCCGGTAAGGGATTGCGCTCGTCGGGAACCGACGCGGTTGCGCGCAAGACCGCCGAGGGTGTCGCGCCCCAATGGGCGGTGTATGCCGAACTGGAAAGCCGGGGCGAGCATTACCGCATTGGCGTCGGCTGCCGCGACGGTGGCCGCCGGGAAACGCGGCTTGATGGCGAGACTGTCACCCAGGGCGTGCTGGCCCGGATTGCCCCGATGATCTGGCTGACTCCCGCCCAGGACCGTCTCTTTGCCGGCCCGAGAGCCGACCGCCTGAAATTCTTCGACCGGCTTGTTACGGCGGCCGACCCGGCGCTCGCCGATGCGCTCAACGCTTACGAGAAAACCCGCATCCGACGCCAGCGCCTGCTGGATGAGGGCCGGGCCGACCCGTCCTGGCTGCGCGCCATCGAGGTCGAGATGGCCGGGCAGGGTGTCGCGATTGCCGCCGCTCGTCTGCACGCGCTGATCCGGCTGCAGGCCGAAATCGACGCGCACAGCGACGGCGCCTTCCCGCGGGCGGATCTGGGCCTGGACGGCGAAGTCGAACGGGATCTCAGCGACGGACTCTCGCTGGGTGAGGTCGAGGATCGCTTCATTGCCGCGCTCGAAGCCGGACGCGGACGCGACGCTGCGGCCGGGCGGACCCTGACGCGCGGACCTCACCGGACCGAGCTGGTCGCCTTTCACCGCGACAAGGCGCAGCCCGCTGCTGATTGTTCGACCGGCGAACAGAAGGCGCTCCTGCTGACATTGACGCTCGCCCAGGCGCGCGTTCTGGCCTCGATCCATGGCGTCGCACCTCTCCTGCTCTTCGACGAGGCCTGTGCTCACCTGGATGCCCGCCGTCGGGCCGGGCTTGCCCGGGAAATTCTCGCCACCGGCTCGCAGGCCTGGCTGACCGGTGTGGAACGCATCCTGTTCGAGAGTTTCGACACGGCGGCGCAGTTCTACGAGGTTGACGACGCGGCCCTGACCCCCAGCTAGGGGAAAAACCGGATCTGTCTCATGTTCCCTGATTTTCTCATTCCCTTCGCGGGTGCACTCCTGGTGCTTTTCGTCACACCGGGCCCCGGCATTGCCGCCATGATCGCTCGGACGCTGGACACAGGCCCCTGGCACGCAGCGCTCTATGGCGTAGGCATTCTGTGCGGTGATATGGTCTGGTTCACCCTGGCGGTCCTGGGATTGTCGGCCGTGGCAGAGGCGTTGGGGCCGTTCTGGCTCGCGGCGAAGATCGTCGGCGCAAGCTATCTTGGCTACATGGCGTACAAGGCGTTCTGGAGCGCCTGGACCGGGGCGCGGCCCAAACCGGTTTTTCCCACAGGGTCGAAGCGCGGATGGATCGCAACCTATCTGGCCGGCATCGCGATGCCGCTCTCCAACCCCAAGCCGATCGTCTTCTACCTCACCCTGGTGCCGAGCTTCGTTCCCATCGAGGACATCACCCCGGTGACCTATGTGCTCATGCTTGCGACCATGACGTTGCTGGCGGTTCCAACCGCCGGGTTTTACATCATCGGCGCCCATCGGGCCCGAGACTGGCTGGGGCGACCGGCTGTCCGCAGGGGCGCCGATATCCTGACCGGACTGGTCATGTCCGGCATCGCCATCCTCCTCATCACTCGTTGAGGTCTTGCCAATTGACTCGTGCGCGCGCACGCGCGTGCGCGTGAGTCTAGCCGCGTACCCGCGAACGGGGTACAAAACCCTATGACTGAACAGCCGAATCACGAGTATGGCGCGGATTCCATCAAGGTCCTGAAGGGCCTCGACGCCGTCCGCAAGCGTCCGGGCATGTATATCGGGGATACCGATGACGGGTCCGGCCTCCACCACATGGTCTACGAGGTCGTCGACAACGCGATCGACGAAGCCCTGGCCGGGCACTGTACCGCCGTCACCGTCAAGCTGCATGCGGATGGATCGGCGAGCGTGCGCGATGATGGCCGCGGCATTCCGACGGACATCCACGCGGAGGAGGGCGTTTCGGCGGCCCAGGTCATCATGACCCAGCTCCATGCCGGCGGTAAGTTCGACCAGAATTCCTACAAGGTCTCCGGCGGTCTGCATGGTGTGGGCGTTTCCGTGGTGAACGCCCTGTCCGACTGGATGGACCTGACGATCTGGCGCAACGGCAAGAAACACTACATGCGCTTCCGTCGCGGCGAGGCCGAGGAAGATCTCAAGGTCGTCGGTGACGCCGGGGGCGAAAAGGGCACGGAAGTGCGTTTCTTCCCGTCCTCCGAAACCTTCTCGATGATCGAGTTCTCCCGCGAGACCCTGCTGCATCGTCTGCGCGAACTGGCCTTCCTTAATTCCGGCGTGACCATTGTCCTCAAGGACGAGCGTGATGCCGAGCCTTTCGAGGAGACCATGGTCTATGAAGGCGGCGTCGCGGCGTTTGTGAGCCATCTCGACCGCAACAAGAACCCGCTCTTCACCCCGCCCGTCCTGGTCATGGGTGAACGCGAAGGCGTGTCGGTGGAAGCGGCCCTGGAGTGGAATGACAGCTATCACGAGAACGTCCTCTGCTTCACCAACAACATCCCCCAGCGCGATGGCGGCACCCACCTGGCCGGTTTCCGCGGGGCGCTGACCCGGATCATCAATTCCTACGCCGCCTCCTCGGGCCTGGCCTCCAAGGCCAAGGTCGCGATTTCCGGCGATGATGCCCGCGAAGGCCTGACCTGCGTTCTCTCGGTCAAGGTCCCGGACCCGAAATTCTCCTCCCAGACCAAGGACAAGCTGGTCTCCTCGGAAGTCCGCCCCGCCGTGGAAGGCGTTGTCGGCGAGAAGCTGGCCGAGTGGTTCGAGGAACACCCGAACGAGGCCAAGTCCATCGTCGGCAAGATCATCGAGGCCGCTGCGGCTCGCGAAGCCGCCCGCAAGGCGCGCGAGCTGACCCGCCGCAAATCCGCCCTCGACATCACCTCCCTGCCCGGCAAGCTGGCGGACTGCCAGCAGAAGGATCCGGCCAAGTCCGAACTCTTCATCGTCGAGGGTGACTCTGCTGGCGGCTCTGCCAAACAGGGTCGTCACCGCGAGAACCAGGCCGTGCTGCCGCTGCGAGGCAAGATCCTCAATGTCGAGCGCGCGCGGTTCGACAAGATGCTTTCGTCCGATCAGGTCGGCACGCTGATCACCGCTCTGGGCACCGGCATTGGCCGGGACCAGATCGACTATGAAAAGCTGCGCTACCACAAGGTCATCATCATGACCGATGCTGACGTTGACGGCGCGCATATCCGCACCCTGCTGCTCACATTTTTCTACCGGCAGATGCCGGAACTTATCGAGCGCGGTTATCTCTACATCGCCCAGCCTCCGCTCTACAAAGTCTCCAAGGGCCGGTCCGAACGCTATGTGAAGGACCAGCCCGAAATGGATGCCTACCTGCTCGAGGAAGGCGTCTCCGAGGCGACGCTGAAGCTCAGCACCGGCGAGATCCTCTCCGGCGCTGACCTGGCGGACCGTGTCCAGCAGGCGCGGGCCGTGAAGCTCTCCGTGGACCGCCTCAAGGCGCGCGCCCCCGGCTTCGCCGTCGAGGCTGCAGCCCTGGGCGGAGCGCTCCTGACGGACCCCGATGCCGCCAGCATTGAGAAGGCCGCCGCCTTCCTGAACCGCTTCGCCGATGAGGGCGAGGACAACTGGACCGGCACGCTGAGCGACCAGGACAGCCTCGTCTTCACGCGGGATGTGCGCGGTGTCACCGAGACCGTTGTGCTCGATGCGCACCTGCGCGAGAGCCCGGATGCCAAACGCCTGTCCGAACGTGCCGCCGAGATTGCCGCGGATTATTCCGGCCTCGCGATTTTCGCGCCGAAATCAGGCAATAGCATCATGATCAACAGCCCGAGCCAGCTGGTCGATGCGGTGACCGAGTCCGGTTCGAAGGGCATGAAGATCCAGCGATACAAGGGTCTGGGCGAGATGAATCCGGAACAGCTCTGGGAAACCACGCTGGACCCGAATGCCCGCTCCCTGCTCCAGGTCTCCGTGACCCATGCCGACACGGCCGACGAGCTCTTCTCCAAACTGATGGGCGATGTGGTGGAACCCCGCCGCGACTTCATCACCGAGAATGCGCTGGAAGCCGAAGTCGACGCCTGACGCGGGATCACCAGGCGCCGGTTTCGCGGTTCAGCTGGATGACCATGTGAGAGTCGACGCCCGGGTTTCGTCTCCTACTACGACTATGTCAGGCCCCAAATCGGGGCCTGTCCCTGCTCCTTTTGCTGCAATATCAGCGCCTTGACCGACTGTTATAAGCCTGGCCCCGGCGCTGCTGTCACAAAGGGGAGTTTAGGTCGGGCGGCGCGCGCCGGGATAAGGATGGTCCCCGATCCGAAACGCGCGCCTCGCTACGCCAGGGCCGTCCGGTAGTCCGCCTTCAGGGCATCGGGAACCGTGTCGTGAGCATCCAGCACGTCGCAGAAATGCGTTCGCAGATACGCTTTCAACGCATCGTCCAGCGGGAGGTCGGAGAACCCCGCGCTCATCTCCGCATGGGCGCCGCCGATCAGGGCTTCCAGCTCGGTATCGGTACTGGCTTCTGCGGCCCGACGCGCCGCCCAGACGCGGGTCTGGTGGTATTTGGGCAGGAGAAGTTCGCGTTCCTTGAGAAGGTCGGGCGGCAAGCCCTCCCTGGCCTCCCAGATTGAGCCGACCCCGCCCATCACCCGGTTGAGACGCGCCAGCAAGGGCGCCCGCGTTTTCAGCGAGGTGTTCGAGAAGGCAGAGCTCTCGCGGACAGTCTGGATCGCCGCCGCCTCCGGACGCGGGACCCGCAGCAGCCGGGCATAGCGCTCCCAGAAGGCCTCGGGGTCCTGCCGCATCTCGTCGGCCGACAGGAAGAGGACGCGTTTGAACGGACCCTTGAACGCCGACTGGATGTGTTTGAGGTCGAGCACGCACTCCACGAGGGCCCGGCGCTGCGCGAGGAATTCGCCCCCGTTCAGCCAGCCGCCTTCCTTGATCGTCTGCTCATGGGCGGCACGGATCCAGTCGAGCGGATTGCGCACCATGAAGAGCGCCGTATCGGAAATCCCCGCCGCGCCGGTCACCTTGGCGCCCACCGTATGCAGAACGCGAATGCGCTCGAGCAATTGGGGACGCCCGAGAAAGGCCCAGCTGAACCCCTCAGACGACGCCACCAGCGTGGTTCCGGCGCGCGCGCGCAGGCTGAAATCAAGCTTGGGCAGGGCGGTTGTCTGACCCTTGGCCGCCAGCTGGCGACAGGCCTGGGCCGCCCCGGTCAGATCGGCAGCGGTATAGCGCTTGTCCTCACCCCAGACACCCTGGAGGAAGGTCGAACCACATTTGGGCAGTCCGAAATGGATAAAGGCGGCAGGCCGGGACATAGGGGAGGCTCCCTTGGCGTCTCTCGGGCGTAGCTGATTTGCCGGCGAGGGTCGAGGGGCGGATCCGGCTCCCCGCACCGCCCTGGCTTACGCCCGCATGGGGGCCGCATGACGACCAGCTCTCAGACCGATTAAGTCTCATCCATATTTCAACATGTTAAGCTGACTTGCTCGCCGAGGTCCCCGAAGAGATGGGACAGGACAGGAGACAAACCATGCGTATTTTCCTCTGGGCCGCACTCGGCCTTGCCATCACCCAATCCACCGCCCTCGCGGACCCCGCCCCTCTGGCTGAAGAAGCCATGCGCCGGGGCACGCGCGGCCACATCATCATTGATGTCGAGATCAACGGGCAGGGCCCCTACGCCTTCCTCGTCGACAGCGGCGCGCAGGCGAGTGTTGCCTTCCCGAACCTGATCGAGGCTCTGGATTTGCCTGAAGACGCGGGACCTGCCGTCCAGGTCCAGGGCGCCAGCGAGCTGCGCCGGACAGCCTTCTACCAGATCGATAGCGTGACGATCGGAAATCGTGATGAAGGCCCGATGCGCGTGGTCAGCGCGCCCGACGGTACTGGCGCCCGCTTTGCGGACTATCCGACCTACGGGATTCTGGGCGCGAATATTCTCAATGCCTATTCCGTCGAATTTGATTTTGAGGCCGGTACGCTGCGCCTGTTCGACGCCGAGACTGACTTTTCAGACTACACCGCGGGCTGGGATCGCGCCGACTACACGCTGAACCCGTTCGGCTTTGCGACCTTCCCCGTACAAATCGACGAAACTGCCACCACGGCCATTCTCGATCTTGGCGCGTCCCGCCACACCGTCAACGCCGTCGGCTTTGAAGCGCTCGGGTTTGATCCGGAAGGCGAGTATGAGAACACGGCTCCGGCGCACGGCTTGAACGGCCAGCCTGTTGAACTTCCGCTCGTCGGCGACCGTTCGCTCAGCATGGGCAGTTTTGCGCGCGATGATGTCGAGATCGCCCTGATGGACAGCCCTGTCTTCGGCATGCTCGGCCTGGGCGACCAGCCCGCCATGCTTCTCGGCCTGCCACTTTTCGAGGGCCGCGCCTTGCTCTTTGATCGCGCTGGACAACAGCTCGTCATCGGCCCTCAAGCGGGCTAGTGCGCCTCGCCCCAGGTCTTGCCGGCCTTGGCGTCGACGTCCAGCGGGACGGAGAGGTCCAGGGCCGGGTGACAGGCTCCTGACATCACCTCCCGGGTCAGGCTGATCAGCTGGTCAGCCTGGCTTTCCGGGACTTCGAAGACGAGTTCGTCATGCACCTGCAGGAGCATGCGGGCATCGAGATTGGCGCGGTTGATGGCCTCGGGCATGCGGATCATGGCCCGGCGGATCACATCGGCGGCCGACCCCTGGATCGGGGCATTGATGGCCTGGCGCTCGGCGAACATGCGCATGTTCGGATTCTTGTCGCGAATGCCGGGGAAGTGGGCGCGGCGACCGAAGATCGTCTCGACATACCCTTTCTCCTTCGCCTCGGTTTTCATCGCCTCCATATAGTCGCGAATGCCCGGGAATTTCTCGAAATAGGCGTCGATGAAGGCCTTCGCCTCTTCACGGGACACGTCGATCTGGTTGGCGAGACCGAAGGCGGAAATCCCGTAGATCACACCGAAATTGATGGCCTTGGCCTTGCGGCGCACCATCGGGTCCATGCCCTCGATGGGCGTATCGAAGACTTCCGAGGCGGTCATGGCGTGGATATCCACCCCGTCGCGGAAGGCCTGTTTCAGCGCATCGACGCCGGCGATATGCGCCAGAAGCCGCAGCTCCACCTGGGAATAGTCCGCCGCGACCAGCACATTGCCCGGCTCGGCGATGAAGACTTCGCGGATCTTGCGGCCTTCCTCGGTACGGATCGGAATGTTCTGCAGGTTCGGCTCGGTCGAGGAGAGACGTCCCGTCGTCGTCGCGGCAAGGGAGAAGGATCCGTGCACGCGCTTGGTGTTCGGATTGATATGGGAGATCAGCGCGTCCGCATAGGTGGATTTGAGCTTCTGGAACTGTCGGTATTCCAGCAGCGCCACCGGCAGGGCATGACCTTCCGAAGCGAGCTGGTCCAGCACGGCCGCATCCGTCGACCAGGCGCCGGTCTTGGTCTTCTTGCCACCCGGCAGACCCATTTCGCCGAACAGGATTTCCCCGATCTGCTTGGGCGAGCCGAGATTGAACTCGCGCCCCGCGGCCTCATGGGCCGTTGCCTCGGCCGCCATCATCTTCTGGGCAAAGTCCGAGGAGAGGCGGTGGAGCTGGTCCGGATCGACCTTGATACCCGCCCGTTCCATCTCGGAGAGGACTTTCGGCATGGGCCGTTCCAGCGTTTCGTAGACCGTCGCCTTCTTCTTCGCGACCAGGGCCGGTTTGAGCAGCTCCCAGAGGCGCAGGGTGACGTCGGCATCTTCAGCGGCATAGGCGGTCGCCTTGTCGAGCGGGACCTTGTCGAAACTGATCTGCGACTTGCCGGTGCCGCACACCTCCTTGAAGGCAATGCACTGGTGACCGAGATGAAGTTCGGCGAGCGCGTCCATGCCATGCCCGTGCAGGCCAGCCTCCATGACGTAGGAGATCAGCATGGTGTCATCATAGGGCGCGACCTCGATGTCATAGCGGGAGAGGACGGCGAGGTCGTATTTGAAATTCTGGCCGATTTTCAGGATGGCCGGGTCTTCCAGCATGGGACGCAGGGCATCGAGCGCTTCCTGCATCGGGATCTGGACTGGGGCGCTGCCCGTATCGAACATGTCGCCGGACCCCTCCGGATCGACATGGGCGAGCGGGATGTAGCAGGCCTCGCCCGGCGCCGTGGCCAGGCAGACGCCCACCAGGCCGGATGCCGTGGCGGAGAGGGCATCGGTCTCGGTGTCCACCGCGACGATCCCGGTTTCCTTCGCCCGGGCGATCCAGCGCTGAAGCGCCGCCATCTCGGTAACGCACTCATAGTTGGACCGGTCGATCGGCGCGGTCGCATCGCCGCTTTCATCCGCCGCCGGCGCGCCCAGCGCCTCCTCGACCTTGCGGGTAAAGGTCCGGAATTCCATGGATTTCAGGAATGACACCAGAGTGTCAGGATCGGGATCGGAAAGACCGAAATCCTCCAGCGGATCGTCCAGCGGCGTGTCGACCTTCAGCGTCACCAGTTCGCGGGAAATGCGCGCATCCTCGGCGTGAGCGAGGAGTTTCTCGCGGCGGCCCTTCTGCTTGATCTCCCCGGCGCGCTCCAGCAGCGTGTCGAGATCGCCATATTCATTGATCAGCAGGGCAGCGGTCTTCACGCCAATGCCTGGCACGCCCGGGACATTATCGACGCTGTCACCGGCGAGGGACTGGATGTCGATCACCTTGTCCGGCCCGACGCCGAACTTCTCCACCACTTCCGGCGCCTCGATCCGCTTGTTCTTCATGGCGTCGAACATGGAGACCTTGTCGGACACCAGCTGCATGAGGTCCTTGTCCGAGGACACGATGGTGACGTCCGCCCCCTTCGCCTCGGCCATGCGGGCATAGGTGGCGATGATGTCGTCCGCCTCGTAGTTTTCCTTTTCGATACAGGGCGTTCCGAATGCGCGCGTAGCATCGCGGATGATCGAGAATTGCGGCACAAGGTCTTCCGGTGCGGGCGGACGGTGCGCCTTGTACTGATCGTAGATCGCATTGCGGAAGGACTTGCCGGAATGGTCGAAAATCACCGCCAGATGCGAGGGCGCATCCTCGCCCTTCAGGTCCTCGAGCAGTTTCCAGAGCATGTTGCAAAAGCCCTGAACCGCCCCGACCGGCGTCCCGTCGGACCGCGTCAGCGGCGGCAGGGCATGGTAGGCGCGGAAAATATACCCTGACCCGTCAATGAGATAGACATGGCTGGTATCATCGACCGGTCTTTGCGTGGCCATCTGCGCACTCGCTTTCTTGAGAAGGGCATAGAGGTGAGTCGAGCGAAACTAGCGCGCGTTGCAGGCGACGGGAACGGGGGAGGTGTCAGGAGTCCGCTGAGGAGACCAGCGCCTTCAGCGCTTTTGCGAAGTTGGTGCCGAAATCCGGGCCCTGTTCCGGGTAGAGATAGGGTTCGATGAGTTCCAGCTCGATCAGCGCAAGCTGGCCGTCGAGACCGCGCAGCATGTCGACGCGCGCATAGAGCAGATCCCCTTCGACGCTGTCGATCACCGCGCGGGCCAGGGCGAGTTCGTCTTCAGAGGGCGTGTGGATGGCTTCATAGCCGCCATATTCCGACTGCACGCGGTAATCGCCCTTCGCAGGGCGTTTCAGGGCGCAGTGCGAGAACGCGCGGTTGAAGAAGAGGAAGGCGTATTCGCCCTCGTCTGACACGGAGGGCAGGAAGGGCTGGATCATCGCCTCCGCCGGAGGGAGTTTCTCGGCCGCGGGCAGGGCCTCGCCGCGCTTCACCCGCGCCTGCCGCCAGGCCCCGGCGCCGAGCAGGGGTTTGACCACCATGTCGTCACAGCCCAGTTCATCAAAGGCGGCTTCGATGGTCGCCGCATCGGCCGTGTCGGCCCAGACGGTCGGGATGATCGGCGCACCCCGGGCCGCGAGATCCTGGAGATAGGTCTTGCGCTTGTTCCACATCACCGTGGGCAGCGGGTTGAGGAGTTTCGAGCGCGCGGCACACTCCGCCAGCACGCCACCGAACTGGTCCGGCTTCTCCATATAGTCCCAGCAGGTGCCGATCACGATCGCATCGTAGAGCGCGGGGTCGAAGTCCGGACTGTCCCAGATGCGGGCCTCGAGCTGGATACCGGCCTCAAGGCAGGCGGGCTGCATCGCGTCCCACTCCAGATCATGCTCCCAGTGATCCTTGCGTGCGTCCGGGCTGGACTTGAACATGCAGCGGGCCGTCAGGAAGGCGACGCGCAGATCGGGACGGGACATGGGCGGAACTCCGGGGCGGGTGTGGGCACACGCCCTCATAGCAGGCCGCGCCGTGCCCGCAAGCCTTGCCCTTGCGGCGTGCTGCCTTTAAGCCTGCGCCAAAGTTTTCCCCAGACCCGACCTTACCCCAGATCAGGATCCCGCCATGTCCGCCAGCCAGTTCGACGTTCTTGCCGTCGGTAACGCCATTGTTGACGTCCTCTCCCCGGCGACGGACGACTTCCTCGCGCAGGAAGGCATCCCGAAAGGCGCGATGAACCTGATCGACGAGGAGCGCGCGACCTATCTCTACGACCGCATGGCCGCCGGCAAGGAAGCGTCCGGCGGGTCCGCAGCCAACACGGTGGCCGGTCTCGCCTCCATGGGCGGGCGTGCAGCCTATATCGGCAAGTTGGCGGACGACCAGCTCGGCCAGATCTTCACGCATGATATCCGCGCCATCGGCGTTGATTTCGACACCCCGCCGCTGGTCGACGGCCCGGCCACGGCGCGTTGCCTGATCAATGTGACGCCGGATGCCCAGCGTTCCATGTCCACCTTCCTGGGCGCCGCAGCGCTGGTGACGGAAGAGGATGTCGAGCATGGCGCCGACAAGCTTCGTGCGGCAGAGATCGTCTATCTCGAGGGCTATCTCTTCGACCGTGAGGAAGCCAAGCGCGGCTATGTCCGTGCCGCCGAACTCGCTGCCGCCTCGCAGCGTCGCACGGCCCTGACCCTGTCCGACCTGTTCTGCGTCGAGCGTCACCGCGCCGCCTTCCGCCACCTCGTGGCGAACCATATCGACATCCTGCTGGCCAATGAGGCGGAGATCACGGCGCTCTACGAGACCGAGGACTTCGACGAAGCCATCGAACGCGTCCGCACCGATGTCGAGATCGCGGCGGTCACCCGCAGCGAAAAAGGGGCCGTCATGGTCCGCGGCGCCGAGACCGTCGCCGTCGAGGCAGAGCCGGTCAGCCAGCTGGTCGACACGACCGGTGCCGGCGACCTGTTCGCCTCGGGCTTTTTGCTCGGAATTGCCCGCGGCCAGTCGCTTGAAGCTTCCGGACGTATGGGGTCGATCGCGGCGGCCGAGGTGATCTCCCACTTCGGCGCCCGCCCCGAGGTCGAGCTGAAAGCCCTTGTGGAACAGGCCGGGATCGAAATTTCCTAACAGAATCTTACGCCTGCTTCGGCAATTTGATGAAAAAAATCTGCGAAATTAACCACGCTTAAAATGGTTTCCCCCACTCTATGCACGGAAGAGGGGTGTGCTCACTGGGTGCGCCCCCAATAACGAGTGGTAGTTATGCGCGCCTCCGGGCCGCAAGTGGGGTTAAAATGGCACCCATCCGCAAAGCGGTATCGCGGGTCATGAAGTCGCTTGTGATGAAGTTCACGCTTCTCACGGGGACGCTTATCTTTGCGACCATCGCGATCCTGATGACGCTGGAAAGCGTGTCCGCCCACAATGAGACACGCAATCTTCTCGTCGAGCGCAATGTGCAGGGTCTTCGCTCCGCCGCCACGCGCCTCGCTGACAGTTTCGTCAATGATGAGGGTGGTTTCGTCCAGTCCTACCTGACCGAGCTGCGCAGCTCGAGCAATGCCACCGAAATGTACGCGCTCAACAATCGCCGCGAAGTGCTGGGCGAAGCCTATGCCGAGGAACGCGATGAAGGCCGTCTCCACGCTTCTGACCTGGCCGTCATGGCCCTGGGGGCCGGTGACGAGCGGACCGAGATGGACGGCATCACCGTCGAGATCGCCGTGCCGGTCTATACCGATGCCCGCCGCCTGGTCGGTGTGATCTACGCCAAGCAGGACCTCCACGAGCTTCCGGCCTCGCGCAATGCGATGATCCGTCGCCAGGCGCTGCTGGCCATCTTTGCCCTGGTCATCTTCCTGCCACTCGCGGCCATGCTGACCAATCGCGCGCTGAAGCCGATCCAGACGCTCACCGAAGCCGCCCGTCACGCCTCTTCCAAGACGCTGGACATGCGGATCAATGTGAAGACCGGCGACGAGCTGGAAGTCCTGGCCAACGCCTTCAACCGCATGTTTGCCCGTCTGGACGGCAATCTGAAACGCATCCATCGCCTCGCCTATGTCGACATGGTGACCGAGCTGCCGAACCGCGAACGCTTCCGCAAGGAAACCGAGCGCGTCGCCCGCAAGGCCCTCGAAACCGGCAATTCCGGCGCCGTGCTCTTCCTCGACCTCGATCGCTTCAAGCGCGTCAATGACAGTCTGGGCATCGGCGAAGGTGACCGCCTGCTCGAAATGGTCGGCCGCCGTCTGACCGAAGTCGTGCGCGGCTGTGACATGTCGGCCCGTCGCGGGGGCGAGAACTCCCTCGTGGCCCGCCTGGGCGGCGATGAATTCACCGTGCTTGTCCCGGAAGTGACCGACAGCGCCGACGCGGCCCGTGTCGCCAACAAGCTGGTCGACGCGATCCGCCTGCCCTTCGAAATCTCCGGCCACCAGGTCTTTCTCGGTGCCTCCGTCGGTGTTGCAGTTTTCCCGCAGGACGGTGCGGATCCGGAAACCCTGATGCGCCACGCCGACCTCGCCATGGCCCATGCCAAGCGCGCCGGCGGCTCCGCAGCCCAGTTCTTCGAGCCGACCATGAACCAGTCCGCCTTCGAGCGTCTGGTCCTGGAGAACGAGCTCCGCGACGCGGTTCAGCAGAACCAGCTCGTCGTCTACTACCAGCCGAAAGTCCTGATGAAGGACGGCTCCACCGCCGGTGCGGAAGCGCTCGTGCGCTGGCAGCACCCGACGGCGGGTCTGCTCTCACCAGGCGCCTTCATCGAAGCGGCCGAGGAATGCGGCCTGATCGGCGAGATCGGTGACTGGGTCCTTCGCCGGGCCTGCCACGAGGCCGCCAAATGGCGCATGCGCGGGCTGGAAGTCCCGGTCGCGGTCAATGTCTCGGCCATGCAATTCGAACGGGAAGGCTTCTCCGACAGCGTCCTCGCAGCCCTGGAGGACGCCAACCTGCCGCCGCACCTGCTGGAGCTGGAACTCACCGAGTCCATCGCCATGGAAAACCCCCAGCGTGTGATCGAACAGGTCGAGCCGCTACGCTCCAAGGGCGTCAACTTCGCCATCGATGATTTCGGAACCGGGCATTCCTCCCTGTCCTATCTGACGCGCATGCCCTTCGACGTGTTCAAGATCGACCAGAGCTTTGTCCGCAACATGTGCACCGATGAGCACGACCGTATCGTGGTCGAGACCATCCTCGCCATGGCCAAGGCGCTGAAGCTGGAGACCGTCGCCGAGGGCGTGGAAACCGCTGAGCAGATGACCATGCTGCGCTCCATGGGATCGACGCTGGCCCAGGGCTTCCTCTTCGGTCGGCCCATGCCCTTCGAGCAATTCCTTGAATTCGCCGAGGACAATGCGACCCCGCGCGCGGTCAACGAGTAGGCCTCCGTCCGGCCCGGCCTCAGTCGCAGGACTTGATCACGACGCCAGCTAAGGCCAAATGCTGCAAGAGTTTCACGTGAAACGGGAGCAGCGGCATGACTTCATCCTCCACTGACGCATCGAAATGGCGTGGCACGACCATTCTCGCCGTCCGCAAGGGCGGCAAGCTGGTCCTCGCCGGGGATGGACAGGTCTCCATCGGCCCCACGGTCATGAAGGGCAATGCCAAGAAAGTCCGTCGCCTCGGAGGCGGTCATGTGGTTGCCGGTTTCGCGGGCGCCACGGCCGACGCTTTCGCCCTCTTCGAACGCCTGGAAGCCAAGCTCGAGCAATACCCGTCCCAGCTGGCCCGTGCCTGCGTCGACCTTGCCAAGGACTGGCGGACCGACAAATACATGCGCCGGCTCGACGCCATGCTGATCGTGGCGGATGCCTCCTCGACCTTCCTCCTCACGGGCGCTGGAGACGTGCTGGAACCCGAGGACGGCGTTGTTGCTGTCGGATCCGGCGGCAATTACGCGCTCTCTGCGGCTCGCGCCCTGATGGATTATGAAAATGATCCGCGCATCATCGCGGAGAAGGCCATGGCGATCGCGGCCCGCATCTGCGTCTACACCAATGACAATCTGACCATCGAAGAGATCGGCTAGCGCAAATTCAGCCGGAATGCGCAGATCCCAAGATCCCGAAGCACCGCCGTCTCTGCATCCACACGCCCGGTGAGAGGCATCCCAGCTCTGACGAAGAGACCCGGAGATGCCCATGCCTGCCCGCCTTGCTGCCCTCGCCCTGATCCTGCTGACCAGTTCTGCCCAGGCACAGGATTTCGCCTATCTCACCCGCTCCGGCGAAGCGCTGGTCAGTCATCACACACTCGCCTATCGCTTTGAAGCGGGTGACGGCTGGACCGTCCACGACACCACGCATCGCAGCGCCCGCTTCAACGACGTCCCCTTCGATATCTCGCTTTCGGCCTTCACGCGGACGGATGCGGCGATGATGATCCACGCCGAACATGTGGCCGATCTCTCCGGCGCCTCCAATTACGACAGATTTCCGGAAACCAACTGGCCGGTGGCGGGCTTCCGGGGCGAAGGCCGACGCTGTCACGACATTCCGGAAGACGTTGTCGCGGGCGAGCACGACCTTGCCTGGCTCCGGGCGCGCGGCTTTGAGCCCTCAGGCCCGGTCTGGATGGAGCAGCACTTCCTCTCCGGCAATGACTACAACGACGAAATCGTCGTCAGCCTGATCGTTCGCGGTGAAAGCTGCGAGGCCGGGGATCGTCCCGATGCGGTCTTCGACGCGATGCACCAGGCCCTCGCGGCCCATGCGATCACGCCCTGACACATCCTGACATCAACGCGCGAAAACCTGCCCGTCGATATCCCGGAACGTCTTGAATTCAAGCGCATTTCCAGCCGGATCACGGACGAAGAATGTGCCTTGTTCGCCGGGCTGCCCTTCGAAACGGACATAGGGCTCGATGACAAAAGGCGTCCCGGCCTGGCGGAAACGTTCAGCGAGCTTTTCCCAATCTGCCCACTCCAGGACAAGTCCGAAATGGCGCACCGGAACGGCCTTGCCATCCACGGCCCCGGTCTTCGCCGCCGTGCATTCCTCCGGCGCGAGATGGGCAACGATCTGGTGCCCGAACAGGTCGAAATCGATCCAGTGCTGGGAGGACCGACCCTCGGGACATTGCAGCAGGCCCGCATAGAAGGCGCGTGCCGCATTGAGGTCGTCAACAGGGAAGGCAAGGTGAAAACGGGGTCGGGACATGGTCGGCCTTTCTGGACCTTCTGCCGTAAGGGACTGGTCTCACAGTCCTCCCCTGATTACATGAGAAGAAACTCCAATCAATCAGGCCAGGCTCTACACTCGTTCATGACCGATTTTTCCCCCCGCGAAATTGTTTCCGAACTCGACCGTCACATTGTTGGCCAGGCTGATGCCAAGAAGGCCGTGGCCCTGGCGCTGCGCAATCGCTGGCGTCGCAAACAGCTCGATGCGGACCTCGCCGAGGAAGTCACGCCGAAGAATATCCTGATGATCGGGCCGACGGGCGTCGGCAAGACCGAGATCTCCCGCCGCCTTGCCAAACTGGCCCATGCACCCTTCATCAAGATCGAGGCGACGAAATTCACCGAGGTCGGCTATGTCGGCCGCGATGTCGATCAGATCGCCCGCGACCTCGTTGAAATTGCCATCCATCTGGTACGCGAGCAAAAGCGCGAGGACGTGAAGGCGAAGGCGCATGCCGCCGCCGAGAACCGGGTACTCGAAGCCCTGGTGGGCCCCGGTGCCGGGGAGAGCACGCGTGACAGTTTCCGCAAACGCCTGCGGTCCGGCGAGCTGGACGACAAGGATGTCGAAATCCAGCTCTCCGAGTCCGCCTCGCCGATGCAAATGCTGGATATCCCGGGCATGCAGGGCGGATCCGCCGGTTTCCTCAATCTGGGTGACCTTCTGGGCAAGGGATTCGGTCAGCAGACCAAGACGGTCCGCATGAAGGTCAAGGATGCCTATGAACCCTTGATCAATGAGGAAGCGGACAAGCTCCTCGATGACGCGCAGATCACGGCCGAGGCGATCAAGCTGGCCGAGAATGAAGGCATCGTCTTCCTCGACGAGATCGACAAGATTGCCGCCCGCTCCGAAGCCCGCGGCGCTGATGTGTCACGCGAAGGTGTCCAGCGCGACCTGCTGCCGCTGATCGAGGGCACGACGGTGACCACCAAGCATGGCGCAGTGAAGACCGACCACATCCTCTTCATCGCCTCGGGGGCTTTCCACGTCGCCAAACCGTCGGACATGCTACCGGAACTCCAGGGGCGCCTGCCGATCCGGGTCGAGCTCTCGGCGCTGACCAAGGATGATTTCAAGCGCATCCTGACCGAGCCGGAAGCCAATCTGATCAAGCAATACACGGCGCTGATGGCAACGGAAGGCGTGACGTTGACGTTCACGGATGATGCCGTCGAGTCCATCGCCCAGCTGGCCGCGGACGTGAATGCCTCGGTCGAGAATATCGGGGCCCGTCGCCTGCAGACGATCATGGAAAAACTGGTGGAGGAGATCTCCTTCACCGCCTCTGATCGCGCGGGTGAAGCCATCACCATCGATGCGGCCTATGTCGCCGAACATGTCGGCGCGCTGGCGAAGAATGCAGACCTCAGCAAGTTCATTCTGTGATCGACGACGCTCGCGCCGTATCCCGGCGCAGATCAGAGACTGCGAGTCCTGAGCGTCACATAAAACGCGCCCCCGCCACCATGCCGGACATGGGAGGTCGAGTATCCTGACACCCACTGACGAAGTGTCGGATTACCCAACCATTCCGGAAGTTTGCGTCTTAGTACGCCGGGCTCATCGGGAAACTCCCAGGGCTCGGCCTCGCGTTCGCGCGCCTTCAGCCCCTTGCCGGTAATCACCAGAACCGTGCGGTAGCCTTCCTGGAAGGCCATGCGCAGGAAATGGGTCAGCGTACTCAGCGCCTGGTCCTGGGTCAGCCCGTGCAGGTCAAGCCGCGCATCGATCTCCAGCTTGCCCCGGCGGACGCGCTTTTCAGCACTCCGGTCGACGGGCACCGGGATATTGTGATGGCGGACGGGCGTGTGATGCGGATGATGATTGGGCTTGTCCCGGCGCACAGCTCCGGACGCTTTCGTCTTCAGCGGTTTCGTCTCGGGCAGGGGCCGCGCCTCATCGCTCTCCAGTAACCGCTGACGGGCTTCGTCCAGCGGTTTCACGGACTTGGCGACCTTGCGCCAGATCTGTTTTTCTTCGGGCCGGAGCGGACGCTTGGACATGGGTCAGGCCGGTGGTGTCGCGTCGATAATGCGCTGGGCGACCTCCTGCGGCAGCAGCAGGGTCCACTGAACCTGGGTGCGGGTGGTGCCGGCGCGACGCTCGGCCTCGTCTCCCCAACCCCAGAAGAAGTCTGCGCGCAGCGGACCGTTGATCGCCCCGCCGGAATCCTGTGCGACCACCAGGCCGGACCAGTCTCCGAGCTCGGGCATCTCGGCATGCAGCCAGACCGGGACGCCATGGGCGTGATGGGCTGTGTCGACGGCGATGGACGCCATGGGGGTGAGCGCCACGCCTGCGGAGCCCGCCGGCCCCAGCGCGGGATCGGTCAGCTCCTGCGTCTGGAAGAAGACGTAGCGCGGGTTGACCGCGAAGAGTTCGGCCGTTGCTTCGGGACCGTTTTCGATGAGCCAGCGTTCAATTCCGGCCTTGGAGGCCTCGTGACGCTGCAGCTCGCCGCGTTCGATCAGCGCCCGGCCAATCGACCGATAGGGCAGACCATTATGGGCGGCGAAAGCCGCACGCTCCTGGTGCCCGTCCGGATAGACGAGCCGACCGGACCCCTGGATCTGCAGGAAAAAGACATGGATCGGCTCGCCCCAGGCGAAGACGTCGCCCGCATTCTGGCGCTCGATCTCCTCCCGGTCCTTGTAGAAGACCAGCTCACCATTCTCGACCTGGCCGACCAGGCGGCGCCCGGCGAGCTCCGGGTCAAAGCGACCGAGATCAACAGTCACCAGATCATCCGGACGCCGGCGCAAGGGTTGGGTGAACGGGCCCTCCGCCTGTTCGCGCACTTCCACAAAGGGTTCGTAATAGCCAGTGAGAAGGCCCGTTTCGCTGGTGGTCTCGCTTTCCGGTTCGATGGCCATCGCCCGGACCGGCATAAAGACGGACTGCAGCGCCAGGCGCGCCTCGTCGACGGTCGCGAACTCATCTTCCAGGACATCACAGACCGGCAGCCAGTCGGCGATCCGGCCTGCCCAGTCCGCGCGAGGGTTCAGCGGCGTTGACGGATCACGCCGCCGCCAGGTCGCGCAACTTCGTTCGAAGGCGGCAATCGCCGGGCGCGGATCCCGTGTCTCCCAGTCGGCCATGGCATCCCAATGGGCCGGTATGAGCAGGAGGTCGCGGGGTAATTCAAGCGCTGGTTGCTCGGGAATATCCGGCTCGACAGGCGGCTGCGGACGCTCGCCACAGGCCGCCAGTACAAGCGGAATCAGCCAGAGCGGGCGACTAAGCGACCGAAACACTCGCCAGCACCCAGTTCGGGTCCGAATTCGTCGTGTCGCGCTCGAACGTCCAGTATTCCTTGCTCTTGCTCAGCGTTCCGAAATCACCGGCCACACGCTTTCCTTCGCTGTCGCGGGTCTCGGTCGCCAGTTCGACATCGAAGCGGACTTTCACCCGGGCCATGCCCTGACGAAGCTCGGCCTCGGCAATGTCGGAAGACTTGATGCGTTCAATCTCGGTCTGAACGGTGTGACCCGCTGCCTCGCGATCATCGAGCGCCTTTTCATAGCGCTTGAGCACGCTTGGCGAGAGCAGACCCGCCAGTGTGGCCCGGTCCCCCTTGGCGAACGCCATGACGATCATCTCATAGGCAGCACGCGCGCCCTTGGTGAACTCCAACGGGTCGAACCGGCGGTCTGCCGCGGCAATCGCTTCCAGACCCGCGGCTGCAGGACCTTCATAGGCGGCGCGCAAGACCGGCTGATCCGCATCTCCCGACTGACCCGCACGGTCAGCGTCACGCGGTTGGGGAGGCTCCATATGACCCTCGCTCCGCCCCAGCAGGGTATAGAGCCGGAAGGCGAAAAACACGGCAATGGCGCCGAAAAAGAGGATGGAGAGCACTTCAGCCATAATGGTCCGGTTTCGATAGCATGATTTTCCTGACTTCAGATATAGGCGCTAAACGCCTCCGCGTCAGCCTCTGCAATGACAGGGAGTCGCCTTGCCGGACGCACTTGCCCATGTTAACCGGCGCGCTTCAGTTTTGCGGCCCGTGCGCCGTGCCCGATAACGCTCGACCCGCAAGGGAAAGACAATGACCGACGCTCCGTCCACGCCTGAAGCCGGCAGCCAGCCGCAAGTCCCGTCTCTGCGCATTCTCAGCCAGTATGTGAAGGACCTGTCCTTCGAGAATCCGGGTGCCCCGGACTCCATGCGCGCTGGCGGAGCGCCGAATATCGACATGGCGATTGACGTCCAGGCTCGCAAAGCCGGCGACGACGTCTATGAAGTCGTGCTGAACTTCAACGCCCGCGCCGTACGCGAGAATGACGAAGTGGTCTTTATCGCGGAACTCGCCTTTGGCGGTCTGTTCCAGCTGGCCAATATCGAGACCCAGGATCGCGAACCCTTCCTGCTGATCGAGTGCCCGCGCCTGATCTTCCCCTTCGCCCGTCGCATCCTCGCCGACGTGACCCGCGATGGTGGCTTCCCGCCGCTGATGATCGATCCGGTCGATTTCGCAGGCCTGTATCGCTCGCAGCTCGCCAAGCGTGCCGCTGCGGCTCAAGGTGCAGACACCAACGGCAATGGCGATCCGGCCGCTGCCAACTAGTCCTCGGGACTACAGCTCGACCGAGAGCTGTTTCCAGAGCGCGTTTTCGCCCATCTCGTCAATAAAGGCCTGATGGGCGGCGCGCTCTTCGTCTTTTACACGACTGTTCAACGGGTTCGGACGCGCGGCCCGCTTGGGAAACTCGACCGTTCCCGACCCGCCGGACCCACCCTTGCCGCTCAGATCGAGCGCGCGGGTACGCCCGCCTGTCAGCTCCAGATAAACCTCGGCCAGCAGCAGGGCATCGATCAGCGCGCCGTGCTTGTCCCGGGTCTCCAGCGAAATTTCAAAACGCTTGCAGAGCGCGTCCAGCGACACGTAGGAGCCCGGGAATTTCGCGCGCGCAATCCGCGCCGTGTCCTTGAACCGGTCTTCCGGATAGGTCTCCATGCCGAGACGGGCGAGCTCCATATTGATGAAGCCGCGGTCAAATCCGGCATTGTGGGCGACCAGAACGCCGTCTCCGACGAAATCGATGAAATCCTGCGCGACATCCTCGAACAGCGGTTTGTCAGCCAGGAACTCTTCGGTCAGCCCGGTGATCTCGACCACTTCCCTGGGAATCGAGCGCTGCGGATTGACATAGGCGTGGAAGGTCTTGCCGGTCGGAATGCAGTCGATCACCTCGACACAACCGAGTTCGGTGACACGGTCCCCGGTCGCCGGGTCCAGACCCGTGGTCTCGGTATCGAACACGATCTCCCGCATCTCAGCCCCCTGTTCCCTTCAGCTTGGACAGCACATTCCGGACCTGTTCGCGCGCATCATCAAGGCCGCCATCCGTCCGGATCACACTGTGGGCACGCTCGATCTTTTCCGCATCCGGCATCTGGCGCGCGATGATCTGGTCAAGCTTCGCCTCGGTCATGCCGGGACGCTCCAGCACCCGCTTGCGACGCACCGCATCCGGCGCATGCACCACCATGACATGATCGACCATCTTGTCGCCCCCGGTCTCGAAGAGGAGCGGGACATCGAAGACAACAGCCCAGGCCTCGCCCTCAACCGCCCGGGCGAGAAAGGCATTCCGCTCCGCATTGACCAGCGGGTGAACGATCGCCTCGAGTCGGCTGAACCCGTCCGGGTCCGCAGCGAGCAAGGCGCTGAGCCGACCCCGGTCGATCTGACCGTCAACCACACTGCCCGGAAAGGCGTCCCCGACAGGTTCCACAGCCGCGCCGCCCTCAGCGTACAGATTGTGGACACAGGCATCGCTGTCGAAAACCGGCAGGCCTTCATCGGCCAGGATCCCCGCGGTTGCGGACTTGCCCATTCCGATCGAGCCGGTCAGTCCAATAATGATCATTTGCGGTGTTCCAGCGTGTCGATCAGAAGCGCGCGGACGTCCGTGCTCTCGGGAGCGCTGCTCCCGAAAAAGGCCTCGAAACTGGGTTTACCCTGTTCGATCAACATGCCGAGACCGTCGACCGTCTCCAGCCCTGCCGCTTTGGCGGTCTTCAGGAAACCGGTCTGGAGCGGGACATAGACGCTGTCGGCCACGACCGTACCCGACCCCGCGAGGCCCCAGTCCATACCCAGTTCGGGCTGGTCGCGCAGGCCGAGCGAGGTTGCATTGACGACCAGATCCACTCCCGACAGAGCGTCATTTCGGTCATCCCAACTGCCAATCCTGGCGCTGGGTGCAAGATCATTCCGGATGGCCTCGGCCCGCTCCCGGCTGCGATTGCAGATCGTCAGGGACGACACCCCGGCCTCCACCAGCCCGTCGACAATCGCGCGGGCCGCACCGCCGGCTCCGAGAACGAGCGCCGACTTGCCCCGGATCTCATGACCTGCAGCCGTCAAAGCTCGTGTGAATCCAACGGCATCCGTATTGTCTGCATGGATTTGACCATCCACATATGTCAGGAGATTGGCAGCACCGATCCGGTCCGCCCGATCCGAAATATGGTGGCTGATCGTCAGCGCTTCAGTCTTGTGCGGCAAGGTCACGTTGAGACCTTTCAGACCCGCGCGGAACAGCGCGTGCACGACCGGCGCGAACATGTGAGGCGAAGCGAGATAGGGCGTGTAGATCGCATCAATCCCGGCATCCCGGATCCAGGCCGCCATCATCAGCGGTGACAGGGAATGTCCGATCGGCTGGCCGATCACGCCAGCCGTCTTGGCAGAACCGGTAGGCATCATGCGTCGAGTATCCCGAAGTCACGAAGGGTAGAGAGGAGCGGAAGCAGCGGCAGTCCGAGGATAGCGTAATAATCCCCGTCGACCCGGTCAAAGAGCTGGGCCCCCAGTTCTTCATAGGCGTAGGCACCCACACTGGCTGTCAGGGCAAAACCCGCCTTTTCGAGATAGGTATCAAGAAAAGCGTCACTGAAATTTCGGACATGCAGGGTCGAGGTCTGCTGATGCGACCAGACCTCGGCACCGTTCCTGAAGATCGACAGACCGGAATGCAGGTGGTGGTCTGTCCCGCGCATCGCCAGCAGGCGGTCGCGGGCCAGTGCAGCATCGGGAAGCTTGTCGAGCAGGGCGCCTTTCAGCTCCATGGTCTGATCCGCGCCCAGGACGAGATCGCCCGGCCGGCGCTGCGAGACATCCTGCGCCTTGGCCCGCGCCAGAAGCAAAGCCATATCACGCGGCGAGCAACCGGAATTCGCGGCCTTCAGTGCGGCCTCATCGGTTGAAGACTTGTCGACCAGAAAGGGCACGCGCGCGCCTTCCAGTACCTGTCGCCGAATAGCGCTGCCCGAAGCGAGCACGAATTGTGTCATGCCGAACGGCTCCGCTTTTCATTCAGCAAATTGATGATCTTCGCCGCTGTTTCCTCAACCGATCGACGTGTCACATCGATAGAGGGCCAGCCATGCTTGGCAAACAGACGCTTGGCGTGGAGGACTTCCTCACGCACCGAGAAATCATCGACATAGTCCGTCGACCGGTCCTCATTGAGACTCAGCAAACGGTTGCGTCGGATCTGGACAATTCGCTCCGGCGACGCGGTCAGGCCCACAATCAACGGATTTTTCAGGTGATAGACTTCCTCGGGGAGCGGCACACTCTGGACGAGCGGAATATTGGCGGCCCGATAACCACGATGAGCCAAATAAATGCTGGTCGGCGTCTTGGACGTGCGGCTGACCCCCAGCAGGAGGATATCGGCCGCTTCGAAATTATCGCCCTGACCATCATCATGAGCCATGGCAAAATTGAGCGCGTCGATCCGGTGGTAATATTCCGCATCGAGGGAACGCTGCGCCCCGGCGCGGCTGCCGACCTGGCGGCCCAGATAGGAGCTGAGAGTTGCCAGCATGGGATCGAGTACGGCAATCGCAGGAACATTGAGCTCGACACATTTGTTTTCGAGCTGGCGGCGTAAATCCGGATTGACGATGGTGTACATCACCACTCCGGGATAGGCCGCGATTTCCTCGAGCACGCGATCCAGCTGACGGGCTGAGCGTACAAGAGCATACAAGTGTTCAAGCGGTGTCGCGCTTTCGAACTGGGCCACGGATGCCCGCATGACCTCCATAAGCGTCTCACCGGTCGAATCCGACACCATATGGATGTGGAAACAGGTATCGATGCTGTGCGGTTCGTGGGTCGACATGAAGGCCTGCTGAAAACTGTTTACGACTTGTTAATAAGTTGGGCGGTTTTCCTCAATCTCGGCGGCGCGGAAAAATCCGTGTGGGTATGCCCAGGTCATACCCCGTAAAACCCACCGGGATATCCACATCTCCCGCTCGTGTTGGCCAAACTGTGGAATGATTTCGCTTTGAACACAATCACAGCCGGTGCACACAGGTTATTGACACAAGACTGTCACGCAAATTTCTGATTCAGAATGGGAAATCATAATCTTCCCCAGCTGTCGGAAGATCCGTGGAAACTCCGTTTCAACAAGCGAAAACCATCCCGGGACTGAGCAAAACGGGCTTACTCCCCCTTTCCACGCCACAACAATATCGACTCTTTTCAAAACTTATTTTTTTGGAATGAAAACGCCGCATTGAATGATCGGCCCGACACGCCTAATCAGGCAGCATGACACGTGAGACTGAAAAACCGATCCTTCAGGTTCTGGCTGGCCAGAAGATTTCCCCGCCCCCGATCTGGCTGATGCGCCAGGCTGGTCGATATCTTGCCGAGTATCGCGAAGTGCGTGCCCGGGCGAAGAACTTTATCGATTTCTGTTTCTCGCCGGACCTGGCGGCAGAAGTCACGCTTCAGCCCATTCGCCGCTTCGGCTTCGACGCATCGATCATGTTCGCGGACATCCTGCTGGTCCCGATCGCGCTGGGCCGCAAGGTCTGGTTTGTGACAGGCGAAGGTCCCAAACTTGATCCGTTTGATCCGCTCGAGTTTGAAACCCTGCGTCTGGACCAGACCCGAGAGGTTCTGTCTCCGATCGCGGAAACGCTGCGCCGGGTCAAAGCTGATCTGCCCGCGGAAACGACCTTGATCGGCTTTGCAGGATCTCCGTGGACTGTTGCGACCTACATGGTCGAGGGTGGAGGTTCGAAAGACCGGTTCAAGACCCGCGTGGCGGCCTGGGAACATCCTGAGGCTTTTGACGGCATGCTCGACCGGATCGCGGATGTGACCGCCGAGTATCTGGTGATGCAGGTGGAAGCGGGAGCCGAAGTGCTCAAGCTTTTCGACAGCTGGGCTGAAGGTCTGCCGGAGCCGCTGTTCGAGCGCGTGGTGATCCGTCCGACCAAGCGGATTGTCGATGCGGTGCGCGCTGCCGGTGTCGATGTGCCGATCATCGGTTTCCCGCGCGGTGCCGGCACGTTCTGTGCGCGCTACGCCCGGGAGACGGGCATTACCGCCATTGCCGTGGATACGGGCATGGATCCGAAATGGGCGCACGCCAACCTGCCGGAAGGCATGCCGGTCCAGGGTCAGCTCGACCCGGCAGTCTTGCGTGCGGGCGGCGAGATTTTGCAGTCGGAGATCGACCGGATCGTGGACGCCTGGTCGGACCGGCCCCATATCTTCAACCTCGGTCACGGCATTACGCCCGACGTGCCGGTTGCGCATGTCGAGGCCCTGCTGTCGCATCTGCGGAAAGTTTGAGGTTCAGGGAGTCTGGTTTGACGGCTGCACGGAAAAAGCTCGCCATCGTGGTTTTTAATCTCGGGGGACCGGATTCCCCGGAGGCTGTGCGACCCTTCCTGCGCAATCTATTCCGTGACCCGGCGATTATCCAGGCGCCCGGACCGATCCGCGAGGGCCTAGCCTGGCTCATTTCCACACTCCGCGACAAGTCGGCGCGTGAGAATTATGCCAAGATGGGCGGCGGATCACCGCTTCTGCCGGAGACCCAGAAGCAGATCGAGGCGCTTCAGTCCGCCCTGGATACAGACTTGCCGGACTATGAGATCAAGATCTGGCCTGCCATGCGCTACTGGCACCCTTTCGTCGAGGAAGCCGTCCGACATGTTGAAGCCTGGGGGCCGGACCAGACCATTCTCCTGCCGCTTTATCCGCAATTCTCGACCACGACGACCGGATCATCCCTGACGGCCTGGCAGCAGGCGAGTGGGGGTGAAGCACAGACGATCGGCTGTTATCCGGTCCAGCCGGATCTGGTGAAAGCGCATGCCGATCTCATCCGCCAGACCTGGGAAAAGGCGGGCCGACCGCAGAATTGCCGCCTGCTGTTTTCCGCGCACGGTCTGCCGCAGAAAATCGTCGATGCGGGTGATCCCTATCAGTGGCAGGTCGAGCAGACCTGCAAGGCGGTCTCGGAGGCGCTTCCGGAGCTGGAGGACTGGCAGGTCTGTTATCAGAGCCGTGTCGGTCCGCTCAAATGGATCGGTCCTTCGACAGAGGAGGCCATCGAGGGTGCAGCAAAGGATGGCAAGTCCATTATCCTGACCCCCATCGCCTTCGTCTCCGAACATATTGAAACCCTTGTCGAGCTCGATGAGGAATATGCCGAGTTTGCGGCGGAACACGGTGTCGGAACCTATCTGCGGGTGCCAGCACTGGGCGATCACCCGGATTTCATCCGCTCCATGGCGGTCATGGTACGCGATGCGCTGGGCAAGCCGGCTGACGTGCGGGCGTGTTCCGGTGACCGGATCTGTCCGGCGGAATTTTCGCAATGTCCTTGCCACAAAGGCTGAAATACTGATGTCGG